>TARA_R110000803_G_scaffold70717_2_pt1 | contig 14281 bp, 28 predicted proteins | sample TARA_R110000803 | Tara Oceans TARA_R110000803 (sample SAMEA4397772) | marine metagenome | biome: Polar Biome; feature: [SRF] surface water layer (ENVO:00010504); material: water (ENVO:00002006), including particulate matter (ENVO:01000060) such as... | depth 5 m | reverse complement strand
TCTATGTAAATTTGATGTTGCCATTGTTTCTCCTAATCTCTAAGGTTATGGTAAACCATGAACGAGCCCTGTCTAATTATTTTTTCTTAATAACTTTCTTTGCTGGTTTTGGTTGTTTTTTTACTTTGGTTAATAAACTCTTACCCTTAACTACTTCATAGCCGTCTTGCACCATTTTAGAAGCTTCTGCGGGTATCTCTGTATGTTTATAATGATTGCCTTTCTTTAATACTATCATAATTCTTTCCTTTTAATAAGGGCGGCAAGATTAACCACCGCCCAATATTAATGTTGTCAGGTTTTACGGATTCAAAAACTCGATGCCTTTAACATGGCTTCCAGTTGTAATCACAGCTCCATAGACAATATCAGCAACCACTTTGGTTCCAAGATAATCCACGGAATATTCGCTTTGTACACGAATGTCCTGTTGCACTGCTACAGCAATCGCAGACTTATGTACTAAGTAAGCTGATTCAATTCCAGCAGTCGTTGTTGTTGGGATCAATGAAGATGTCATTACGGGAATACCGAATAAATCTCCGACTTTTCCTGTTTGCATCACTGCATTGTCATTACCAAAACCAACACCAGCACCTGAATTGTTAGTAACAAACGCTTTGCTATTCAATAGATCAGCATAGATTAATGGGTTCACGAAGAACGCACATTCATCTGCTGGAATATCGTTTAACATCAAAGTACCAAGCGCAGTTTCCACATCAGCGTTGCTCATGCTATTATCAGCAGCAAGAGACTGAGTAGTCCCGATAGTCTGAAGAAGTGCCTCTATTGAGGTATCCACAGCCTTTGCAAGACCATAAGCCATTGACTGAGCGTACTTATCAAACAACTGCTCGTTGGATTGGATCATTGCAAGGTCTTCAAATAACTTTGCGGCATATTTGTGTGTTGTGATAGAAAGATCAATGTCGGTCTCTGTTGCTACACTGTATGCTACGCCAGTGTTCACTACTTTATCAGAAACTGCGACCTCTTGAACTGTCGGAATGTGTAAAACATCTCCAGCACCCTGAACCAAGCTCGAATAATCATCAAAGAAAGGTTTGAATACTAATTGTTTCTCGAAATAGCGCAGGATACCATCAGCCCACAATTCTGGAATAAATACATCCAGTTGTGTGCCATGAGTGGCATCTCCACTAAAAGCTGTATAAGCCATTTAAGACTCCTTATTTTCTAACCGAGTAACCACTAATAATATTCCCCCAATTTTCCTGTCTTTCTTTCTTTCCCATATCCGTCCAATGTTTATTGTCGGGATTTAAAGATCTGGCGGGAGCACCACTTGTAGGTGTTACGGTATTATTATTAATTAATTTAGAATGCAGGCTCCTAAGTTGAGGTAATGATAGCCCCCCAAATTCTTCACGGTCTGCATCTGTAAAATCAGAAAGAATCTGTTCACGTTGATCCGACTCGTCTTTCTTGAAAGATTCAACAATAGGTTCCATTTCAGCAAGTTTCACAGCACGCTCTTCGGCAAGTTGTTGCCATTGGTTCTGTTCTTCCATTTGTTTTTGCCTATCAACTTCAAGTTTTTTATTGAGTGTCTCATACTTCGCTTCGGATTCTTGAGCCCTTTTCCTGTACTTTTTACTTTCCTGTACCAGCTGACCAATGTCGGGCGTTTCTATATCAGCTTCCTGGCTTTGAGGAGCCACCTCTGTTGATATTGGTTTCTCAATCAAAGGCCTCTCAACATAAGGCTTTGGTTGTGGTTCCACGATCTGTGTATTTGTGTCTTCAGACATTCTGTCCTCGTTTTATTGGGTTAAATTTAATTAATTAAATGCGTTTTTAAAAAATAAGATTTCATGTTTTATACTTTAATATCAAAAAAAACCTTTTTAAGATTGAATTTTAATATCCTTTGATCAATTTCGTCACTTATAAAATCACCAGCAAAATCCCAATTCTTGTCATTAAGCCCATAAATATTACGCCTTGGTTTATTTGCCTTTGCAGGTGGGTTAGCATTACCCAATACTTTTAAGCCAGACCTGTATACTATCTCTACACTATCAGTAGTTGCCTTTTGTGCTTTGATAGAATTTAACATTTCACCAGATGCCCTAAGATTAGGGGGAGAGACCTGCCTACTGGATGAAACCCCTTTAGGTGTTGCCTTCCCTGCTTTTTTTAAGATTCTATAATCTGTGCTGTATCTTCCAAAAGCACGCCCATCTGGATCCTGACTTACCCCCCTATCTGAATCTTTAACAATACGAGTAACAAGTTTACCACCCAATCTTAACCAATCGGATCGCCGTTGTTGAACTAATTTGTCTGGCTTAAAGTTTTTCATTTTATCTCCCAGGAATGACGGCAATTAAATCCACCCCTTGTTCCAAATGGAGTTTCTGAAGAACTTACCCCTGATTCTGTATATCCGTCCTTGGGTTCATTGGCTTTAGTCGATTTACATACGTCTCGTGTAAATCCATCCTGTGGGCCAATATAAGTCCACTCAACATCTTCTCCCTTGAATACAGCGTACCTACTCATATCATCGAATATCTTTAAACCGTCATAAGCCATAACATTTAATTGATGAGATGCTAATGATGTTCCACTAAGACTACTTGCAATCTGGGAAATAGAAGAACCACCGTAAACACCCCTGAATAATTGTGCCTGCAATTCTGACGCATAAAAACTTGCTCTCCCCAATAAGCGTTCATAATCCATATCCCTTAACACTTGTAGCCCTTCAACACTTGCACCCGCTAACGGATCAATTCCACGCTTCCTTGCTTCCTTTACGGCTGTGGCTAACATCTTTGTATACTCGCCATCAAACTTATCTAATGCCGACCCATAACCTTTGTCCACAATCTCTTGAAAGAAATTTAATTGTGATGTTGCCTGTATTAATTCTGTATCCGTCATTTTTTTCAATTTGACGGTGAGTTTCTTTAGGTCTCGTTCAAAGGATTCTTCTAACAGTTTTATTTCTGCAGTAAAAACATCTACGGATGGTTGAACATTAGGCATTTAAGATTCTCTGGAATGGGGACACAGGCTTAATAGCTTCGGCAGTTTTCCTAACCTCATCATTCACTTCTGACATTTTCCTTTCTAATTCTTCATCGGTCATGTCTGGGTTGAAATATAGATGCAATTCCTTTCGAGTCATTATACCCTTATCAAGTTTCCAATCAAGCCAAGCCCGTTCTTCTTGCGGAGACATGGGGTAAGATACTTCACCGAAATCAACAGCGTAATCTTCAGACAAATTCAATAACCCATGCTTTTCAAGGATTGTCCTTTCAATTAAATATCTACTGTGTTCCCATTCCCTGAATAAAGACTCATCTGTTTCTCTTGATTCCAGGTTCTCAATTTCTAAGATTCTTAATGCTTCACCGCTTGGAGTATTACCACCTGAATCACCCCACCTAATCCTGAGTTGATTGTTCTCAGCAGTTTGGTTTGCCATAGACTTAACCGCTTCAATTAATTCAGTTAATGTACCGCCTGGAGTAACATAAGAGAAAGACGCTCCTTCTGGGAGAATTAACGCATGATCAACTCCACTTTTTAATTTAACTTGACCTTCTTCTATCCCAGTGAATACAGGCTGACCTAATCTAAACCTAACAGACAAGGCTATTTCAGTCATAGCCAAACCTATATGCAGCCCAGCCCTAACAACGTCATAAGCATTAGAAGTGTATTCAATTTTACTGATAGGATTAATTCCATAAGGGTTAGTCATATCTTCATTACCATACACAGGGAATCTTTTACCTTTTTGATCAAACTCAAAGTGCATCCCAGGGATACCATCCCTATCTTCAGACCAAAAGACATATCTTTTACTGCTATCAACAGATTCTATTTCATAAGCATAACCATACGGCTCTGAGTCTCCCATGAAATAAAACTCCCTAACATTGGGCAATACTTCGTATTCAATCCTTTGCTTCCTTTCGTTGTATCTGGTTTTCATCCAACAACAACCCAATAACCAACCTAACTCAGCAAATTCCCTTGTCTTGCTATTGATCTTATAAGTAACATCATTATATTCCCCACTAATTTCTCCACCAATAAGTCTTTTAGGCGGTTGTTTATATAACATCATCCTTGCTCTTGCAAATCTTGGTACGCAAGACTGCATGAATGGTGGCACTTGACTTAAACTGTCCGAAGCAAACCAAGGTTCTATATGGCTATCAAGATTTTGATTGTAATAGAAATCCAGACTCTCCATTAAGTTGGAGTTCTGTTCGCTTAAATAATTATTATAGGCTTTCTTTACGCTTTCTAATACTATTGCCTCTGATAGTTCAGGGATTACCACTCTATTTACTGACCTGCCGAAATTATGCATTTTTCTTTTTCCTTTTTTTATATTGAGTTGAGGTTCTCCCGTGATTTTGTAATGACTTATTCAAAATCCTTTTCTTTCTTTTGTTGCCCTTGGCTCTACCGCTTGACATTGGTTACCACTTTAGGGCTGTGCCTATCATTCGTCTGATAGGAAATTTATGACTAATGGCGTAACTACAAGCATCGAGTGCATGGGTAAGTTCAGCATCATCTTTTGCTAATCCACCCCGCCTATCCCTTTGGCATTGTTCCAAGTCTTTAATTAAATAGATACAGGATGGATCCACGGTCATTCCTATATTGCCTTCAGCGTCTTTCAGCTTACGGTTTAAAGCGTTCAATCTATCTATGTGGCTTGGGTGCGCTTTCTTTGCTATTATTAGAAATCCGTGGTCTCTTAGGATTTGATGATCACTTCTTCTTGATGTGGTTGATCTTGCTTTACCAGCAGGGTCAGGGTAGCACTCAATGTTAGGTGCAATCTTTTTCATTTCATTAGCTAATTCTTCTGTGTTGCTGTTTTTCATTCTTATCTCATCAAAGAAATGTATAGTGCCATCAGTGTATTCACACGCCAGAGTAGCAGTCATGAAATCAACGTTGAAATCCACTCCCCACCATAAACTGTTAGATAATTCCCTTGCTTTGGTGCAATGGGTATCCCTGTCAAAGTTATATGCTGCACGATTCCCCGTAGTTTCAAATGATCCTTCAAATTCTTGTTTGAATATAGATGAGTCCATTGTTCTTTTAGCTCTCTCTATTTCTTCCTTAGGAACCCAGCCACCTTGCAGAGTGGTATATTGCCAACTCATCCAATCGTCTTCGGATTGACCCTTTTGATATAGGTCATACATAATATCAAATCCAGATGGAGTGCCAATAAATAATACTTCCCCCTGTGTAGTTGCTAACATAGGCATAATGATTTCTTCCCACACATGAGGTTTAATATAAGCCATCTCATCCATTACGCATTTAGTCAATTCAACACCCCTTAAATTGTTTTCATTATCTGCTCCCTTGACCGCTAACTCAGCACCATTCCCAAATGTTACGCTCATATCTGATTCATTTAGCCTTGCATCTTTAAAGGAACTGAACATTTGCCTCAATACTGGAAAAACAATCATCTTACCTTGCCTATATGTCGGTGTAATGAACCATCTTCGTTCATTGGGTTGAAAAGCGTCTTTCAATAAGTACATTAAACTCAATATGGTTTTTCCCCATCGTCTTCCAGCAACTATTACTTTGAACCTGGACGGATCATTGAGTATGTCCCGCCTTGTTTTATTTACTGACCAATCAATCATCTATCACCATCACTTGTATTGGTTCTGATTTAGTAGTTCTTTCCTGGCGTTCTAATGCTTTACCTTCTAATCGTTCCACAATGAATTGTATGGCTCTTAAATCGCCTCTCTCAGCCATTTGAAACAGTTTAGCTATAACTACTTCCCTTCTCTCTTTTTCCCCTACCTTGCTGAAGCTAAAGTCTTTTATTAAATCAGTGTAAGCATTTCGCCTTCCGTCTGGGTTACCAGATTCACCCTGCTTCCATCGGTTTCCAATAGTGTTTCCTTTTGCAAAATCACCGTTTTCTTTATGGTCTGGGCGTTTCTTTGGCGTTTGTTTATCCGTCATATTCAACAAGCCCCATCATGAAAGGTCTGTTTAGTTTATTAATCAATTCTTTTACCTTATCGGTGTCAATTTCATAAACGTCAAATTCAAGCCTGTAGTTCCCTGTAGACTTGAGGTTTTTAATTCCAACCAGTTCAGTTGCAATGGCTATTCCATCATTGTTCTTTTCTTTAGGCATTAGTCATAAATTTATACTCTATAATTTAAAAAAGTTTTGCATAGTATTAAAAATGAAAAAAGCCCCAGATTTACCCGAGGCTTTTTGTTGATGTGTTTAATTGTTATTAGTTAATTAATCCACCAGAGTAATCTACAAAATTACGATCATCATCTTTCCAATATGTTTTTGCTAGTTGATAATCGCATCCTGTGCATTGGATATAATGAGCAAATCCATTATTAGAATGATTCTGGCTGCGTCCATTGTTACTGTTCCTAATCTCATTGCGTTATTCCTTTTTCTGTTATTCCTTTTCATTAGTTTGCCCCTGTGGTGATTAGATTAATTAAGAGCATGAAAGGTATTAATACCCTTATGTTAAGTTAGAATCTTTAATTTAATTGAATAGGTCATATCAATTCACTTTCTTTGAAGGCTTGTATTAGGTAAAGTAAATTCTCGTCGAAGCTGAAATCATAATTAATATCAATTTCACACGTAGGATAAAAGCCTGCGTTAGTAACTCCGCCAATTTGCATTGTATCCGCTTCTAAATTGAAATAGTAAACTTCGTCGTTGATTTCAAGATAGTAACAATTAAGACTATCAAAGTCTTTTTTAAATTGTTCTTGGTTAGTTAGTTTCATTATACAGTTCCCCTTACTTGCTTATGCTCAAACCAATCTTCGCTGCCATCAAAAAAAGAAACAAATACTGCATCTTCATTAGATTCTACAACTGTTGCAACCTTAGATTCAGCTGAAACACCATTAACAAACCCCGTACCGTCTACCCGTACAAATTGACCATCTTCAAAGTCTTTCTTCACTGTAAAGCCATTAAAAAAAGATTTAGAATCACAACCATTCGCTTGTTTCATTATTTGACCCCTTCCATTATTTCTTGATACTTGCTTATATTGTCCCCACTGTCTAATAAAGCTGTTTGACCTTTGATCATAATTACGGTTGCTGCAACGGTTCCTGTTTTACCAAATTTATATTCTTTGGTATAGGTTACTTTGTCGCCTTTTTTTAGTTCAGTAAATTTCATTACTTACCCCCTGCTAAAGATTTAGAAGACTCTTCCATCAACATATCAACAGGGAAACCCCTGAATTTTTTAGACGGATGAATATTATTTCCAAATTCCTTAGTTATAAACACATTAAAATCTATCCTCTGCTTCAGCGATAGACTCATTAGTTGCTTCTGGATTGCTTGTCTCATTGAAAACTCCTTATTGTTTATTTTATTCACGATTCAATTTATTATGAAGAATCGTAAAAGTAAAGGGTTAATTAAGGGTTTTTTAAGGGTTTATTTTAGGAGGTAATATAGCCTCTTGCATACTATACAGACCCAAAGGTTGTCCTCAGACTTTTCGCATTTGCGTTTGCGTTTACTATCACAAAGGTCGCAGTAGGTATTTACTTTCATTTAAAATAATTTTCCTTGCGTATCGTTTATTTTTTTCCAATATATCTTCACGTCAATCCTGCCGTCTTTTTTTACAATTTTCTTACAAACATCACCCCCCCATTCTTCTATCATTCTTGCCACTACTCTTTCTTCTTTTTCCCCGTTACCCGTTTTATATTCATTGCTTAACCCACCTTCGTTTGATCCGTTTTTTGGGCAAGAGAAGGCAAACAGGGTGCTTCTTGCGTTATTGTATCCCGCCTTGATGAATTGCATAGCGAAATCTCTGTCTTCTTTTAGGTTTAGCCTCCCTCTGTAAATTATATTTTTTTCTTGCGCTTTTTCGGAATCAATACAAACACAACAATCCATATATGAATTTTCGACTCTATCTTTACTTGCCGACCATGCGAATTGCTGGTATTCTAATCCGTAAATGCCATAATCGTTTTTTTCAAATTGGTTCTCCGCTTCACCTAAAACCATTATGTCGTTTTTTATCATTTTAGTGTTTTCTCTATTATAGAAATTGTTTATATCGTCGTCTAAAGTCCAATAACTTTTTATTTTGTTTTCTTGGGCATACTTTAGGATAAAATTCCTAACATACGCAATTCCCATGTCGTTTTGTTTGATGTTAATGATGTTTTTCATTGGAAGAATGTCAATATAATTTTCTATTTCTTTTGGTTCTATAAAATAATAAAATTCTATATTGTTTTGATTTAATTGTTTCAACAAGTGCGTCTCTTTTGCTCTCCCCTTGCTTGGTATAAAAATTGGATTCATTTTTCCCCCATTAAATATCTTTGGGCGACTGCTCGCTGGTTCATTTGTATCCTTTCTAATTCTTCTTTTGGTGGCAAACATTTCCACATATTCTCACGGTAATACATTACAAAAGAAAGACGAATTGGGTTTGCGCCGTTTGGTATAAATTCAGTGTTGCCATGTAATTCATGGACATTAACCAACAGCAGGTCGTTTGTGTCTAAGTGAACACCTACTCCGTACCTCGGTAGAACTAAGTGCATTGGCTCAATATCACGGCAATAAGCCACCAAATTACCGAAACCTTGCGGATAATCTCCATCATCATAGTGATATGCGGTTCTGTAGTCTTTGTTTATTGTGACTGTTGTGAATGCGGTGTCTCCAATTCTATAGTTCGGGTCAGTCGCTTTTATCATTTGTTTTTGTTTTTTATACCTATCGGGAACCAATTCCCGAAACCCCTTATCTACAGACTCTATTAATGGCATCGCTTGTTCAAATTTTTCTATATTTTTTTTATTAAATGCGGTTGTTCTGCAGAAATCTAAATGAGCAGCCCTGTCAAAATACCCAGCAACACCACTACGGACTTTTAATATTTCATCTGTCCCAGGAACGAATGTCCTCGTTATTTTTGTCAATTTACCATTTTTGTCTTTTGCGAATTTCCTTTCACCCCCACTTGCTGAGCCCCTGTTGTCTGTTGGTGCAGCAGCAGATTCCATAGAAACAAAAGCTTTTTCGAGGACTTCTGGTTGAATATAGTTTTTAACAAAAAACAGAACAGGTTCCCCCAGCTCATTATAAACCTTACAGTCAGAATCTATTACCGTGTCATAATGTTCTTTTTTGGCAAAAGTGTCTTTCAGTTGTTTTACCCCCTGCTGGTCAAGTTTGAATTCTGCTATTAATTTCTTCATGGTTTTTCCTTTATTATATTATAGATTTCCTGCAGCTTCCAATCAATTGCTTCAATATTCTCTTCTAAGCTGGTTGGTGGTTTGTTTGTTATTATGGTTGGTTCTTTTTCTGTGCTAACGCTTAGAGGAACCTTAGTGCCTATTTTTATTTCTTCATATTTTTCTCCCACTATTTTGAATAGATATTTTGCATACGCTTTTATGTTCGCCTCGTCGCATAAGTGTTCCAGCATTCGTATCATTTCCCTTTTTTTATTTGCATCAAAGGCAATAACTAAATATTCAATTTCGGTTTCATCAATTTCCCCGTGTTTTTCTTTAGGGGCTAAATCAAACAATTCAAGTTCTTGCATTTTCCCTCCTGCATATTTTACAAATTTCTCTTTTTTTGCCTATTGTAGGGATATTTCCTTTTGGGTAGCGTCTGAACCCCGCTGCATCTACAGAATATGGTGGGTCAGACCAGCAAGTTTTGCATTTCTCGCAATGCTTGATCATGGAGTCTATCTCCTCTTTTCTTTTTTCGTAAGAAAAGGATTTCTTTTTATAGAAACCGCCCGAATTTGGATCAGTGTTCCTGATCGCTAACTCCATAATGCTGAGGTCTTCAAGAGGGTTGGTCATTTGATAGCTTATCTATGACATATTCAACTCGGCAACAATTAGACCCTTCCCTTAATTGCCACTTGTCGCTTGGCAGTTCCCTTTTACCACACCTGGAACAATACGCTAAATATAGCCCAGTTTTGGTTTTTTTGAATTTCGATTCAAATGGTTTTTGTAATTCTTTGGCGGGTTTTTCCCATTTCTTGTTATTGTCTCGCCATTTCACTAACCTTCTTTTGTGATCAAAGACTTTCTCCATTTCAAACCTCATTTTCTTACCATCTGGGTTCATCTCAGTCCAATAATTAACAAAATCGACGAGCATTACATCAGAAATCTCATATTTTTTGTAAATATGTTTACAGTGAGCAATGAATTTCTGCTCCCTTTCCTTATCTTTTTCTTTAGCTTTCTCCTTATCCTTAGCCTTAGCTTTATCTTTAAGGGTTATACTAACACTTTCGATACCCTTCATTAAGCCCTTATCAGTTAATCTTTTAATCACACTCAAATGTGGCTTAGAATTAGCCCTAAGTATCCCATATTGAAATTCTACAAATGATGGAATAAAATACTGCTCATCACCTTTGATGTATTCCATTTTATCCGTTATTTCTATCGGTAGTTCGTCATAATTTACCCACTCACCAATCAAGAACTCTGCTGCTTCCCAGTCGGCATCCCAAATTCCAGCGTGATCGCATCTCGTTAATAGATAAACCCAGAACAGCTTATTCTTTGGGGTTAGTTTGCGAAACCATGCTTTATCCCATATTTTAGTATCAATGAATCTCTTAGCCATTTTATTTCTCCCTTTCGTTTAAAAATTTACAAATAGATCCAGGGTCTATTTCTAACCAATGTTCAAATATTGGATCTTCATTCATAATTACCATACTTGAATTATAAAGAGTCATTGCAAATACTCTCGCATCATGTGAATCCCAAAACCACCTGAACTTACCTTCCCCTATATGTACACAAATAAGCAATATTTTTGATTGTTTTTTAGTCATTTTTTTTCTCCCTTTTTGTTATTAATTATCCCCCACCATGGTAGCATCCACCATTCGCTAACCATTCTCATTCCACATCGACTGTTTTATGTTCATGTTGCGTTTTAGGCAGGGGAATTTATCTTGTCAAATAATCAGAGCTTCCACACATTCGTGGCAAACTTCTACTTTTTTCCCGTATTTAGGTAAAGTGCCGGGTTCATACCTCACGACCTTTTTGCTAAACACCACATATTCCCACATCCATTTACACGACGGACAAAACTTCACGTTGTCAATTGCTTTCCTTTTCTGGACATAACTCATATCAACTCCATTATTTTTTTCTCAATTTCGATCTTTATGTCTTTATAATTCCAAAGTGTCTTATCTATCGTATTCGCCTGTTTTTTCAATCGAGCTAACAAAGCCTTACCTAATGTTTTTTCCGCCCATTCTCGTGCCTCTATGGGGTGTTTGTGCCACCAAAACAGGTGGCAACCTACACATAGAACTTTTACATTGTCCAGATTGAATTGCATCTTTGGATATTTGCCCCTTGGATAAATATGGGAAGCGTGTAACCTATCTGGCTTCCCACATTTTAAACAGCGTTTATCCCTGAGCATGACAAATTCACGAACTAATGAATGCAGTTTTTTCTTTTCGGATTTTTTCATTTAGAAAGGAAGATCTTCGTCTTCTACTCCTTGAGCAGGTTCTTCCTGAGTAGGTTCTTCCATTAAATCATCAATCGAATTGACGATTTCCCACATTTGCGGCATAATCTTAGCAACAATATTGACCCGTTCTGCGGGTTCTAATGCGCTTGAAGCACAAGCTATTTGAGTTGCGTTATTAAAAGCCATACCAAAGCGGATATTATCCTGAGTTGTTATGTCCCTTTCCTTGACTGATCCGTACCCGTAGGGTTTTTCTACCGCAGTGAGAGTGTCCTCAACTGTTTTAGTCCATTCCCTGTTTGACCCCTGTATATCGTAACGGATCCCATCTTCTGTTTTATTCATAGTCAAGTCAAGCAAATCACCTTTGTTGTAGTCCACCAGTTTTTTATACAGAGCAATTGACGTAGTAAAGTCAAAAGCGTTACCTGTTTTTATCTCGAAAGGCTCCTTACCTTTATACGGTGCAGCGCAATAAGTATCACCAATATTTACGCATGGTAGGTGATATTCCATTTTACCTTCGTATCCTGACGGTTTTCCAGTAACTGCAACTGGGTTTTCCTGGAGTTGTAGGGAAAGAGTCTTACCGATATGGTGAGACATTTTAAGCTGTAGAAATGCCATTGCATTCTCCTTATTTTGTTATTATTTGAAAAAAAATATTTAATAAACCTATGGTACAGAGAATAGGAATGAACGCTGTTAAAAATTCATCCAATCTCTCTATTAATCCGTCAATGAAATCAACCATTTATAATCTCCTTTAGTGTTTTAGTTATAATTGAAACGACTAACATTATCCCGAATACCACTGCTACCCAGACCAACCCCGCAACACCCAAGATAAGAATGTTTGCAATCCATTCAGCTATGTTCATAACAATCATTTAGAGCCCCCAAACAAACTGAACTGATCGGGGTTGATAAAATCATCTTCAGTTTTTAGTCTCCATAAGTGCTCTCGCTTGCCGTAAGTACCAATGCAGTAATCATCTGTCTTGACCAGTTTATTATCAAGGGTCAGGTCTGTCAAGGCTCTCCGAATGGAGGTTATAGGACAATTGAGACCCATTTGTTTAAGAATCATTGAAGGGCTAAGAGGTTCCCCAGACATTAAAAAGTAATTCAATATTCTACTCTCTTGGCTGTTTGTCTTGCGGTGTGATTCTTTTAGCACACTTTCAGTCTCGTGGGTTGTATTATAAAAACTCATTTTTCATTCCTTTTTAGGTTTTTTAAATCATCTGCTAAATCTTGAAACTTATCGGATACTTTTAAATCGGGAAAACTATTCCCAAGATGTTCCAAAGCCTCTATTATTAATTGATATTTTTCTTTATCGCAACAAAAAACAATTTCAGCAGATCCAGGATCCCGAGGCAATGCGGAGTTCCCTTGAAACATGACATCCCGAACCTGCTGAGTAAATTTATTGAATCTTTCAACCCCGTCATTAACCCTAATACAAATAGCGTTGAAGTGACTAAGTTTTTGTGAATCAGAATCCAAATTTTCACCTTCTGTAATGGTTAAAAGACTTTCAAGAAAGTTGAAAAGATTTAGGTACTTTTGCTCAAGTTTAAGGTATTGAGCCTCAGAGTGCTGATTTATTGTCTTTCCGAACGGTGTTGGCATTATATTTCCTCCAGCATCTGATTGATTCTATTAGGATACATCAATTCGCCCGTAATTACATCCTTAACGCTTAGAATTTTCATTTTAGGCACGCTTCCTAAGTAAGTATCAAATCCTTTCAATTTGGCGATTTTAAAGCGTGTTAATAAATCATGTAAATTATCGTCTGTTAGCACCCCGTAATCTAAATCGGGATGTTCAAATTCAACCTCCATGCAGTAACGTTCTTTCTCGAGGCATTCTAAACAGACCCTTTCTTCCAAGTCCATGAATCTGCTCTCGAATTTCATTTTGCATTGAATACAAGTAAATTCCATATTAAACCCCCTGCACTGTGTAGCCATATTCTTTGCCTACATAATTAATATGCTTGGATGTGGTTACAGACCACCAACTCAAAGGTTTAATAGATTCACTGAAATGATCAATCTTTGCAACCTTTGTTCCGTAGCTATAAACATAATCATCATCGGTTTTAAGATTCTTAATGTATTTTTCAAATAATCTCATCACTTACCCCCTTTACAGCAGTTATGTGACTTGTGTTCAAAACCGTATTTATCACTAACTTCTTTGTCAGTCATCCCTTCAATGCTCTCGGTGCTATCTGAAACATATTCCAAGTTCGTATCTCTAAACTCGGCGTAATAGTCGGCGTCACAATTTCCAGTATTGCCTTCAAAAGCCCACTTATGGCATAATGCATATTTAGCTTTCTTAATGTCTCTGCATCCATATTTATGAATTTCATACATATAGTCGCTTGGGCATGGTGCTGTTCCTGTATTTATTACTGTGTATTTCATTGAAAACTCCTTATTATTTATTTTATTCACAATGAAATTTATATTGAAAAAACGACAATGTAAACCCTTTTATTAATTTATTTTAAGGGTTAGCAAATACTATATAATGAAAGGGGAGTCAGGGACGAGTTTTATATTGTGAATATGGACGGATAAAGAGTAAACGCCCGATTCGTCCCCGACTTTAGAGTAGAAATTTAATAAATTATTTCATTAGAAAAAACTAAAACTCTTCTTCTATTCGCATTGAAACATTAAATGTGTCTAAAGCA
>TARA_R110000803_G_scaffold25416_2_pt1 | contig 14295 bp, 14 predicted proteins | sample TARA_R110000803 | Tara Oceans TARA_R110000803 (sample SAMEA4397772) | marine metagenome | biome: Polar Biome; feature: [SRF] surface water layer (ENVO:00010504); material: water (ENVO:00002006), including particulate matter (ENVO:01000060) such as... | depth 5 m | reverse complement strand
CCAAGGGAACATTCCAATCAATCATATTATGCTACTTCAGCTCTTTGGTGCAAAAGCCATGCTGCTTCAATTTGTGCATATCGGTGATCCGAGATGTTTCTGTCTATTGGATCATTATCATTTTCCAGTGCTCTTATTAGCTCTTCCAGCGATGTTGCTCCCTGGCTGAGTGATAATATCTCTTCTGCCCTATCATATTCAGAAGTCATGTGCTTTGGAAGTGGTTTGACTTTTCTTATTGGCTGCGGCTCTCTCATGTACTTGAAGGGATCAGTTGCAGGATATTCAGACGAGAGTGCCTCTTTGATTATTTTGCGCAGGGCGCCTAATGTTAGTTTCATATTTTTGTCCTCGGCTAGATATACTAAATATCCCACCACGACAGAGTTTTTTCGAATCCTGGCCAAAATCTTACTAATGGCTTATACCCAAATACTCGTTCAGTTTCTGAGATATCGGCTTGCGTATGCATAACATCTCCGGGACGTGGGGGTGCATGATCGATATCTAGATCACCGAACCTAGCTTTGAGAGCAGCAAGAATCTCATTATTTGTAGTCCTATCTCCGCATGCAACATTAAATGCTTCTCCTCTTAAAGGTTCCGCATGATTTGCAGCTCGTATATTCATATCAACTACATTGTCGACATAACACATATCACGTGATTGCTCACCAGTTCCGTCGCTACGAAGAGGCGTTCCTTCTTTTATTGCATGACACCACGCGGAGATGGCAGTTGAATAAGGTGAATCCCCATATTGATTTGGGCCGAAAACGTTAAAGTAACGTAGGCATACAGAATCAAAATCGTAGAGGTTGCCAAACATTCGAAGTAGATCCTCTATTGACGATTTGTGCCAAGCATAGGGTGACTTAGGATCTCGGGGATGATCAGTCGGCGTAGGCATAATCTCAGCCCCTCCGTAAACTGACGAAGAAGATGAGAACACAAATCTGTCAACGGTGCCGCGGCATGCTTCCATTAGCTTGACAGTCTTCGAAATATTGGTCAGTGTCGTTTCGGAAGGATGCTCAACTGAGTAGCTTACTCTTGGGATTGCAGCAAAATGGAATACGACATCATAGTCACCTCGTTCTAGCTCAGCTACTACTTGTGCACCGGAGAAATCGTCGACAATCAAGCGAAGACCTTTACACCCTTCAACAAGCTCAAGATGCCCTGAACTGAGATCATCTACACCGGTAACCTTCCAGCCTTCTTCAAGCAGCTTTCGAACCAAGTTTGATCCGATGAATCCTGCTGCCCCTGTTACTAATGCATTTCTACTCATAATCTTCCCTGTAACCTTTCATGTCTATCTTTTTCAGCATAATATATTCTATTTCTTAGCGTCGTTGTTGACCAATCGTGGTCTCTTCGATGCCAGTGAACGGGTATACCAAGATCATCGCCTGTGTACTCTCTGTCTTTCCAGTTTGAACCGAGGATTCTAATGTCTGGGTTTAAGTCTTTAAGTATCTCGTATAGATCAGCCTCAGTCTTGTATTTGATGACTTCGTCTACATGCTTAATTGACCTTACCATAAAGGCTCTCTCTTTTAGGGATTGAATAGGTGTGACTTTAGTCTGCTGGTCAATCGATGGATCTATTTGCAGACCCACAATTAAATAGTCGCATACATTCTTACAATCTTTTAGCATGACAACATGCCCAGGGTGAAGTAGATCAAAGCTACTGCACGTAAATCCCACTTTAAGTTTCTTATTTGTCAACCATTACTCCATTAGTCATGTGTCATTCTGCCTATATAATGTGTGCACTGTTTATGTTAATCCGGAAGCGAAATTGATAGTCAGCTGTGTTCAATCTGAGCTTCTTGGCAGCCTCTCTGCCTAAGTAGTGTATGAACTGAATGTCTGTGGCAGTCTTATTCTCGGTATCCGAAGATCTAAATACTGCATGCACATCCATCAGTTTGCCACGGACTGTGATTTGAATAAATGAGATGCAATCATTTCCGGTGTAAACGAACCTTCTCGACTGGTTCGTTTCTTTTCGTCTGTACTCGTTGATGCCATTTTGCTCATCTTCAATTTTACCTAATAGCTTGCCGCGGATTTTGGAATAATACGCTTCTTCACCGGGTGTGCTCTCAATGTTGTCGTTAATATCTTCGAATTTGCCATCATCGTAAAAATGAAATTGCGTTGTAGTACATTCTCGATTGGGACTAAACTTTGCAAACTCATTTACTAAGTGCCCAATTTCGCTTGGAGTTCTTTTCTCCCAGGTATGCAGATCACTTACAATTTTATTAGTTTGTTCTTCAGCAGTTCCTGAGGTAAATACATGAACGTTTGGTAGCATGCAAATCTTTTCAAATTCTTTCGTGAATCGATAGTGGAGATCGACCAAAGAATCAGCGTCCTGGAATTCGTCGCCGCGGTCGAGAAACCTATCGTGGATTACATTTAGATCTGGGTGTAGAAGAACGATGTGATTGTTTAGATTAGATAATTCAAGACTCAAATTCTGTCGAAGATAGAAGTCATCTCGATCATACTGATTTGCATATACACACATTGACAAGGTCGACCGATCATCGATATTCCACTTGAACCCGGTTTTTTTGTGGATCGAATTGTATAGCGAGCTTTTGCCTGCTAAGTCTGGACCCTCGATGCAAATCTTGCTAATTGGGAACTTAATCATTTATTGCCTCATAGCCATCTGGGTATACACAGATCTTATCTCCATCAACTAGTATCTTATCTAGCGGATATCCACAATCATCTACGCCTTTTAGTATTAGTAATACGCCGATTTTGCCTAGATGTTTATTATCATTCGTAGCTATCTTTGTAATTCTAACAAGATCGCCTACTTTAATCTGCAAGAGGTATCCTTCTCATTTTCCATGCTGCTGTTGATGCACCCCAGTTTGGATCAACATCAACTTCCATTAGCCAGTAAGAGAATGACGGTGGTTCGTAATAAACTTTTTGCCCTCTTTCTTCACCCCAGTCAAAGAACTTGCCCCAAACGCGAAGCCAGCAATTGCGATTCTGTTCATCGATCATTCTGAGACGATAGAAATCCTTGCCCTTCTTCGTCTTTTTCTTTTGAACCTCGGCGATGCAGCCCCATGCTACTGCTTTTTGTCCGCCTTCGATTTCGCATACTGACGGCATATCAGTTCGAGTGATTCGGTCCATAACTTCAGGTGGGAATACAAGCTCATTATTGATTGCTGACGTAATTTCCTGGTACAGTTGTATTTTCTCATCTCGAGCCCAATCCTCAATATCTGCGTATTCCTTTAGTGCCTCGCTGAAGTTGAAGTACTGGTCAAGTCGATCCAGAATCTTATCTCTTCTTTCGACGTTCTCCGCCAAGCGAGTGAAACAGCGTTCAATTTGCAGTTGGCGGCGATCTTGAGTGTGAGTGTATGTCTTGAGCAGTGCAGTGAGATCGCTAATATAGTTCCAGTCCACAACATTGGCAGTCTTGATGTCAGATCTCATCTTAGATGCGATATCTTCATGCTTGTGCTTCTCAAACACTTTGATTATTTTTTCTACTTCCTCACGATTTTTATCTGCTAGCGGCTCGAGCTTATCCACCCACTTTTGCTTTCCATTATTTGCCCGTTTGATCTTCTCATAGTTGTCAACAATCAAGTGATAAAGCTGACGATGATTATCAATAACTCCGTTTTCAAACTCAGCAAGCGATGAAAACGCCTCGATTTGACATAGTGCGCCAAATGTCGTTTTATTTGCCTTTGAAAATCGCCAGTTGCCCTGCTTGTTAAAGAATAGATCACTGACTGATGCATACGGTCGACTTTTAATAAGTTCTGACATTGCAGTTTTACCTAAGCCTTTGATAGCAGTTAGTGGTGGAATGAAGGCGCTTTTTTTATAATTAAACTCCCACTCAACTCCTGAGTAATTGATATCTGATTGTGCAAACTCATACCCTAGAGCCTTTGTTTCCCGAATGGCTTTAGCAATATTCTTAGGGTTTCCGCTTTCTGATTGGAGAACTGTTGCAATCCACTCATTAGGAAAGTATGTAAAGAGCCATGCTGCGTAGTAGCTATCGATGGCATATGAGACAGCATGCGACTTATTGAAACCATAAAGTGAGAAGTACTCAATCTTGTCAAACAGGTCATTTGTAATTTTCTCGTCTAGGTCGTGAATTCTTCTTGCACCTTCCACGAATTGTTTTCGGAGCTCATCACGTTCTGACCCTTTCTTTCCGATAGTATCCAGAGACTTCTTTACCAACGTCTTGCGCATCTTATCTGATTCGCCAGGGGTAAACCCTGCTAGCTCAACTGCCAGAGTCATGAACTGCTCTTGAAATGTAATGAATCCGCAGGTTGGCTCAAGAATTCGCTGAATTACTGGGTGATCATAGACGATATTATCACGATCATTCTTGGCAGCTACATAATCGATATGAACGTTTGCCTTTAGCGGGCCTGGACGGTAAATCGCTGTAATTGCCGCAAGTTCCTCAATATTGTCTGGGCGCGCCTGAGTGCAGAAATTCCTGGCTCCTTGAGCAGTGAACTGAAAGATTCCGGGGGCAAAGTTTGATTGATGGTATGTATTTTTCCAAACCTTGGGATCATCTTGCTTGATAGTTCGACAGTTAAGATGATCATCGAAATAATCTCTAATCTCTAGGAACGTTGGGTTTTTGTTTCCGTCTTTAATCAAGATCCTTCGAATGCAATTCTTCACATCCTCCATGAGCGTGATCCCAAGAAAGTCGAACTTAATAAATCCGTTATCTTCAAGGTTACGAAAGTTCATTCCTTCAGTCCACGGCGTTTGAAGATCTCCGCGGACCTGAATTAGTGGCATTGACTGTTCAAGCTCTGTAGCATCCGCAATAAGGACACCGCCTGCATGCCTACCAATTGATCGCTGCTCCATGAATAGCGTGCTCACGTGCTTTTCAACATGAGGATACTTTGTCATAAATTCAAGATACTTTTCTGAGTACTTCATGCAATCAGCATGTGTGAGCACAAATACGGATTTCTCAGTATTGCTATCTCGAGCATGCGGTTCTACATCCCCCTGCAACGGCCCAGTCACTATATTTACTTCTTGAAACGGAACATCATAGAACTTAGAAACGTCCTTTACGATCGACTTCAGCTTCAGTGTATTGAAGTTGCTTACAGGAATAACTGCGTCATTTCCAAATAGTTCACGAGCTGCATCAATGAGTGCCTCTCGGTCTCCGGCGTCAGAGTCGATATCTGGCCATGAAGTACGATGGCGGCCTAGGAATCTGCTCCAAAGTAACCCGTATGGGATTGGATCGATTTGTGTGATTCCTAGCAAATAATTGACTAAACTCCCTGCACCACTTCCGCGACCAGGCCCAAATAACGTTTTCTTTGCTGCCAAGTGAAAGACATCATACATCGTCAGAAAGTAGTTCTCAAAGCCCAGGAATTTAATGTCAGCTAATTCTTCTTTAATTCGCGCAACATACTCAGGCTTTTCTGCCATCTTATGGTTAATCATCTCTTTCTTTACTAGCTTTGCTAGCTGCTGAAAGGGTGTATCATCTGGCACTTCGGGATAGCATGCATGCCCCTTTTGAGGCACAGCGTAATTTGGAAGCTTAGCCTTAGAGTCGACCCAAACATCTTCGAAACTATCCCAGACAATATCGTGGGTCCTCTCTACGCTATCTTTAATAAGGTCTTCTCGGCCTTGATAGAAATCATACTCATGCCAGTCGCGATCAAACTCATCCCAGACTTCACTTGCATTTTTGGGATACAACTCACATTTTAGATCTTCGAACTTCGGCAAAGGTGATGGATCATTACCCATCCAACCTAGCTTTTTATAGAGCTCGCGGGCTTCCCATAGATCTTTGCCTGGGTAGTGAGAGTCGCACGTAGTGATAAGGCCGATGCCGGTTTGATCATGAAGCTCAAGAAGCGCCCGATTAGACAGATGTTGTGCTGGAAGTTTATTAAACTGTAGCTCGTAGAAGAAGTTGTCCTGCCCTACTGCATCAACAAATCGATCAGTTAGATTCTCCAGCGTGCTCATCAAAGCTTTCTTCTTGCTTGGGTCATCGAGGAGATCGGGCTTAAGATCCATAAAGTCAACGCCCGGGAACGCCTGGAAGGTTCTGCCGGCGGTGATCCCGCCGATGCATGCAGTTGATACATTCAGCCCTTCACCATATTGCTTGAGCAGCTTGAAATCAATACGTGGGAATCGATAAAACCCGTCGGTATATCCTCGTTTAACCAGAGTAAAGAGGTTTTGAAGCCCTATTGCATTTTTGGCTGTAATGACGAGGTGATATCGGCGCATCCATTCAGGCTTGTCTTTAAACCCACCTTTGGATTCCTCCTCGTTCTCGATGGTGTGGCCGCTTGATTTAAGGTCGTCTTCATTATCAGAGCTTAGGTCAGTTGTTGCAAGCTTCTCAGCCTTCTTAGCATCACGTTCATTCTGAACTTTTAATCGGTGGCCATCGTAATTTTCCTTCCATATGTCGAGATCCTCAACGAAGTAAAACTCAACGCCGTATACCTGACGATACTTTCGGCCTTCTTTTTTCATTTTGTCGAAGTGCTTGTGAGCATGTGCAAGGCCGGAACCGTGTCCGTGGTCAGTTAGAGCCCATGCATCCATCTCGTTATCGAGAACGAAATCAATGTGTTGCCCTGGGTAACCTAGACCATCGTAAGTACTGAAGCCTGAGTGTCCGTGAAGCCCAACGAACCGATTGGGACGCTTAAAACTTCCGAAGTCGTCCTGCTTGCTTGATTGTGACAAATTATATCTCCTGCTATTATTATAAGCAAGAGGTTTGAGATTTACACAATAAAAATGAGGCTAGTTGCTAAGCTTCTTTTATTCTGGCGGATCAAATGACACCGCACCGACTATTACACTGTCTTTGCTTAGATCATATTCTTCTATGAAAGATTCGCCTGGGTTTAGTTCTTCTAACCTGCGAACCATTTTCTCCATATTGACTCTTACGACCCTGCCTGTCTCTAAGTTTTTAGAGAAGAACTCCCATTCACCCTGCGTATTATGTGGGCTAATTTGTGTTAGATTGTTGCTTCCATCTCCGACCCACATCTCAGCGGGATCTTGCGTTGCGCCGATGTCGGAGTATGGACCTGATTCTGGCACGAAATTCCCTGTGTACTTTGCTGTGCCTGATGATATCATGATTTCATCTAGATTTCCTGCCCAACGATATGAATTATTGAAATCATTGCCTGCGCGCCAGCCAAGAACATTGCTTAGATTAAGATTAGAAAATTCTGTGGTCGTGCCTTCTAGTGTTCCATTCAGATAGAACTCAACTAAACCTGATTTTCTTTGCATTACAAAGTGCTGCCATATATTTGCAACAAAATTTAATCCCATCGATACTGACGAACTGGCCCAGTATACACGTCCAGAGGCGAAAATAGAGAAATCAGCGGTTGGTGATCCCCAGTACCAGTTCTTAGTACCGAATATTCCTTTTGAACCCGAAATATTTGATGAGTCTGGATTAAGCCAAAACTCTATCGTAAAATCGTCAAGACCAAAGTTGAACTCATTACCTAGACTGTCTATTGTGAAACCTGTATTTATGCCATCTGAATTTATTGACTTGGTACCAAATTTTGGGCTTACAGTGTCAAGTGTTCCGCCGGCACCGAGTACGAATGTAGGGTTATTTGAAGCTGCGTCTGTTGTGTCATCACAGTGCAAAAGCAAAATAGGGGTTGATGAATTGACGGGAGTTGTTCTGGCAGATGTAAATGTGCACTGTGAAGGTACACCAGCTGTTGGTTTTGCGCCTGCCAGTATTGACAAGCTGTTAGTCATGCTAGCATTGAATGTAGAAGTACCAATACCTACATTGACTGACGCTGCATCATAGTGAATATTTGCTGCACCAATGGTGCCGTCGTTATTGAACTGCAATTGCTTGTCTAAGCCTGCAGGTGTACTTGTTCCGTCTGCACCATCGGCTCCAGCTACACCTGTTATGCCTGTTGCTCCTGCTGCACCTGCTGCTCCATCGGCTCCGTCTGCTCCTGCTGGTCCTGGTGCGCCGTCTCCAGATGCGACAACAAATTCAATACCCGTTTCATCAGCTTTGACTTTTGGATACTTTCCTGCTTGGCCGCTGTATGCTCCGGGTGTGTCTGATAGACTGGCCCATGTGCTGACTGCGGATCCTGCGGATGATGAAATAGATACAGTTTGTCCGACGAATCGAACTGTTGCAGGTGAACCAGATGTTGACTTCACATAGATACGGGTTAGATCGTCCCAGTTGACAGAGCTTCGTCTTGAACCCAATGCGCCTGTGAGTGTTTCAGCGATTGACCAAGCTCCGGCAGCGGAGCGTGTCCAAACTTGAACTGGTGATTTAGTGTAGATGAAAAGACCTGTTTGGCCAGCGACGGGTGAGGCACCTTCAAGTGCGACTGGATCTGCTATGAGAACGCTGTCGCGATGGACACCTAGACTTGGTACTGTCGTTAGATTCATTTACGGGCTCCTTTAGGGTACATGATTTATGCACATGCAGATTTAAATATTGAGGAGCCTGCATTTAAACTAAGGCTTTATTAAGCTTAAAACTCATACGTATCTAGAGCAACAAAGTTTCCGTCCCAGTTTGTATACTTGATCTTTGCAGGATTGATCCCGATATCTTTCATTTTATTCTGGCAGTGCTCGCAAGGTTTCGCCATCGTAAAACTTCCGTCTGCTAATACACGTGCAATAAGCACACAAGCTGACCTGAACTTTTTCGTAAATCTTAGCGCTTTTTGCAGAGCATGAACTTCAGCATGATAGCAGTAATTTACTACTGGCATGCCTGTGCTTGAACACGTAAGCTCTCTCTTAGCAAACGGATGTGTATCATAGCTATTCCAGCCGTAGAACCTAGTTTTACCTACAGTGACGCAGGCTGAGATATTATAATTGCGTGCGTTTTCAGAATTGTTCTGAGCAATGTCTTTGAGTGCTAGATTGACGGAGTTATTCATGTTTTTATTATACTGCAATACACCTAATTACACCTTGTATTTGCGAACCCACTGCCAGCGTTTTCTATTGGCAAGATATCCTTCAATGTTTTCGTTCGCATAGGCTTCTTGCTCAGCTCTGATTTTATAGTACGCTTTATTTCCAGCGGATTCATATTTGTAACCTCGAGGAGTTACATCCGATTCCCAGTCATTTCTATACTTGATCTTGCCCTTTATCCAGTCATACAAATAGATAACAAGCATTCCGACAATTAGCAGCTCCATCGTTTGATGAAAGTGGATAGTCTCGTGGCGACGTGTCGTGTCTGTCATCGTTCCTTTTGGTGCCCGGGTGACTACAAACGGAAAGATTGAGATGGCACCGATTGTAAGCGGTGCAAAGTTTGAAAGAAAGGCAGGAATTCTGCTACCTTCAATTATAATGGGTTTTAAGTTGTGAAGTAACTTTGTTCTAAGCAGTATAATGAACAGAGAGGTTGCAGTTATTGAATACGTGATCCCTGGGTGCGATATTAAAAAGTCATACATATTTAGCTCCTTAGCAATAAGTATTTCCTAGATTATTAGCTTGCCTAGAAAGTCTGATCTTATATACTGGATCTTTCCATTTGATAGTATCTTAACTTGACGATGTGCAACACTTAGTGGGCTTAGCCCTTCCTGAGTTACATTTGGCTCTAATACAATAGCAGGAATATTATCGCCTGCCTCTAAGGGTACAACTATTACTACAAGTTCGCCTTTCTTAAATATTGCCATTTATTCTGGACTTCCATACATATAATTTCAAAACATCTTTCAGCAAGCCTCGGTATAAAACTGAATATTTGTTGGCTTTGACTTTCATTACTATACCTACGTGATTTGTCTTAAGTCCTATGGGCTCGTGTACCCAGACGATATCTCCGGCTCCTATAGCATTTTCCATGTCAGCCCATTGTAATCGGAAACACATGACTCATTTTAAGTTCAGGGTTTCTTAGCAGGACAAATAGGCTTCTCTTAGCATTGGCAGGCATGAAATCAGGAATCATATTGTCAAATAGATCAAAGTCATTATCTGCCAAAGCTTTTCGAACATATTTCCCTTTTGCGATTCGAGGCAAATTATCTTTATCTTCAATTCCCGGGAATCTGATTTGTCCATTTGCACATAAAGTTGGTGCGGCTTTGATTATACTCTTCTCGGGAAAAGCCTTTGCAGTATCAGCAGCATCTGAATATATGTAGAACACATCTTTGCTACCTGTTGCTTCTTTCTCTTCAATATGTGAGTATACAGCAGACACCGGAGATGGGAGCGGATGATAATTCAGACCAAATGCTGCGAACCCGGTTGATAATGCAGTTACGTTATCAGGCAAGTTCGGAATAATATGCTCTTGCCAATAAGATTTAAGACTTGATGCTAGTATTGGTAGCTCGCCCGTTCTCTTTCTATCAGTGGGGGAGATGTAAATGTACACGTGATCACACCGTTCAGCGGCATGCTGAATTTGCATATGATGCCCTTTGTGATACGGCTTTGCTGAGATGGGGATTAGACCGATCTTTTTGGGCACATTGTCTGATTTGCCCGCTACGTTTTCAAGCAAGCCCATTCTCATTGCACATCCAATTAGCTGATTTGTCATTGCAAAGGCTCCGGTGAGCTTATAGATTCGGCCTGAGTTTTGTGGGTACTGGAATACGATACCTTCCAGAGACGAAGCTAGGTTTTCTACGTTGCCTAGCTTGCTCATTTGTTTATCCAGCAGATTCTTCGCCGGATCATTGTTTTGTCTTGCTGCATTCTGTAATGCTGCGATTGAATTTCGAAGATCATTTTGCATTCTTTTGACTTCAGCAGCGTGATTGCTGACAAACCTGGATGAAACATTTCGCAGGAGCTCCATTGCAAAGTTATTGACAATCATCTCAATGCTCAGTGTTTTTTCTTTGATTCTCTTTGCGCTATTCAGCTTTGTCGTATACTGCGATACGATTAGCTTCTGATCTTTCGATACCAGCTTCTTGATCTGCACTGTTGACATAGCACCTTGCTTACTAAGCATGGCATCAATTACGTGATTGGCAATATTCTCATTTAGCCCTTTTAGTAAAAGCTCGGGCATGATTAAGCTCACAACCCAGTCAGATACAGGACGGGATGCATAACAGTCTGAGAGTGCTTCCAAGCGGCTAGCTGCCCGTTCAAAATGTTCTCGGCTAATAGCGTCGAGGACTACTTTGTTTGGTTTTCTGATTTGCCACTCTTCTCCTCGAACAGATACAGTGAGTGATCCGATAAAGTTACCAAGCTTCTTTGCAACACTAAATGCTTCTCGATCATTCTTTGCTTGCAAGCCAGTCTTTCGATCAAATAGAATCGCTGCCTCGTGGAGGCGAATCATTGGCTTGTCATACTGGATTATGTTTTTTCCTTCGGGATATACGATCTCAGCATTCTGATATCTGTTCCCATCTGAAAATAACGCTTGCTTTTCTTTGCCTGTTAGAATCTTGAGGGCAGCTTGGATTGCTTCAAAGCCTCTCATGAATGATTCTTGAGCTGGGTGGCCTTTCCACATTGTAGCATACTCAGCTGTACTTAGGCCGCCGGCTTGGACATTTCCTTTGTTTCGAGCTAAGCGAATTTCGCCTGCTTTATCGACTGTGAAGTTAATATTTTGGCCGTCCATTTTTTCGAATGAATCGACTCGAAGCTCAGAAAGATTTCGAAGCATATCAATGATATCATTAAACGTAAGATCTAAATCCTCGTGAATATGACTCATGTGACCGTATAAACCGCCCATTAACTAAATCCTTAAATTATTCTAATACATAGCTATTATATGTCTGTTATTTGATCTTGCACATCTTAGAAAAGACCCGTCCCAGTTTCAAGTGCTCTCTTCATAACACTGTGAACACCAAGCTGTTCAGCAAAGTACTTCATTGCTGCGAATGTCTCTTGATCATTATCTGCGTGAGACTCATAATAACGAGTTGTAATCTCATCAAGCAGATATACAAATGTAGCACAATCTGAGAGTGATCTAGATAGATCCTCATTTCCGACAATGATTTCAGCAATATCATACATTGAATTAACAAAGTCTGCTAGCGGAATTACAACCCACTCAGGTTCTAAAATATCAGGATCGGGCTCGAATAGAGTGACCAGTCTTCTTGGGACATTCCCCCATCCTTTAGCTTTGAGAATTTTATTGGCTTTATCTAGCTCTCCCCTTCTCAAGGGTTTGTCAAACTTAATCTTTGTAACACTGACACACTTATCTTGATCAAACCACATCATGTCAAATGAACGATCTTTGAACTTGACGTCTGTTGCTTCTTTGATTTCCGGATATATTTCTTCAATAACCTCATGCTCAACAGCGAGGCCGGCCCTGAGCATCCACGCTAATCTTCTTGCCCAGAATACTGTGTCAAAGATATCACCGATTACGTAGGGAGGGCATGATAAAATTGTTCCACCGAGTTGTGGATCTGACATCGCCTCTGGATTTAGCTCATTAATTCCGCTGACGTAGGTGTCGTCATTAAGCTTATTTTTTTCAAGCTTATGCATCGGAAATTCAATAATTTTGCCCATGTCATCATCAGGCATTATGCACTCCTTAGACAGTTTTGAAAATCTACGGGAAAGAACTTCTTGTTTTTCTTATAGAAGTAAGCCCACTGAGAATCTAGAATGTAAGTCACGGCATAGTCCTCATCAGATCTAATGCTTCGTCCGACTGATTGCACGATTGTCTTTGCAGTCTGAAGTGGGTACCAGCCGGGCCATCTGTTCATTCTCTTCTTCACTTGAAGATCACCCAAGAAAGGGTACGGTATCTTGCAGATAATCTGGAATCGTGAGCAATCATCCCTGAGATCTACGCCTTCTGACATTGACGGGCTTAGCAAGACTGTTGGTTTATCAGACTCAATATGCTCTCTTAGAATTTCGTCACGATTGTCAGAATCATGCATTAAAAATCGATCTGTTTTTACATTCTCTTTTAAGTACTTCGCAATTTTGTAGGTATGTGTATGAATGACACCTGACTCATCTGGGTGTGAATCTAGCAATTCCTGGATGATCTTTGCCATCTTGGGCAGTGTGTCATCAATGTTCTTCATGTTCATTGGGCCTACTGGAAGCTCGAGAATTGGGCGATTATCTACTGGGAACGGTGAAGGGATAGAGATGAACTCAACATCAGCTGCAGAGATACCCAGAGATTGACAGAATGACTCTCTGTCAAGGATTGTCGCTGACATCATTAATACCTTGGTACCTAACCTAAACAAGTAATCCTGTGCATATCTGGATACATCTACAGGCTTGAATGTGATTCGTCTTTTTCCTCGGCCTTTGAAATTATCAAACTCAACGATCCAGTTGTCTTTATCGTAATGCTTAAGAAATACCTTGATCTTCGCGACATGTGATTTAAGCATATCCATTTGAGTTGCAAAGTTCATCATCTCATCAAGCTTGTCTTTGAGGCCTCCGTATTTTGACATCATTTCTTCAATATGCTTGAGTCGACGTTCTACCTTGTCAAAGTAGACATCTCGAACCCATAAGTGTGCCTGGAATTGTGTCTCGGATGCGGTCCAACCTGCTTTGAGTGTCTTCTTTGAAAACCACTCTGATACTGAGATTTCGATGAAGCGGCTAAGCTCTTGTTCAATATTGTGAGCCTCATCTAACACTAGAACGTGTCGCTGAGTAATGGAGCCGCTATACGTTGCTTCAGTCAGGAAGTATGGAAAATTAACCACAGATTCAGGTGACTTGAGAAATTCATCTTTAGCTTTTTTGTATACACAGTTTATTGTGCATGTCTTAAAAAACCGGGATGACCTATCTTCAGTTCTAAGAAGCTGACGTGATTCTGCGCAGGTATTTCCTTTGTGGAATCTGCATCCATAGTTTGACGATGATTTGATTGACTTCATCTCACCATCTGGCTCACCAAAATCCTTGATGTATTGTTCTTGAAGAATCTTCTGGGTGGTCACAAAGTATGATGCCTTGAGAGGCTCGTTATCACCTTCAGGATTGTATTTTAGATTTAGAACCCTGCCGATTGTAAGACCGATTGCCGATTTTCCGACACCAGTTCCGGCTTCAATAATACAAAACTTCTTATCATTCTTGAGAAATGCTGTTACCGCAAATGCAATAGCGTCAATTTGTGATTGTCGGGGTGTATCAAACGGGAAAGCTTCATTTAGAGACAAGAGGTATTCTTTCTAT
>TARA_R110000803_G_scaffold59599_2_pt1 | contig 14366 bp, 20 predicted proteins | sample TARA_R110000803 | Tara Oceans TARA_R110000803 (sample SAMEA4397772) | marine metagenome | biome: Polar Biome; feature: [SRF] surface water layer (ENVO:00010504); material: water (ENVO:00002006), including particulate matter (ENVO:01000060) such as... | depth 5 m | reverse complement strand
AATTGGATTGGTTCGGAAATATCCGAAAAGCAAGTTGAATATGCAAACAAACGATTGGTTAAATATTTGAATCAAACAAAGTTATTTTAAAATGGAAATAAATAAAATATACAATGAATGTAATTTTGAAACAATGTCAAAAATGGAAAATGATTTTGTTGATATGATTATAACATCACCCCCATACAACATTGGCAAAGGCAGGGGGAACACAAACAATTCTGATTTACTATATGACAATTATTCTGATGACCTTGAAATAAATGAATATTTTGAACAAACAAAAAAATGGATTAACGAAATGTTGCGGGTTTCAAAACATTATGTTTTTTGGAATGTTGGGGAATATTCAGGATGTCGGGGGATAGCTGCATTTATTATGAGCGAATTTAAAGATAATTTAAAAGAAACATTTATTTGGATAAAACCAAACCCAAATCCGGTTGGTCGTGGCATTGTTTGCAATTCTTATGAATATATTTTTTGTATTGTTCCAAATAAATCAGATGGCAGAAAATACGATTACAATAATTTTGGTGAAAATATGATTAAAAATTATATTATAAAACCCGTTAATAATGGCAAAGACAATGGGGGTCATGGTTATGCATTTGGGGATTGGTTGCCGAAATACTTTATAAATTATTTTTCAAAAAAAGGGGATTTAATTTATGACCCATTTATGGGTTCAGGAACAACGGCAAAGGCGGCGCATTTATTAGACCGAAATTGGATTGGTTCGGAAATATCCGAAAAATATGTTAACATTGCAAACAAAAGGTTAATCCCTTTTTTAACACAAACAAAATTATTTTAAAATTATGGCAACAGAACACCAAAAACAAGATTTAACAATTAAGTGTGCAGAATTGATTTCCAAAACATTGGTTCAATTGGGACAAACCAAAACAGCAGAAGACATTTCAGTTCTTGCAACAACATTGTCGTTTGATTTATTGCATGAAATTAGATTTAGGGGAATGACTTTCAAAGATGTTGAAATTTCTTTTTATCGTGGTTTGCGTGAAACTGATTTATTTGCTTTGAATGTAAAAACATTTTACACATGGATATTGAATCACAAAAAGAAAATTGATATTGACATAATAGATGCAAGGCAAAAATTAAATCATAAACCAAATCCAGAATTGTCATATAGAAGCCGCAAGGGAACGGGATTAAAAAGATTAAAAATTTAGTATGGCACAAAATGAATTGATGGTTCAAATTGCCGTTGTTAATTGGTTGAAATATAATTTTCCTAACATGTTGTATTGTGCAAGTGCGGGGGGAATGCGAACATCATTATCAGTTGCAAAAAAAATGAAGGCATCCGGCTATGTTAAAGGAATGCCAGATTTGCAAATAATGCATCCAACTAAAAAACATCACGGAATGTTTATTGAATTAAAGGCAAACAAAAAGTGTTATGCATCAAAAGAACAAAAGGAATGGATTGTTAATTTAAACGAACGGGGTTATTATGCCGTTGTTTGCAAGGGTTTTGATGAATCAATTGAACAAATAACAAACTATATTAATGAAAGTTGATGTTTTGAAAGGTTAAAAAACGCAAAGGTGGGGGGGGCATAAGGGCAATTTTGCCGTATTTGGTTAATACATTTTGTCCCCTCCTATCTAGCAAACAAAGATAAATGAAAGTTTTTTTTATTTAATGTTGTTTTTTATTATTTATGTCAAACTTTTTTGTAGTTTTACAAAAGAAATCAAGACACGAAGTTTTGATGACACCAAAAAAAACCAAAAATTATGAACACAGAAACAATGACAAACTATCAACCAACATTAAATTCCATTCACGCGCAAGCAATTAGAGAGAATTCTGTTTTATTAAAAATTCAAAAGAACACAAATCCAAAAGGTATGAATTGGATTGCATTGTTTGATGAATTAACAGAATTAAAAAATAATTGGTCAACCAACCCAAACAATCCAAAAACATTTGGTGATGCGGGATTTTTGCAAGTCAAAGCATCAACACACAAGGGGTGGAAAATAGCAAAACAAATGTGTAATCAATATAGTGTTTCAAGGGGTTTGGATGGTCGCAAACATTATGATGGTTGGGTGTTTTTTTCTGCATCTACAAATGACAATATTTTTGAAATGTATTGTGAGGTTCAAAGACTAATTGAAAAACACAATTGCAATGATATGTTGTGGACAACAGAACGACAATTATAATAAGAATCACCCCCAACACCTCGGCATGAAAATGTCGGGGTTTCGGTGGTAAGAAACGGCATGTTTTATGTCAACCAAAAAAAACCAATTATTATGAAAAAAACAAAAGAATTAAATTTTCAAGATTATTTGAAATTAAATGATGGATTGCATGACATTGAATTTGAAACTGAAATAAACAATGAAACACATTCTGTTTATTATTATAAAGACACTGATTCAATTATTGTGGTTTTGTGGTGTGATGTGTCCGGAAGTGAATTAAAGTTTGTTAAAACACACCATTTGGATTCGTTCCGTGATTCAAAGTTTGTTAATTTAGAAACATCAACAAACAATTGGGATTATCAAAATGAATCAGTTTATCAAAGTTTTGGACAAATGGGATTTGATGAATGGGTTTATGAACATGGGGCGGATGCATTGGGGGAATTTTTACATTCACAATTAAATGAAACATCAATTAAAATAATAAAGAAATGAATTTTACAACATACACAAGGGAAAACAAATATATTGATTTTGATATTTTGGGAATTGAAAAATTTTTGAAAGAAAAAAAAGAATTAACTATTTATTCAGTTAATGAAATCCAACCAACGGCAATAATTGATTGGTCGTTTCATTTTGAAACCCGTTCATGGGGTGTGAAAAACATTGGTGCAATGGTTGAATCAATAAATAATTTCAACATCAATTTAACATATTACAATAGTGGACAAAGCGAATGGGATGGTGTGGAATCAGAATGTTTTTATAACTTAACAAACGAAATTAAAGATTTTGAAATAACATCTGAACAACCAAAAAATGCAGACAATATTCTAATCACAAGCATTGAAATCAATTTTGATAAAAAACAAATAACAATAAAATTTTAAAAATGGAAATAACAAAATCACAATTCAGAAAAAATGTAGTGTCAACATGTTGTCAAAAAGAAATCTATTTGGAAACAATAGAATGTTCCGGATGTTTGGAACAAACAACATTCATCATAACAGAACCAACAGCATTTCACAAATGGTTGATTCAACAAGCAAAGGGAAATGATGACCCCGTTGTTTTTTTAGTTGAATTTATAAAAGGATTGATTATTAAAGACCAAAACAAATTGGTGTTTGAATTGATGGATTGGGTTGATATTGGTGAACCAACTTATGATTCAAAAACATTAAAGAGGGTTGCAATAATGTTGTTGGACACCAATTTAATAACAAGCAGAATTGAAGCCGTGAAAAACATTCCCAGCTTAAAAACAAAAAACCAAATTAAAAAAAAGAAATGAAAAAATTAAAATTTAATAAATCAATCAATGAAATCAAAAAAGAATCAATGGAAAAATTAAACGCAAAAAATGAGATGTTACACATTCTGAAAACAATTTGGACATCAAGGACAAAAGAACAAATTTCAGCTTGTGAAAACATGTTGAAAACCTACACAAAGAAACATGGGGAAAATAATATTGGAATCACATTCATTGAAGTTGAATTGGAACGCCAAAAAAGATTGAACGGATTGTTTGCAAAAATGGGTCAAGTTCAGAACGCATTGCAAAAAGAGAATGCACAAAAGAAAATTGACAACACATCACCATTAAATTAATTTCTTAAAAGTGCGACACTATAATGGAAAAACAAACATATTTTTACATTTCTATAATTGGCATCCGTTTTGTTTGTTTCTCGGATGTTGGTTTTTTTTGGTTGAGTGGGGCGCGTGGTTGCGTCCCATTCTTTTTTTATAATAATTAAAAACAAATAAATATGAAATATGAATTCCTAAAACCATCACAAAAGAAAAAAATAATGGATGGATTGAAAAATGATTTAACAATAAAACAGATTTCCGAAAAATTGGAAATTAGTGTTGGAGTAATTAATGAAATGCTTGAAAAAAAATTTACTAGAAAATGAAATATAAAAACATAAAATTGATATTGAAAAAACAAATTGAATCAAATGTGAAAACCTTTTGGACATTTGACAAACAACAAAAAGAGTTTACATGTATATATGAAAACTATTCAAACGGGTTGACCATTTACACACCACAACAATTGTTGGACAAATTAAACCAATAGATGCAAACACATATAATGAAAGACAAAATAGTGAAAACATATGTATAGACATATAAAAATCGGAAATTCCGACATACCAAAACTAAAACAATAATAATGAAAACAGATTTTGACAAATATAAATCAAATGATAATTTCAAAAAATATGAATCACTAAATGATTATTTGGATGAAGACAAATCAAAGGAAATAAAGAATGAAAAATTTGATAAGGTCGTTACATTAAAAGTAAGTAAGGAAACATTTGAAATGTGGGAATTGTTATGTGAAAATTGGGGTGAAGTTTTGGGATATGATAATAAATCAAAAATATTTGAATTTGCAATTGTTGAAGCATTAAATGTTCCAATAAATTCATTGGGTGGGTTCAATCATGAGGGTTGGGAAATAGATGACAAATAAAAGAAATGTTTAATTTATGCAATTTAATTAAATATAATTGATTAGTTTTGTAATTATTAAAATATAAATTTAAAGCAAAATGGGGCAATCTATAAAAAAGGAACAAAAAAGAACGGAAATAACAAAAGACCAACTATTAAAACAATTGGAACAAAATATGGGGAATGTAACATTGGCGTGTCATTTTGGTAAATGTTCCCGTTCAACATTTTACAGATATTATGAAACAGACATAAAATTTAAAATTGCGGTTGATGACATTTCAGAAATTGCAGTTGACATTTGTGAATCCGAATTGTGGAAACAAATAAAGGATGGGAATGTTCCATGCATATTGTTTTATTTAAAGACAAAAGGAAAATCACGGGGTTATGTTGAAAGGCAAGAGTTAACGGGACAAAATGGACAACCAATCAATTGGAACGAAACAAAAACATATGCAATAAATGAATCTATCAATAAAACAGACAACGGCAATTGATTATTTAGAAGACCAACAAACCAATGTTATTTTATATGGTGGTGGTGCAGGTGGTGGGAAATCAATGTTGGGTGCTTATTGGGTTTTAAAACAATGTTTGAAATATCCAAAAACCAGATATGTAATCGGCAGGTCAAGATTAAAGAACCTAAAGGAAACAACATTGCGTTCACTTTTTGAAGTTTGCCAAATGCAGGGATTGATTGCAAATGTGGATTTCACTTATAACGAAACAAAGTCTTTAATTACGATTCACAAAACAAAATCAGAAATTTTACTAAAGGACATGTTCCATTATCCATCAGACCCCAATTTTGATTCTCTTGGGTCAATGGAAATTACGGGGGCATTTATAGATGAAGCAACAGAAATAACACCAATGGCATATAATGTAATTCAATCACGGATGCGTTACAATTTAGACAATCACGGATTGACACCAAAATTATTAATGACATGCAATCCATCAAAGGGTTGGATTTATTCAGAGTTTTACAAAAAATTCAAAGATGGGACATTGGAAAATAACAAACAATTTGTTCAATCATTAGTAACGGACAACCCTAACATTTCAAAACATTATATTAAACAACTGCAACAATTGGACATCATAAACCAAAAAAGATTGTTATTTGGTGATTGGGAATATTCAGATAATGATTCACAATTATATTCAATTGATGCATTAAACGACATGTTCACAAACACATTTGTTTCATCTGTTGGTGAAAAATGTATTTCAGTTGATGTTGCAAGATTCGGGCGTGATAAATCTGTTATTTGTTTGTGGAACAATTGGCGTGTTGAACAAATTAAAACATTGGATAAAAATTCAATTGATGAATTGGCACAAATAGTTGATTCAATGGCAAAGGAACATAATGTGCAGCGTTCAAATATTGTTGCCGATTCTGATGGTGTTGGTGGTGGGTTTGTTGATATTTTAAAGGGTTCAAAATCCTTTGTGAATAATGCAAGGGCATTGAACAATGAAAATTATCGTAATTTGAAAACACAATGTTATTATAAATTTGCCGAAAAAGTTATGAACGGACAAATCTTTATTAACACAAATGATGAAACATTGAAACAACAAATCATTATGGAATTTGAAATGGTTAAACAACACGACATTGACAAAGACAATAAATTGTCAATAACACCAAAAGATAAAATTAAACAATTGTTGGGTCGTTCACCAGATATTGCGGACGCATTAATTATGCGAATGTTCCTAGAATTAAATAAAACTAAAATTCTATATTTTGGTTAACCACAAATTACGATGCACATATTAAAAATATTTTTATTTTTGCACACATTATGGAAATTAAAACTTTAAATAATAATCACAAAAAAATTATCAATGATTTCATTATTGATGTTGAGGGTTTTATTTATAGGATTACAGAAGACGCCAATTTTAATAAATTTAATAATTTCAAACCGGTGTTGTCCAACGCTATTGAATTACACAACAATATTGGAAATGAATTAAATGCAATGGACATTGATGAATCGGAATGGATTTATATGTTTCCAAATTATTTGTTATTTGCGGGAATTGGTTTTGCAGCGTCATCAAAAAACAAAGAAAATGAAACACAGGTTAATGCAGAAACGGAATTTCTATTTGACACAACACACAAGACAATAACAAAATTGGAAAATATGATTTCACAATATGATTTCATAATGGAAAAAACAAAACAAACCAAAACACAAACAAACAATGATTGAATTAAAAGTGGGGGAAATAGATTGTAAAATTCCAAACCAATGGGATGAAATAAGTTTAAATGATTATTCTAAATTGTTTAAAGTTATAAAAACAAATCAATTCATTGAACCAACAGATGAGGACATGTTGAACATGAATCAATCAGACATTTCAACATTGAATAAAGAACGGGACATTCATAACATAAGAGTTAACAGAAATGTTTTTTCACAATTAACGGGAATTGATAAACAAACAATCAATCAAGTTAATGCGGATGAAATGGCAGACACATTGTTATTGATGACAAATTTTCTGAATGGTGATGTTGAAAAAATGGAATTCAAAGAAGACAAAAAAGAATCTTTTAAATTAAAGGGTGAGGAATATTTTTTTCCAACTGCACAAATGAAGACATCAACATTTGGTGATTTCATTGAAACGGCACAATTGGAAATGTTAACAGAAAAAAACGAATCTGGAAAATTTGGAGTTATTGCGGAACAGATGGCAATTCTTTGTCGTAAAGAAAACGAAATTTATGATGAACAATTGGTTGTTAAGAAAACAAAAATGTTTGGCAGTTTGAAAATGAATGTTGTTTGGGATTTCCTTTTTTTTTTGAGGACACAAATAAACATTTACAAAACAAATTCCCAAATGTTTTTAAAGATGGCAGCAGAACAGAAAATAGACATGCAACCAACAATTGGGAAATAATGAAACCCTATGGTTGGTTAAACACATTGTATGATGTTGCAAAAACGGGGTTGTTTACATCACAACCAAACAATGCAATTGATTCGGTAAGGTTCACAAATCTATATGTTGTTTTTACTTTCATTAGTTGGAAATCTGCAAATAACGAATATGAAAATGAAGTTAAAAAGGGAATGGAGAAAGAATCACAATCAAAAGCAAACGCAAAACAAAACAATAAAAGATAAAAAATGGCAAATACAATAAAGACAAATCAGATTGTGGACACAATGAAAACATATTGGACAACACAACCATCAGGAGGTGGATTTTATTTTGGATTGCCGCAAGAGGTTGACAATATACATTTGAAAACATTGCCGTTAATGGTGATAAACCCCCCACAAATAAATGTTTCAACTGATTCATGGAATTCAAACACCATTTTAAATGATGCAAGTTGGTCATTGGTTGTTTATGACAAATTGCCATCCAAATATAATGTTACGGATGACCTTTTAATTTTGGAATTTTGGGATGCAATGGAGGATAAGGCGTTATTATGGTTTTATAATTGGTGGTATTATTGGGAAACACAGGGCAATGACTTTGTAATGACCGCGCCAATGCAAATAACAAGGATAAAAGAGGCATCAAACGACCGGTTATTGGGATTAAAAATCACATTTAGTTTCAATTTTTATAGATATTGTGGGGACATTTCAACATTTCCAAGAGATTAACAATGGACATATCACAAATAAATAAAATAGCAACCGACATTCAGGTGATATTGGGAAACGAATTGATATTATTAAAGCGTTCTGCATCCGGTTCATTAATTAATTCATTGCAACATGATGTTTCACAAATTGGTGAATTTAGTTTGGATTTAAAAATTAGGGGAAACGATTATTGGCGAATTGTTGAATATGGAGTTGACGCAACAAACATTCCGTTTGATGCAAGTAAAAGAAGCGGGGCACAGAATTCAAAATATATTGATGGATTGATTCAATGGATTAAAATAAAAGGGATTGCCAGTCAAAATGATGTTGTCCGTGGCATTGCGTTCGCAATAGCAACAAAACAAACATCAACATCACGGGGTGGGTTTGGTTTCGGCAATCCAATGGACAAACAGAAATTGGGATTCGTTAGAAAATCAGAACAAAAAATAAACAATGAAATTTTAAAGATTTCAAAGGTTTATGAAAGTGAAGTTTTAAAAATAATAGGGAACGCAATTCCAAACAACATTGAAATAATATTATAAAAAAATGGCAATAGTAATAAATACACAACCAACATCAAATAAACTTTGTTCAACATTAGTTCCATTAAAATTCATTGTAACTGAAACAACAGCAGACACAACAAACATTGTTGCAACATGTTATATTTATGACCAAACAACAGCAGTTGAAACACAAATTTCGGGAAAATTTAGGATGGCGCCAAGCTTATCACAGGTTGACACATTTTTGTTTGATTCATCTGAAATATTTAACACATTAACAAAATACACATTAAAAGATTATCCAAACAACATTCAATTGGGAACAAATGAGGGTTCACTATTAACACAAAAAATTTGGCAAGATGTCGCAACTTATTATGTTGCTGTAAAATTTCAAAGAGAATATTTGGATGCCGCAACAGGATTAATTGTTTTGGAAGCAGCAACAATAAATTCAAATAGATTTTATGTTCACGAAGGTGTCCCAGAAAAAAGGTGGTTAAATGACATGGTTAATAGTAATGGAAGCAGTGCAAGCGTGTTTGATTATTTTAATTTTTATTTTGACACAGATAAACAATATAAAAGATATTTCACAAATTATCCAATAATTAAAAGAAACCAAACAACATCATTAAGAACATCAAATGTTAAAATTCACAAATCCGAATCATATATGTTAATGTTTGTCGCGCCAATAGACACAAGATTGTGCAATGATTATAAAATTTATATTAAAACTTATTCAGATGACTTTTTGACTTTTTTAAATATTCATGCTATTGATGTAAGTGATTCCCCAAATTTACAATCGGTGTTGGTTGGATTTCGGGACATTAAAAATGCATTTACACCAATAGCAGCAGAGGGTTCAAATTTTATTAATGTCAAAAATTATAGTGTTTCATTTATGGTGGGAAATGATAATGGGGGAACATGTGTTTATTCTGAAATGTCAACAATATATAATTTCAATGTTGATAGGTCATGTATTGACAACGGCGGTTACATGAGGTTTGCATTTAAAAACATGTTGGGTGGTTATGACATGGTTTCTAGTAGGGGGGCATTTGTAGAAAAAACAAAGAATAAATTCCAAACATTTGAACAATCATTGGGTTATGATAATTGGAACAATGCAATGGATTTTGGAAATTCAAATTGGTCAAATACAAATGTTAAAGGTTTTTCAGTTACAACACACAATTTAAAACCAGAATATGCGGCACATTTTGCAGAAATGTTTTCATCAACACAAGTTTATTTGAGGGTTGAAAATGATTCATATAAAAAGATTTATGATGTTGACGCAACTATTACAGCATTAGAACAACCATATTTTTATGAACCAATTGTTATTAATGCAGGTTCGCAAAACATTATTGATTCATCAAACAACACAAAGAAATTAACATTTTCATTTGACATGGCAGTTAATCAAAGGAATCCAAGATATTAAAAAATAAATAAAATGGCACAAAACACACCAAATATTGAATTTTTAATTGTTAAGGGAACACAATTTTCTCACAATTTAGATGTTCAGAAAACAACAGATTTTCCGTTGGCGTTAACATATTCAATTAAAGATGTGCAAGACCCTAGCAGTTCAAAGGGTTCATTTTCAAAAACATTTTCAATCCCAGCAACAAAACACAACAACACAATTTTATTTTCTTTATTTTCGGATTCACTTTATGATTCGTTTCAATACATTGATGATTGGGATGCACAAATTTTCATTGATGGGATGTTGGTTTTACAGGGGAAATTTCAAATAAAAGGAACATCATATAACGGAATTGCAAAATCTTATGAATGCAATGTTTATGGTGAAAACTTTAAATGGGTTAACGCATTGTCGGATTTGAATTTGTGTGATGTTGATTTTTCCGCAGGTGGTTTTTTCCCAGACGCGCCATTAACTGCAACCATTGGCAGAAGTTTCATTGAAGACACATGGAATTTCAATTTGGCGGGTGAAACAATTGGTGGGGTGCAAACACATATTGTTTATCCATTAGTTAACACGGGAAAATGGAATTACACAGATGGTTCGGGAAATCCAATTGTAACACCATCCGACATGTCCCCCGCGTTTTATTTTTACAACATGTTGAAATCAATTTTTGCAACGCAAGGTTATACGCTTGAATCTAATTTTTTTGAAACGGATTGGTTTAAAAGGTTGGTTTCATTAGTTCCAAAAGAACAATTTGTTAATTCCGACGCAGTCATTGAACAATATTCATTTGAATATGAAAACAACACACCAACAGATTTCAAGACGCCGTTAAATTATACCGACCAAACAACATCAAACAATTGTTCTGCTGTTATTGGGAACACATGGCATGGACAATTGAATGATTCCACAATTGTTTGTGCAATATGCGACCCATCAAATTTAATCACATCACAAAGCATAACACCGGTTTTTGATATTCAATCACCAACAAATTTTATGGGGTTAAATTCTTTTGACAAAAAAACAATTGCGGGTTGGTATTGGGGTTGCTATGGTCAAGCAAATAACGGAATTTCAAGGTTGCCATTGCAATATGTTAATCCATGTGGTGGTGGTCAAATGATTATGGGATTAGATTATGGATGTGTTGTTTGTGATATTTCAAACACACCAACAACAACACAATCAATTCCAATGCAAACGGATGTTTTCCAAACAAGTTATTTGGGGGTTTACGAATTCAACATTTCAATGGATTTGGAAATGGATAATAATTATGAATTAACAGACCCCGTTGCAGCATTTGACATTTTGTCATTTGGGAATCCATTAACAACAGGAACGGGAAATGGGGGTGATGGTTATGGTTGTTTGCAAGGTGCAACATTTCCAGATGGAACATATGAATCAACAGCACAGGGGACAACCTATGTTTTCAATATGCATTTGATTCACTACAAAGCATCAACAGGGCGTTATCATATTGTTGCAACTGAAAGTGAAAGAATCAGAAATATGTCCGTTGCTTTCCCACATTTATTCTGCACAGATTCCCCATTAAGCGGTGCAAATTTAACATCCACATTGTCAATGAATGTGCAGTTGCAAATCTTAGATGCAGGGGACAAAGTTTTTGCTTATTCAGAGGTTACATGTGAAATTCGGGATTTAGAAGATTCAACTTATATTTACAATGACGCAATTATTGGTTTGACACAAATGAAATATAAATGCAACAAATCAAGATTGCAGGGGAATTTAACCGAAACATTAGTTGATGGCGGAAGTATAGGATTGAACACACTATTGCCATGCGACACATCACAAATGGAATGGGTGAATGGATTAACGGGAATGTTCAATTTAATGTGGCAATCAGATGAAATTTCAAAGGTTGTAAGGGTTGAACCACGGGACATGTTTTTTGACACGGCAGCAACTGCAATTGATTGGACAAATAAATTGGACAATTCACAAGACCAAAAAAATGAATATATTTATGACGCATTAAGCAGGAATTTATGTTTCACTTATGAAAATGATTCATCAGATGGATTTGTTGAAGAACGAAACAGGCGGAGGGGACAAATTTGTGAATTGGGTTCAATGTCTTTAAATTTGGGGGAATTATACCAAAATGAAGAACAACGGATTGGTTCGGATTTTTACGCGCCAACTTACATGTTTTATGACAATACAATTGCAAACAATAGCAATGCATACACACAACCATTTGTTCCCGTTATACATTCAGAATATTCTGAAATTTGGAACGCAACAACAAATGCAGATTTGCCGGACAAAGTTAATGATTACTCAACAAGGATTTTAATTTGGTATGGATTACAACCATTGAACCAAATAACAGGGGTTTCAAATTCAAACACATGGCGGTGGGGTTATGACAACAATTCATCACCATATGTGAATAAAAACACCTATCCATTTGCAGGTGTTTATTGCGACCAAGATGGAACAATTGGTGGTTCTTTAACTATAAATTCAATAGTTTACACAAATCCATCATTATATTTTGAAAATTCAGAAATTAATGCATTGTTAACGCCGGCGCCATATCAATCAACAAATGGTTTATATGACATGTTTTGGGAATTTAACATTTTGACCTTAATGGATAGACCCGTTATAAAAAAATGTTATTTTAAATTGACACCAACAGACATTGCAAATTTGGATTTCCGAAAATTAATTTACATTCGTTCTGCACAAGCAGACACATATTGGATTTTAAACAAAATTGGTGATTATGCGGCAGGGAAAAACCAATTAACATTGGTTGAATTGTTTGAATATCACAACACACAACCATTGAAAGCACAATTTAGTCATTTGAACACAGGGTTCGGGGCTAATCACACACCCGTTGGAACGGATTACAACCCAATTTTGGTTGCAAATGGCGTGATTAAAGTTCCACAAACACAATTGATTAACAATTTGGGGATTGGTTCATTGACAAACACACCATTATTAAACAAGGGGACACAATCAACATTTTTGCCAATAGTTAAACAAAATTTATTTTCTGAAACAAATTATTTTGATGACGCAACAAGAGTTCCAACAAATAATAATGGAAATAATTCATCAAATGTTGGTTCAAACAATAACATTAATGTTGGTTCAATTTCAGTTGGAAACAATATTTCAAATACAAAGTCAAATCAAATTGTTATTGGAAATGGAAATAATTCAAAATCAAATTCACAAATTGAAATGACTGCAAATGGAACAACAGCATTTTCAATAAATAGTGATGCAATATTTCGTGAGGGTGGCGGTGGTGTTGTTTATTATGAAGACACAACAACGGGGGAAATAAAAGAAGTAATGACAGGAGTTCCGGAACGCTTAGGATATGGCAAGTCATTAGATTATTTTTATACACGATTGACAATTGGAAACACAAACATAATTTAAAAAGAAAAACAAATGGCAACATTGGACACGATTTTAAACATACAGGTCAAAGGAACAGACCAAATGACCAAATTGAAAACATCAATTGATGCAACTGCAAAGGAATTAAAGGATTTACAAAAAGAAGGCAAAAAAGCCGGACAAACGCAAGACCAATACAATGCAAAGGTTGTAACAGCAGAAACGAAATTAAAGGCATTAAGAGGTGAATTAACAAGGGGGAAAACTGAATTAATAAAAAACGCAAGGGCAGCGGGGGACACATCCAAATCATATGATTCACTTACAAAACAAAATGCAAAATTATCTGCACAATTGCGGAAATTATCCGACCCGTTGGGGAAAAATAGTAAAGAATTTACAAAATTAAGTTCCAAAATCAACACAAACACCAACGCATTAAAAAAGATGGATGCGCAAATGGGACGCCAACAAAGAAATGTCGGTGGTTATGGAACAGCAATCAAAGGTGTTGCAATGGCAATTGGGGGTGCAATTTTAGCATTCAAAGCGTTGGAACGGGCAATGGGTGTTTTTGTAGATTTTGAATTTCAGATTAAACAGGTTGGAGTTATTTCCGGTGCAACAGCGGCAGAAATGGAAAGGTTATCAAATCAAGCAAAA
>TARA_R110000803_G_scaffold45387_1_pt1 | contig 14402 bp, 22 predicted proteins | sample TARA_R110000803 | Tara Oceans TARA_R110000803 (sample SAMEA4397772) | marine metagenome | biome: Polar Biome; feature: [SRF] surface water layer (ENVO:00010504); material: water (ENVO:00002006), including particulate matter (ENVO:01000060) such as... | depth 5 m | reverse complement strand
CAGTACAGCAAGTTTGTACCCATCCTAGTCAAAGCAATACAAGAACAAACAGCCCTTATCACGGCATTAACCGCACGAATTGAAACCTTAGAAGAATAAGAGTGATGACACGGATGGTCAAATGGAACGGCGTAAAAAACGACATAACAAAAAACGAACTAGAAGGATAAATATCATGGCTATAAAATACACTTGGACTGTTGACAGCATGTCCGTACTACAAACCCCAGACCCTGACTACGTTGTTATTGCGCAATGGACTTGTGCAGGAACCGATGGAACCAACACCGCTGACATTGGCGGTAGTTCACAGTTCACCTCTGATCAAGAAGGTACTTTTGTACCCTACGCAGACTTAACAGAAACCCTCGTTTTAGAATGGGTCACTGCCGAGTTGGGTGAAAATGGTGTCACTAGCGCAGAAGCTTGCGTGGAAGGGCAGATTAACTCTATCGTCACTCCCCCCGCATCACCAACCTCTGAACCGCTGCCCTGGTAGCATTAAAAAATAATCGTTGTAGAACGGGGCGTCGGCATGGCAGTAAACAATGAAGAAGTTACCAAGCTCGGAGTGCATGAGAAAGAGTGTGCGCTTCGATTTAAAAACATTGAAGATCGCTTAGAGCGTGGATCGCAGCGTATGGACCGCATGGAAATATCTGTCTGGGGAGTGTATCCGTTTATCTTAGCGACTGTATTTCTAGCTAAATATTTTTAGCGGGGCTGGTAAATGACAACCAGGATATTAAGAGATCCGAAAGCGATCAAGGTCAACCCTGAAGCGGAGCCGCTTCGACAAGTTGTCATTGATATGTTTGACATCGTCAAGCCTTTTTATTCCCGGCAGACCGCTGCGTACACCACAACGGGTGCGGCAGCTTTGGAGATCGTAGAAGTCGATTCAGTCAGTAGTGTGACAGTAAGTCTCCATCAATCAGCGAAGGACGGGCAGCAAGTGATAGTTAAGCGAATGGGCAGCGGTGCAGTGGTTGTGGATACCGTGGGAACAGAAACGATTGACGGTAGCGCGAGCAAAACGATTGCCAGCCAGTACGATATCTTGAGGGTTGTTTACCTGGACGTCTCTGGCGAGTATGTGGTGATCTGATGAGCATGTTTGATATTGATCCGTGGGAATTGAACACCCCTGGTATAGATCCTAACAACACAACCGACGAATTTGTGACGATAGACTTGGGTGGTCAGTTTGGTGGAATCACTACCATTCCCAACCCGTATTACAGTGCTGCTGAACCTCAAGCCGCTGCCCAAGCTGCTGCCGATGCTCAACCGGCAGCGCAAACTACTGCTCCTAACTACTTAAACCCTTTTGTTCCTCAAGGGACAATTTTCGGTACAGCTCAGAATTCTCCCAATGCACTACTAAGTGATGAGTCTGAGGGGGTTACTCTCCCTGAGTGGCAACCTGAAGGCAACGAAGCCAACGTAGAAGAGGGTATAAAAGAAGGCCAGATTGAAGCTGCAATACAGGCTGAGTTGGCGCTGTTGGCCGAAGCCGATGCCCAAGCAGTAGACTTGCCCCCAGCCGGGGAGATTGATAACCCGCTGCCAGAGCCAACACCAGAACCAGAGCCTGCTCCATTTGGCGATCCTAACAACACAACCGACGAATACATTACCATCGACATCCTGGGTAGGACCAGCAGGATACGCAACCCGTTTTACGACCCAGAAGCTGAACCTGTAGACTTGCCCCCTGCTGGGGAGATTGATAATCCACCACCAAGCGATGAACCAGAGCCAACACCAGAACCAGAGCCAGAACCTGAGCCAGAACCAGCACCAACACCAGAGCCTGAAGACGGCAGGATTATTGCAAGTGATCTGGCGAACGATGACGCTTTGCGAGTTTTGCTTGAGGATTTTGAAACTGGCACAGTAAATCTTTCTATTACCGGAATCTTGGGCGCGATTTTTGGAGGGAATTTATCAGAGGCGCTGAAAAACGATGCGCTGATAAATGAAGTTCTGGGGATTTTCGACTTAACGCGGGAAGATTACGACGAAGAGAACCTTGGGGAACCTGAGCCTGAGCCTGAGCCAGAACCTGAGCCAGAACCAGCACCAACACCAGAGCCAGAACCTGAGCCAGAACCAGTAGACTTGCCGCCTTCAGGTGAGATTGATAATCCACTGCCAGAGCCTGAGCCAACACCAGAGCCTGAACCAGAACCAGAGCCTGAGCCAGAACCTGAGCCTGAACCAGAGCCAGAGCCTGAACCACCACCTAATGACGATGAAGAGGATAACGGTATGCCTGATTGGCTAGAAGAAATTTTACGGGCGCTTTTAGGAGATCGAAGCGATATTCCTGGGGGCGGTACTGGCGTTGGTGTCGGTGTTGGAACCGGAGGTGATAGTGAATCTACCTCGACCAGTGGTAGTGAATCTACAGCAACGGGCGGCGATGTCATCAGTGATATCGTCAATGAAATTATGATTGCCGATGGTGATACGACAATATCGCCTGAACTATCTAATGCGATTGGAGACTACATAGCCACAATTGGTGACCAAACAGCGCAAGTAGGTGATGTAAGATCCGGCGATGTCAATTTGAGTGATGTTGTCGGGGATATAGAAGGCAGCACAGCAACAGTGGGGGATCTCACAGGCGCATCTATTGAAGATGTATCCTCGTCTGCAACAGTGGGAGATGTTAAGACCGGCGATGCCATCAGTGATGTCGATGTTACGGGGGGCGATCTCATCAGTGATGTTACGACTGGCCCTGTTACGACCGATGTAACAGCGACGTCGGGCGATGTTACGGGGGGCGATGTTACGACTGGTCCCGTTACGACCGATGTTACGACCGGCGATGTAGATGCGGAGGGTGGTGCTGGCGGTGCTGGAGGCGCTGGAGGTGAGGCAACTGGCGGGTCAAATATTCTAGGCGATATTCTAACGACTCTGTCTAATACTTTCATGGGCGATGAGGCTCCTGACGTTGTAGGCGCAGCGGCTCAAGATTATTTGTCGCAGAAATACGCTGTAGACGCACAAGAAAAAGCATCAGAAAAAGAACTAGAGTTTCTGCGCGAGCTGATGGGTCGGCAGGACACGTTCCAGCTTTTCAGAAATTTAGGGCTGCCGGTTGAAGATGAATTTGGAAATATCATTGAAGACAATGAACGGATGGATTTCCAGATTAATCAACTGCGTGATTTGGTTAATCGTGATCTTGGCGATGAGTACAAGATCCAGCCAGAAATTGATGTAAAACCTCTCATACAAGAAGTTACGACAATTGATCCGAGCGGCACCAATCAAATAAATGTTGCAGACCTTTTGATGGGGTTAGACTCTGGGTCGGCACCAGGCGCAATTGATACGCAGGTGAATCAAATTAACCCATTCAATCCTGAAGACCCTGCGTTGAGGTTTTTGCAAGACGAGGGCATGAGGGCGGTAGAGTCCACGGCTGCGGCACAAGGACGCTTAAACTCGGGCGGCACGTTGGATGAATTGCAGAATCGGGCGATTGGTATTGCCTCGCAGTATGCAGGAGATATGGCAGATATAGGAAGAACTCAAGATGCCTCGCAGCTCACGGCAGACCAGCAATTCTATAGCCAGCTTCTAGGGTCTGGGCAGGAAGATTTTGGAAGGGACATACAGCGGTACGGGATGGTGTCTGATGCTCAAACTGCCGCAGACGATATGTTTCTCGAAGGGGAACTTGCGCGATTTAACTCTGAGCAAAAAAATCTTGGGCAGCAATATGATATGTCTCGCTTTGCAAATACTGATGCTCTCGCCAGAGAGACTCAACTCTACAACGAGATGACGCCTTTGGTGGATATAGGACTAGCGGGGGCGACAGGGCTTACTGGCAATACCTCCGCATTTGCAACCGGGGGGCTTCCCATATACCAGCAGTTGGGTGAAATAAGTGCTGGAGAGCAATTAAACAAAAGACAAAGAAACACTGGCCTGGTTAACAGTGGATATAACATTCTCAAAAAGACATTAGGATATTAAAATGGCTATTTCTAATCAGCTTGCACGAATAATGGCCCATGCCAACGCCGGGAAACAGTTGAATGCGCCTACCGAGGGAAAGCAAAAAGTAGTTAACGCTGACGGCACAGTTACTGAAATTCCGTATATGGAAGATCGGTTTGGTCGCCGTACCGTGATGACTAGCCAAGGCCCACAAGTTTTACAAGGGCATGAGGGCAAAGATCCCTACGGCGATCTGGGCGGGTCGATTGGTAATGTATTGGGTGGCCTAATCAACAAGGGTCGTCTGGGAAGACAGGAACGTATAGCCGAGAAGTCTGTCGCTGAACAGGAAATGGCTAATCCAACATTTGTCGGCCCTTCCGTCCCTAGCAATCAAGCAGAATTACAAAAAGCTAGAGAGCGAATGAGCTTTGAAATGCCCAAAGAAAAGATTGATTACTTTGACATGGGTACAGTACAAAGCTCTGCTAAACCTTCTGCGCTGCAAGAAAAGTTGAATATATATCTTCCAGCAGGGGTAACGGTTGGGGGGCGTACTGTTAACGGTGTAAAAACAAGCATAGCAACGCGAAAGCAACTACAAGACGCAATGGAATTAGTTGCAGCTTCATCTAGTAGCGCAACAACTACGCATTTTGCGCCAAAATACTTTAAAAATTTATCTCGTTTTGTTCCAGATAATGCTGGAAACATGAAGTTTTTCGGGCCAAATGGCCTAGAAATAAAACCAAGTGACGCAGGTTATAAGCAAGCAATCAAAGAAGCAGAAGCGTCTGGCGCTCTTGATGCTGGAGCAGTGGCGTTTGCAACAGGCCAGGCAAAAGATCGGTCAGCGCGAATGACCGAGATAGGCGACAGCATTGGAATAGCGGAAGGCAAACAAGCTATTTACGGGAACATTATTACTGCCATAGACGATGGCGCGCAAACTGGCTACCTCACAGACTTGTTTCCATCAATGACTGAGGCAACTGTAGCACTAAATAACTTACAAGGTGAGTTAGGTTTAAATGTTCTTCAAAGCACAACTTTCGGCGCGTTGTCAAAGGATGAGCTAAAGTTTGCGCTGAGTACCGCACTTCCAACTTCCATGGAACCCGAGGCGTTAAGAAGATGGGTGGTTAGAAAGCAAGAAGCGCAACGCAAGTTGATAGATTACTTGTACGAAGCTGGCGACTATATAGGCCAAGGTGGAACCCAATTCGGCTTTATGGCTAAAAAACGAAGAGAGCAAAGAGGTAAAGCGCCAGATGCTTCCAGTGCAGAAGCGCCTACGTCTAACTTGGATTTTTTGCCAGAAGAAGAAAGACAGGAAGCCCAGGAAGCTATTGACGCTGGGTTAGTTACTATAGAGCAATTAAGGGAATCGTAATGAGTGCTTTCTCAGACCGGCTTGAACGTATCAACCAAAATAACCAAAAACCAGCGTCAGCCTTTCAAAAAAGATTAGCTAGGGTAAATAACCGCCAAGGCGCTGTCTCAGATGAGTTTGAATATGGTCTGTACACAGAAGAAGAGGGCATTCTTTCTGACGAACCAGAAACAGAAGAAAGAGAATTCCCCGAGAGAATAGCCCCGTCAGTTTCACAAAGGTTAATTCCTGACAGTATTAGACAGAGGTTCCCGTCTGAATCACCAATTGACGAACTGTTCAAGGGTGTGCCTGGAGGCGTAGAGGGTGCAATAGGTGCGGCAGACGCTGTTTTAGGTACGGTAGCGCAAGCTCCTAACGTATTAGGGTCGATGTATGGAACGGTAGAGGGCATTGCCAAGTCAGTTGCAGACGACACATATGGAACGCAAGAAGGCGCAAGAAGCGCGTTTGATCAGTCTCAGCAACGTGCTGCTGACGTTTCTGAATATCTGTCGGGGGCCGGAGGTTACGAATTAAAAACTGAGGCTGGCAATAAGTTAATGGAAAACGTGGGTAATGTCACAGATCGTTACGTTCCCCCGTTGTTGTCAGGAGGTGTTGCACCTTTGATGACGGGTGCGCCAAAAATGATCACTAAAAACCAACAGACAGCAGCGAGAATAAGGCGCGGTGACGAACACGAAGAGCTTGCGACTAAGCGGATACCTGACCCAGAAGGTTTTGACAGCGGTAGGCCGGTAGTTAAAGACAGAGAGGCGGTGGCTGTTATAAAACAAGGTCTTGAGCCAAAAACAGTTCAAATGATTAAGCAAGCAAGTAACGCTGACAAGCAAAGAATGCTTGAGATGGTAAACCTAAGACAGAAAGGGTTAACAAACTTAAAAGAGGAGCAGTTGAATAGGGCGCACGATGTTGCGGGAAAAGAACTTCAAAAAAACATTACTAAAGTAGTAGTGGCAAAAAGAAAAGCAGGAGAGGAAGTTGATAGGGCTTCTAAAGCCTTGCGAGGAGTTTCCATACCCAACGTAACGGGTATAGGCGAAAGGTTTGTACAGTCATTAAAAGACACTTTAAATGTTGATTTAGACCCTCAGACGGGGACGGTAGATTTCACTAATTCATCTTTAGACATGACCCCTGGGCTAAAAGCCATTGTTAATAAAGTGGTTAACGCATCTAGGAAAGACATATCTGATGCTTACGGCTTGCACACCTTTAAGAAAGGTTTGGATGAGCTAATTAACTACGAAAAAGAAGGTAAAGGCTTAACCGGAAGCTCTGAGGTTGTTTTAAAAAGGCTCCGCGCTGATATTGATGGGTACTTGGATGGGATTAGCGGTGATTACGATATGGCTAACCAGCAGTTTGCCGCATTAGCTGACGCATACGGTAGCATCAGAAAAGTCACAGGTAGCAAGGCAGATTTTGACGCGGCATTTGCTGACAAGCAACTAGGGACGTTATTAAGACGTTTGGGTGGCAATGCTGTGTCAAGAAGCAGTCTAATGGACGCAATATCTAAACTTCAGTTAGTTGGAGGTGTTAAAGATACAGACCTAATGGCGTTAGTGCTGTTTGCCGAAAAGCTTGATGATGCTTTAGGCACTCCCTCCGCGATGACCTCATTGATGAGTGATGTCCAACGAGCGGGACAGAATGCAGCTACAAACCAAAGCACAATGCAGGTAGCGTTTGATCTTGCAAAAAGCGCAGGGGATAGAGTAAAAGGCATTAACGAAAAGAACTTGCTGGAATCAACAAGGAAGTTACTTTTGAGGCATCTTAACGAAAACAAAAGTCGGCAATCTCAGAAGCCTGGAAAGCCTGGGCTACCTGTTAAAAGATAGGTAACTGCCAAACGACTGCCAAACATAAAGAGATATTCTCATAACCTACATTTATCGCCCCCTACATTTGAATTCATCGTCAACCGCTGGGCGCTTGCGGGTGCTTCCCCACGGTTTCTGCAACCAGGCGTTAGCCTTCTCTCCTAAATTCCTGTGACTAGTGTACTGGCTCTGTCGCCGCGCAGCAGACACTATCGCCCATTCTTCTGGTGTGCATTCGCTTTTTTTCTTTCGCGTGTCTTTGTTCAAAACGGAATATCATCATCAAAGTCATCGTGAGGCAGGTAGTGCGTCCCGAAGGATCTAGCTTTGTCAGATGCCGGTAATGCCTGATTACCGTTCCCCGGGCCAGAGTTCTGCTTACTGCTCATGAACTCAAACTTATCCACGCGGCACTCAGTACGGTGCTGCTTAACGCCGTCCTTTTCCCATTCCCGGTTATCACCCTCGCCCACGACAAAGACCTTCTGGCCCTTCTCAAGATGACGCTCCAGCATCTCAGCTAGACCGGCGAATGCGACACAGTTGACCCAGTTCGTCTTTTCCACGCCCTTGACCTTCTTGTTGCTGGCTACCGAGAAGTTGGTGACCCGGGTTCCATCTGGCAGAGACCGAGTTTCTGCGCGGCCGACATTTCCTGTTACTGTAATTAAAAACATTATGCTTCCTTTGCGTGGGTGATTTTTTTATATGATGACCCTGGTTTGCGGTAGGCTTCGAGGTCGATGCCATCCAGTTGTGGGACTGTCTTGTAGTCAACAGCACCAATTCGCTCAATGACCTGAATCTTTGCACCAAAGGCGATGACATTATTATCGCCAGCTTCTTCCTTCAGTGCCTTCTCTGCCAGCTTCAACTCTACGTCCAGAATCGCCTTCTGCTGCACAAGATCCCTGTGGCGCTCAACAAGCACACGAATATCGTCATCTGTCCTGTCCTCCCAGTCTTGCGCTGGCTCACCGGAGGCAAACTCATCCCAGGCCGCGAGTAGTGCGGCAGTGTCCTCCTCTGGCGACAGGTGGGGTATTAGGATGTTCTTCTCGTCAGAGATGTAGACAAAGAAAAAGCTCTGCTCAGTAGGCGCACAGTGGTCCTGATGAATCATCTGCCACCTGTAATACTCAGCGATCTCACCATCAGCCGCCATCTTCCAGACTTGAGATGTCTCTGCCTTCCACGGACATTTGATCTCACATTTGATCAATCGACCTTCAGCATCAGCGCCGTACCCGTCCAGGCTGGCGCTGTACTTGCCCTCAACAAAGACAGCCGGTTTCATGTTCGAGCCAAGCTGCTTGTTCAGACAGGCCAGCGCAGCCGCTTCCATGTTGTTGCCGTGCATGATCGCAGGATTGTTCTCATCAACATTGGACCCGCGAAGCCCCTGCTTCTGTTCCCACAGAATTCGCTTGCTGGTCTTCCAGTACGCCGGGGCGCAATCCATGATGATCGATGCCTCGCTGGCGTTGCGGTACTTGGCGCGGTGTTCGTGCCAAATAAGAGAGCCTTGGTCCATGTGATCAACTTGCATTGGTCTTCTCCAGCTTTGCGATGAGGGCATCATGCGCCTTTTCGTACTTGTTCGCTGGGATGGTTTCAACAGACTCCGCATGGCAGAAGTTAAGGAATCCGACTAGATCAGACCCCGTCAAATCGATCAAGCCGGTAATCTCAGCGGCCTTTGCCTTGCTGATCACCTTGAGGTTCGTCACCTTGCCCGTGTTCTCAGCGCCCAGATTGGCGTCAAGATCCTCTTGAGCGACACCTGCCGCAGCAGCCAGCGCATACCGGCGCATGTAGGTGATTGCACTACCAGCGTCCTGATTCACGTTCTTTGCTACCTGTAGGGGCAATTCAAGCGATCCCTGCATCCACTGACCAGACTTATGGGAGATCATGGTCGTAACACCTATTCCCCCATCATCGCTGCTGTAGGGCATCTGAACGACACTCAGGCCATGCCGTGAGAATACTGGGCGTACCACGCTCAAGACCTCTGCAAGATCAGCATATTTTGATTTAAAGAATGGGTTCTCAGCAGACTTGCCGGGGTTCTGAATCTCGCCCTGGGCGGCAGCTAGTGCCTCTGCAATTTCGTTAATCTGTTCGCTAGTTTTCATGCGTTTTTCCTCTCGTTGATATATCCGCAAACGGCAGCAATCATTGCTTGCCGGTTGATGTAGTAAATTCCGTGGTAGAGATACATTTATTCGCCTCTTTTGACGGTTGGAAATGGAGGGAAGCCCATTGCTTTAGCTAAAAGAGAGTCTTTGATGTCGCAAGCCCGGTAAACCGGAACCCGCGCATCAATCCAGTCTTCGCCGTGATATTCCTCAAAGTTGAGGCGATAGGCTTCCATGAATGCTTCACCAACTACTACTGGGTCCGCGTCTTCGTTGAAGTGATGTGCCTGGAGGTCTATGTCAAAGCCCAGGCTTTTGAGAAAGTTTGTGAGTGCTTCGGCGTGGAGTTGTTCGTTCATGTCGTTCTCCTTTCGTGGTTGTTGGTGTCTTTGCGACAAAAGAAGTATCTCAAATCGTGAAGATGATTGCAAGAGACTTTATAGGATTGTTAAATATATTGATATAAAGATTGTTACGGGTTACATTAGGGTTTCTTGAAACGGGAAGTTGGAGTTATGAGTAAGGCAAATAGGAAAGTCATCCCTCCAAGAGGCATCTCTGGGAAGCAGAAATACCCTTGGGGAGAGCTAAAGGAATACGGAGATAATTTTTTCGTTCCGGCTGGAGATTTAAGCATACAGGCGCTCCAGCAAAAGATGTCTGCTTTAAGCGTTGCCTACTGTGGGCGGCGACCTGGCATGAAGACCACAAGCAGGAGGGAGGCTAAACCCGCTGGCGTGAGGATTTACTTGCTGTCCGAGGCCGCAGATGAACTCAGGGAGGCGTAATGATCATATCTAACTGGGACAAGTGGCAGAGCTTCAGGAAGGACCGTGGCGCACCTCCTTGGATCAAGGTCCATCGCAATCTTTTTACAAACGGAGAGTGGGTCACTTTGACGGATGCCGAGAAAGGGCAACTGGTCTCAATTTGGATGCTTGCTGCTGACAAGGGAGGCCATATTCCAGATGACCCCAGATTAATCAAAAGAATGGCAATGTTGGACGATGCCCCAGACATCAATAGATTCGCGGCACTTGGGTTCTTGGAAGCCACCTGCCAACCAGATGACAACCAGATGACAACCAACTGTCAACCGCTTGACGCCAACTTGACTCACCAGAGTAGATCAGATCAGATCAGAGGAGAGCAGAGTATAAAACCCCTTGTACCTTCTCCGAAGGCACCCGCGAAGAAAAAATATCCTGCCCTGTTTGAACAATTCTGGTTGGCCTATCCCTCAAATCGGCGCGGATCAAAACCGAAGGCGCTGGAGAAGTGGAAAAAAGTTGATCAGGAAATCGCCAAGGCACTACCCGAACTGGTAGCCAACCGGCGAGATAGCTGCGCTGACTGGGCGCGAGAAGATTTTAAATACGTTCCACACGCAGAGCGATACCTGCTCCACGAACGCTGGAATGACGAATGGACCACGAAAGGAAACAAATTACATGAACAACTCATCGACACAAGCTGGTACGACAAAGCAACAACTGTCAATCCTTTTCAAATCGCTGGAGACAGCGCACTCAACCACGATGCAAGAAGAGCAGAAAACGATGTGGTATCACCACCTGAAAAGTTACTCAGGTGAGCGTATAATTAGCCTTGCGGAGAAGTTTCCTGATTTGCACAGGACGGCGTTTTTCCCATCGTTAGGCGAAGTTAAGGGCTACCTCGACGATCTTCGCCCAAGGCCAGAGCATCAGAGCTACCCCGCACTGACGATGAAGGATCTTGATAACTGCGCGACCAGTGAAGTTGGCAGACGCGAACTGTCGAAGATTTACAAAATTCTAGGTGTTAAGCCCCCAGCGGGCAGAGCAATTGGTTAAACGATACGAGGAGTTAACTAATGAAAAATAAATACATAGAAGTTGTTAAGAGGTGGCAAGCAGGAGAGGTCTTTAGTGTAGAAGCACTAACGGCAAATGCTGAGGCTGCTAATGCTGCTTGGCTTGCTGCTCGTGCTGCTTACGTTGCTGCTGATGTTGCTGATGCTGCTGCTGCTGCTAAGGCTGCTGCTGCTTGGCTTGCTTACGCTGCTGCTGCTGCTGATGCTGATGCTGCTGATACCGACCGTTTGATTAAACGGTATGAGGAGTTAACTAATGACAAAGTCCTGAATAATGCGGAGTGGTGAGATGATCAGATGCGATAAGGGACATGGTTACAGTGATGTTATCCACGATGAATGCCCAGCCTGTCTGCGTGGAGAGCCGCAGTTTAACGGTTCTGATTACGATGACTCGCACGATCACGTCAGGCTGACTGGACAAATTAAGCGGGTCAGAGATCTTATGAGTGATCATGCATGGCGAACCTTAGACGAGATTTCGGTCAACACCGGAGATCCACAGGCAAGCGTTAGCGCACAACTCAGGCACTTGAGAAAACCCAGATTCGGCGGCAATACAGTTGATAAGCGACCGAGAGGCCACCGATCCAATGGGTTATTTGAGTACAGAGTAGCTGCAGCATGAGGTCAGATTCGCAAAACAAGTGCTTTCACAAATGGTGCCGAGTCATCAGTGAGCACTTGAAAGAGGGTGGCTCTAAGGTCAGTGAAGACATGGTGAAAGAGCTTGTGCTGTTAAAACTGGGCAATACAACTGAATTGCTTGGAGAGAAAATAGCTATGAGGTCACACAAATACAAGTTGATCGAGGCTGAACTGACGGTGCCTGAACTGAAGCGCGATTTTATATCGATGGCGGGACTGTTGGCGTTGATGGAAGCCTGGGCGGCCACAGACTTGAACCTGATCCTAGTGAGAGATGAAGTGGAGCGAATCGTTGCATGAAACGTATACCGCTAGAGAAAAAGACGATCCCAAAGCTCAAGAAATTGCTCGACGCTGAGTTCTCGAAATACATTCGCAGGAACTACTCGGCAGATGGAATGACGGTTGATTGCTATACCTGCGGGATTAACAAGCCGATCAAGGAAATGCACAACGGACACTACATCCCACGCACCCAATCGCCGACTCGACATCACGAATCGAACTGTAGACCACAATGCCCGGGGTGTAACACCTTCCGAAGTGGAATGCCGCATGAGTTTCGCAGGAACCTGTGCATCGAAATCGGTGATGACGCAGTTGAGATGATGGAAGAAGAATCAAGACAGCTCTGGAAATGGAACCGCACAAACCTGGTCGAGCAGATTCAGTATTACAAAAACGAACTCAAGGAAATGGGGTGACTACGCTTTACCTCATAAGCTGGACCGTAATCGTGTTCGGCAATTATTCAACGATGGACGACTGTCACGCAGTCGAGGAGCGGATCAACAATGAAACATACTATTCTGAGTTTAGGACTTTGTGCCTTGATAGCGGGTTGCTCAACGCTACCAGAGAACCCTAAAACAATAGCAGCAGGAGCGCCGGGGCAGATTGATTACTGCGTAACTGTGGTCGGTGCAAACCTGTTTTGCATCAACGCTAAACGAACGCTGGAAGCCGAATGAAGGGCGTATTCACTGATCTTGTCCTCAGAAGCCTGGACGATCAGCCAGGGGTGTTTGAGGTCGTCAACAGCTTCACATACGAAGGGTCCAGCTTTGTCAGAGTACCTGAAGGAACAAAAACAGACCTAGCAAGCATCCCGTGGGGGATGAGAAACCTGTTTTCAAAGACAGGACGCAGCAGAAAACCAGCAGTCGTCCACGATCATTTGTATGAGTGCAAATGGCAGACAAGAAAAATATGCGATCAGTTATTCAAGGAAATGCTTAGGTCTAGAGGCTACTCAAGATTCCAGGCTGGCATTTTTTACGCTGGGGTCAGGGCTGGCGGCTGGACCAGAGGAACAAAAGATACAAGGGCATGGACATGGCACTGAGGCAGTTGGCTGCGAGGTTGCTGATGTTCGTAGCATTTTTGACGGACGAACAACGGACTCATTACGGACAAGTTACGGACGAACAACGTACGGACTCTACGGACGGGAACATACCTCAAAGCAATGTATCTATTGGGCTAGAGGTGAACTCAATCACGTGTCGTTTGAATCACGAACTAAGTCATCAAGAAAGAAAGATATCAAGGAAGCCTTGGTGGCAATCGCGTTAATCATAAAGTTCTTGATATGGATGGAAAAACCAAATGGATACAAAAGATTTAGTACAAGCTGAAACTAATAATATCTGCGAGGAGGAGGGATTCCGATCTGAAATCTATGACGACTCACTCGGTAACCCGACGATAGGACACGGACTAACTTGGCTCAGTGAGTACGAGTCAAGAATGATCGTCAGCCATAGAATGCCCGCGCTAGTTAACCAGATACTTGAGGCGCACCCAATCCTGAATGACCGCCCGGTTGAGGTGACAATGATCACGGTCCACATGAGCTATCAACTGGGACTCACCGGGGTGGGCGCGTTCAGGAAAATGTGGGAAGGGATCGCAGCGCAGGACTATGCAGCAGCGGCAGATGAAATGCTCGACTCAAAATGGAACGAACAAACACCGTCCCGATCACAAAGACTCAGTGACAGGATGAGAGCCGTGAAGCGAGATGGAGATGACAGGATGCTTGCGCTTGAGCCATGAACGGGCTGATCAATTGCTTGAGTTGTGGGCCAGGGAGTTAAGCAAAGAAAGCTCCAACCCTTACCCAACAACATCAATTATGGATGGCAACTATGCGTTGGCGGCAGGAGGTGCAACAAACTGGAAGAAGCAGTATGTCACTGCTAAAGAAACACGCAGCCCTCCAAAAGCACACATCAACACTGATCTGCTGCTCATTGACAGCATCGTCAGCAAGATTGGCAGAGTGAAGCCTGGATATCCACTGGTCCTAAAAGGGTACTACCAAACGGGAAGTCTCAAGCGAACAGCCAAAGCGGTTGGCGTGTCAGTTACCAAAGCAAGAGAACTAAAAACAGCAGCATTCGATATGGTTGTCGCGTTGTTGGATGAACGATAAAAATTTCGTTAACGCAACTCCTTATACTGAACATTACATGTAATGCAAGGGGAGAGATGAAAATAGGTGAAATAAATCACGTTGTAGCACGTAAAAAAAGGTGCCACTATTGTCATAGTGCAAGATT
>TARA_R110000803_G_scaffold166755_6_pt1 | contig 14482 bp, 23 predicted proteins | sample TARA_R110000803 | Tara Oceans TARA_R110000803 (sample SAMEA4397772) | marine metagenome | biome: Polar Biome; feature: [SRF] surface water layer (ENVO:00010504); material: water (ENVO:00002006), including particulate matter (ENVO:01000060) such as... | depth 5 m | reverse complement strand
TTTTTACCAGGATGAGGATGGCAACATCACCCAGATCACCTCTGAGGGGACCTTAAATCTCCCAGAGACTTATCCTTTCCCGGTCCAGGTATCTGCACCGAGCGCAGTGGCCAGCCAGATGATCACCTACTCGAAAGTGGTGGACGGCAACCTGGAGCTGTTTGTCATAGATCCCAACGGCAATGAGATCCAGCTCACGAACAATGGCTCAGTGTCTGCAGGAGAAGGATCCAGCACAGTGATCGCTGGAGACTCCACCACAATCACATCGGCCAACCTGGGAGTGCAGCTGCTTTTTAATTCTGCCACCCTGGTGACAATCACTCTCCCGGAACAGGCAACCACAACCCTCACTGCTGGCTTTTATTTCCTATTTAAAAATGAAGGTGCTGGCCAGGTGATTATCGTCACTGAAGGCACCGACACCCTGGATGGCATCTCCTTGATGCAACGCCCTGGTCTGTCCAACACAATTATCCTGGAAGAGGCTGGCACACCCAACAACTGGGGCCAGATCGGTAATGACTGGCAACCCTCCCAGGTAGCTGACACCACTCTGACTGCTCCACCTGGCATCACTCCTGACATCGGTGCTGTGTATATTCCTGCAGCAACTGCGACAGGATCATGGGCAGGAGAGGAAGACAATTTTGCCGTCCACGTGGGAGCTGACATTTATGAATTCCAGGCACCCAGTGAAAGCACACCGATCTATGACATTGTCGCTGGCTCATGGATAGGCTACACCGGGTCCTCCTGGATTGGCTTTTCCTTTGGCACCGGCTACCCGGCAATCAACAACCAGGCTGGCACCACCTACACTGCCCTGGGAACTGACGCTGGCAACCTGATCGTGTTTGACAATGCGAGCGACTGTACTCTCACCCTGCCTGAACAATCCACTGAGGTGCTGACAGTAGGTGTCGAGGTGAGCGTGATCCAGCTGGGTGCTGGTGCGCTGAAAATCGCATTCGAGGGATCTGATACCAACACTGGTGTCAGGATCCTCCAGGATAAAATCACCCCGGCCAGGATCAAACTGATGGCTGCAGGAGCTCCCAACGACTGGCTGATCATGGACAACACGCACCTGGTCGGAACCCTGAACGAGTGGACCACAACTGCACCGTCCGGCACTCCTGCTGATGGCACGATCTCATACATCGATGGAACTGGATCCGGAGCCTGGTCAGGTGGCACCAGAGTCTTCGCCATTCATATCGGCTCGGGTGTCTGGGATTTCCAGACTCCGGTCGCTCAATATCAGGGCTTCTACAACGCTGTGAACACCAAGCGCGAGACACTCAACACTGCCAATGGCACCGTGACAGCGAGTAACTAATATGGGCAAGCTGATTTCCTCACCATCGATGAAAACCCGCAGGAATTTTGGTGGCGTAGGCTTTCCTGACCCTGGAGCTGGTGGAGCTTTCGACCTGGCCACCTGTGTGGCCAAGGCAAACGAGCTCGGCTTTTCTGGTACAGGCTACGGCTTCTCAAACCCTGGAGGACTGTCTTGCTCTGGAGCAAGTGGCACAGCCCTGCTGATAGCGATCGATGGATATAATCTCTGGTCCGATGGGATGGCGAATTTTACCCTGGCCACTCCCTGGGTGCCGACATCAAAAACTACAATAGCCAATGCTCCGACAAGTTTCACCAACACGATTTTCCAGGGACTCTGCACCTGGCTGGTGGTGAACTCCACAAGCATCGGTATCGATAACCTGGACAATACAAAATTAAGCATCCTCTCTTATTCTGGTGGAGCTGCCACAGCTACAAAAACACAAACATCGGCAACCCTGAGCGGTCAGATCCGGGGTGTTTTCGCGCGAGGCACAAAACTATGGGTGAATAATACTTTGGGAGTGGCTGAGTACGATTGGAACGGAGTCACCCTGGCATCAATCGTGTATAGCGGGAACACTTACGCTCTCACCGACAGTGAGGGATCAGCCGGTCAGATCTGGTGGTCCCCTGATGGTTATAGACTTTACATGCTCAGATATGCCACCCGCATAATCACCATGCACACTGCGAGCACTGCGTGGGATGTCACGACACTGTTATTTTCTGGTGTGTCGATCGATGCAACTGCTCAAGGATCCGCGCTGAACGATTTTGTATTCGCTGATGATCATCTCGATTTTATAATGGCAACCTCAGCCAGTGTCCAGGGTAATATCTCTCATTATGATTGCCCTGCTCCACTGCTGCCTGGTATGCCTGATGGAGCGATCGGCTGGTACGATGCGTCCGATCTCACCACCTTATTTCAAGATGCTGCCATGACTACCCCGGTGACAGCCAGTGGACAGAATGTCAGAGCCTGGAAGGATAAATCTGGAAACGATAATCACCTGACGAATTTTGATGGCGCGACCATGACCTACGTGACCGCTGCCGGTCTGCACTGGGTGCATTCCACCAACTCCGATCTGCGATCAGATGCGGTAGCTGCCTTGGCAAATTTAACGCAATTTACAATGTGCGCAGGACTGCAGACCACCTCATTCACTGCCACCACTGCATCCCCGGCACTGACAGATGCAGCGTCAGGATTCGGGGCTGATGATTACTACACTGAATTTGTGGCGGGTAATGATTCGGCCACCTATGGATTCCTGCTAGGTGTCAACACCTATGATGACACCATGACAACCAACACCAGCTATGTCTGGACCGGGCAGTGGGATGGTGGAGCAGTGGCAGGAATCGACCGGGCCATTCCTACGATCAACCAGGTGAGCACTCCTGATACCAACACCGTGGCATTCAGCAGCACCCAGACATCAGCCACTGGAATGAGGATCTCAAGCTCACTGCATGATGGAGTGACCACCAATGACCAGAGGCTTTATGCTTTCGCTATTTATAGTGGGATTCTAACGGCAGCTCAACTGAGCCAGGTGAGAGTGGAGATGGCAACCAAGTCTGGAGCCACGCTGAGAAATACTGTTTAAAAAACCCCCATATCGCCACGGGAGGGGGTGAGACCCGATACTGGGGCGAGGACTTCGCCCTGGCTGAAGTGGTTAGTACTCCAGGAAGACTCCAGTAATTTTTCCCTCAGAGATCGCCTCGATCACCCTGCCAAAAATATTGGCAGAGTCATCACTTACTGCAGCACACAGATCCGCGACAGCCTGGGCATCGACTTTGGCCTTGTGCTTCTTGTTGGCTTCACGCTTGTCTGCTGCAGCCTTCTCCTGCTTTTTCTGCTCCTTCAGCAGATCCTCGGCATCGACCTGGGCCTGCTTCTTGATGGCAGCTTCACGGTCCACCTGGTCCTGCTGCTCCTGGATCCGGTTTTCCTCTTGCTGCTTGGCTTCCAGATCCTCGGCATCCTTCCGGGCCTGGACCAGTTTTCCACTGATCTCAACCCAGAACAGATTGAGCTCTGCGAACCTGGGCCAGTCAACCTGGGGCTGCAGGTAGCCTTCTATATCGCCAGTGCGCATTGCTATCATGGTGCAGGTCATCTTGTCGGCATCATCGGCCAGCTCTGCATCGATGGCCAGCAGCTTCGAGTAGACTTTCTCCTGGGCATTCAGGATCAACTGCTTGGCTGTCTCTGCAGCCTCCTCCCGGATCTGGTCCTCACGTGCCTGGGCATCCCGCTCTACCTTCTCAGCCTGCAGCTGCTCCAGCTCGACTGCATCCTGCTCTGCCTTCTCCAGCTTGGCCTTGAAGGCCACCAGGACAGCTTCAGCATGATCAAAAATCAGCTGGCCCTCAGCCTGGAACTCCTCCAGGGTGGTCAAATCGACCTCATTGAGCTCCTTTAACAGCTCGCTGGCTGCACCGCTGGTGAAATTGGCACCAGGTATCAAGGGGACCTCAGAAAGCTCTCTAAGGCGCTTTAAGGTGTCCGAGTGGATAGAGATCCGTGCGTCCTCCTGGACCTGGCGCTCATCCAGGGGTGCCTTTAGGACATCGATGACACCATCCAGCTCACCCTTGATGCGATTATATTCACCATCGATCGCTCGGCCACGCTCCAGGACATCCTGTTTCAGGTCCTTTTTGCTGGCTTCCAGGGATCCCTTGATCCCTCGGATGGAGTGGATCTCAGATCTGCAGGCAGCTTCCTGCTTTGGATCCGTGAGATCGAAAACCAGCTCGGCTTTCTTTTTCACTTCGGCCAGCTGCTGGTCGAATTCAGAGAAGAGAACAATCTCCTGGACTGCAGGCAGGTGTTCCCCGGCTGTCACTTCATTTTTATTTTTCATTGCTGCGGTCCTCGATCAGTTTTTCCATTGAGCTCACTGTGTTTTTGACTTCTCCCAGGAACGTGAGCAACTCCCTGGTGATCTCTTTTTGCATCTCCAGATCTGGATGGACCCGGATCACTTCCAGCTGGATCGCATCGGGCACATCCTGGTTGAATGAGACAAAATCAACCCACTGCAGCTGGTAGCACATCATCTCACCCTGCATTTGCAGGTGATATTCCCGCTTGATCTTGCCGGTCTGCAGCACCTCGATGTGAGCAGCCACCTCCGTGCACTTAACCTCGACACCACCATCAGTGCCGACCAGGCCATCACCTGAGGATCCAAAGCCTGGGATGGATGGATGGTCCTGGAAGAAAGTCTCCTCAACCATCACACCATACCGGCCCTCATAGTGGCTTTTGGCCAGGGGCTCCAGCTCGGCACCGGCCAGCATGGCCCCGGACTGGTATGACTCTTTGGTCTTTCCAGTCAGGATCTCGCAGGCCAGCTGCAGCCGATAGTTTCTCCTGGTAGTGGCCTCGGCTCCTGCTCTGCCTTTGGCCATCACCAGGTTCAGGGATGAGGTGCCAACCTTCCCACGTTTTGCTGCATACCATTCAGGACTACGCTGTTCCATCGGTGAGCCTCTTTTTCATGTTGTCTTTTGCTTTGCTCAACTGGTTGCGACCGTAGCCATCACCTTCCAGAGCGGTCCAGCCTTCGCTGAAATGCTTCTGCAGATCCTCCAGGGTGGCCGACTCATTCACTGCAGCGATCCAGTCACCAGCTGCAGATGAGATCTCATTGGATCCAGCTCCGTCATTGTCATCATGATCGATGGCAATATCGAAGGCCATGCACTCCTGGTATCTCCGTGCGTAGGAGATCGTGGATCCCTTGCCCTGGATGTCGGTCTTGTTCTTGGCACCATTCGGGCCAGACGTATCCATGGGCCAGTCATCACAAAACTCCACCATGTGACCAGCTGAGTGCCGGATCTGGGTGGTGAGCTTGATGTGATTTTCCACCAGGCTCTGGCTGGGCACGGTCATCACGCTAAAACCAGCTGCAGTCCAGATAGGCTTGGCAGTCTTGTGGATGTTGGACATGGTCGCAAACTTGGACCGCTCGCCTGTGGCATTGGCTACCACTGGCTGGATCTGCGCCTGGACCTTGGCCATCTCCTCATTAAAGATCTGGGCATAAGCATCGGCCTGGATCTCCTTCTGGAAGGATCTGAGCTCTCTCATGCGCTCGATGTCGATCTCAGGATTGAGTGCTGCTTCCCTGATCAACTGCGTCATGGAGATCGCCTGTCCCTGGGGAGTGTCATCACGGACCTCTACCAGGGGCGCTGCTTCAGGCTCAGGAACAACAACATCCTGGGCTGGCTTCACCGTAGCTGTCACGGTGTTGGGCTCCACATCGAAGGTCTCCCCGGCTGGGGCTTTCTTTTTTGCTTTTGCTGCAGTCATTTTAGTACCTCTCTTCATCGGCTATGGCCCGCAAGGTGTCACGGGCTGCGTTTATGTTTACTGTCATCAGATCGGGATTAGTAAATCCCAGTAGATTCTTTTGGTTGCCCTTGGCCAGGAAGCTCAGGCCGTAGCCTTTGAGTCTCCAACCCTCGGGTGATTTTTTGGCAGTGACCAGGACACGATTCCGGTCCAGGTCCATCACCACCATGTATTTTTTGTTTACTTGTCGGAAAAATGTAGTCATCAGGATCCCCTTAGATCAGCTCGTTCAGTGAGCCCAGCTTTGTGTAGTTTTCCTCGATCAATCGCTCGATCAATTTTGGCTCGATGCGCTCGATGTCCAGGATGCCATCACCACCTGAAAGTACCTGCCGACCAGCGCGGAGAGTGTCCCGGCTGTTCTTAGCGAAGGTGAGCATGTTGCGCTCTGCATTGGCCAGGTCGAAGGCTGCTTGCTGTGCTGGTGTTCTGCTGTTGAATAAGCTCATGGGGTGTGTCCTTTTTTCAGTGTGTTTTGCGTTTCAGTGGTTTTAAATATACGCCTCCCACAGATAAATGCAAACCTTTTTTGTGATGTAGGTCACATTCTCACATACACATTGAAATAGCCCCCAGGGACGGTGACCCGCTTCTTGATCTGGATCTCCTCCCTGGTGCGCAAGTGGATCAGGCGCTGCTGCAGCTCCTTCCTGAGCACCGGCTCGGGTAGATCCTGCAGGTCAGGGCACTCCCAGAGATCATCGATCACCTGGGCGCTGGTGAACTCCTGCCTGGGGGGAGGCAGGGCCTCACGGACCAGCTGGGTGATGCTGGGATTCCTTCTAAGTTTTGGACTTGTCATAGGATAGACCCTCGCTGCTTGGGGCCATTGCTGCCTGCCCGTATTCCATCTCATGTGTCCTGGCCAGGTTACCGATCCGCATGTACTCCAGCTGATCTGCAGCATAGATATGAGCCAGGGGCCCATTCCGATGCTTGGCCATGATGAGCTCCACGGTCCCCTTGAAATTGCTCATGTCCTCGTTGTAGACCTCATCCCGGTACACAAAAATGATGATGTCGGCATCCTGCTCGATCGCACCTGATTCCCTGAGATCTGACATCCGCGGTCTGCGCTGATCCTTCGGCCGGTTCTCCAGGGATCTGTTCAGCTGAGACAGGGCCACGATCGGACAGTCAAATTCCTTGGCCATGGTCTTCAGCTTCCTGGTGATCTCGGAGATCTCACCTTCCCGCTTTTCCACCCTGGTGTCCGCTGACATCAGCTGGATGTAGTCCACCACAATCAGGCCGACCTTCTGGCCGGTCTTGCGCTGCAGTCTCCTGGTCCTGGTCCGGATCATGCTGGGGCTCATGGCCGGTGTTTCATCGATGTAGAGTGGCATGTCCTTCAGCTTGCCGATCGACTTTGTCAGGGAGTCCCACTGGCTCTCACCCAGCTGGCCCTCGCGCATTTTCATGATTGGCACATTGGCCTGATTGGCAAACATGCGAAGCATTAAGGCCTCGATCGGCATCTCCAGGGAGAAAAACAGAGTCAGGTTTCCCTGCTTGGCAGACTCCTCGGCCATGTTCATTGCCAGGGTAGTCTTGCCCATGGATGGACGGCCACCGATCACGATCAGATCCTTCTTGATCAGCCCGGACATTTTTGCATCCAGGTCGTGGATCTGGGTGGCGATCCCGATCAGGCCCTTGCGCTTGGATCTCTCATCCATCCACTCGAGCATGGTCTTTGTCGCATCACTGGCCAGGACCAGGTCGGTGCTGGTGTCGGTGCCTGGGTTGACATTCATGGTCAGGGCCTGGGCCTCGTTCACAATGTCATCGACCGGACGGCCCTCGGGATTGTATGCAGTCTCGCTGATTGAATTGGCTGCAGTGATCAGTTTCCTGAGGGTGTGCCGGTCCCGGATGATTCCGGCATAGTGCATGATGTTGGCAGCACCCGCGGATCCATCCATCAGGACCTGGATGTAATTGATCCCACCCATGGCCTCCAGCTGGCTCATGCCATCGAGCTCTTCCACCAGGGTGAGCGCATCGATGGGGATGTTCTTTTCATCCACCTGGCGCAGGGCCAGCCACATGATCTGGTGCTCCTTCCGGTAGAAGTGGTCCGGCTGCAGGAACCCGTGCAGGGTATCCCAGGCCTCAGGATTGTGTAGGACCCCTCCCAGGACAGATTGCTCTGCCTCGATGGAATGGGGTGGCAGTTTCAGGGATGCCACTGTGTGCTCCCTGTTGTCGCTGAATGGTGATCCCATTACCTTCCCCCGTGCTTGGCCATGGCCTGGTTGCCGGTGCTGGTGAGCTCATAGGATCCGTCTGGCTTGCACCACCACAGCTTGAGGTAATTGCCTCGGATGTAATTGTTGAAGGTCAGGGGCCAATTTTTCTGGCGCTTGGCATTGTCGGTCATGCGCTCCACAAATTCGTGGAAAGCCATGGCCATGAATTCCCGCGGGATCGCGTGTTCAGCTGCATACTTCAGGACAGCGTGTTCCGTCCGGATAGGATCCACCTGGTCAGCCTCGCACTCGTCCAGGTATGTCTGGATCCCATAGGCTGCTCGGGGCTTGTCCTTCTTGGCTTTGGTGGCCTTGGGAGGGCCCTCACCCAGGAGATCCGAGATCGCTGCCAGCAGAAGGCACTGGTGCTCCATCAGCTGTGTCAGGCGCTCGGTGACAGGGAATGAGGGGACCGACTTGATGAAGGCCTGGGTGAGTAATGTTTGTCTGGGCATTATCCGGTCCTCTCTGTGTCGGCTGGATCCAGGAAGCGCCTGATGGATTTCACCTCACCGGCAATGTCCTGCAGGGTGGGCTGGTAGTCTTTGGCGATCGAGATCTCCCGATCGGCACAGAGCTCGACCAGCTTTTCAGATTCGTCACGGAGTAGGACCCTGGACATGGGGGATCTGAAGAGATCCTCGATCAGGGGATGGGTGCATCCGACTTGTCGGAGCGCGAGTACTGCATGGGCTTGAGCTGCTTTCATGGTGCTACCTCTCTTTTTTATGGATGACCAGGGGACAATCCCCTGGGCTGCGTCCAGGTACTGCTTATGCTGCCTTCGGTTTCTCCAGCTGGATCACTGGGAGATCTGCTGGGGTGATCGCCAGGTGATCAAAATTTGCCTCTTCATACCAGTCCTCAGGGATGATGATCTGCTTGCCCAGGTACTGATACGTGCCGACAGGATCCTTGTCTGGTGATCGTGTGATCACTGAATCGTACAATGCTGCCCTGGCAATCTTGGCCAGCTGCAGGGCCTCCTTCACTCCGGCCTCGGCATCGATTAGATCCATCACTGCTGAATTAATTGTCATCCTAATTTCCTCTGTTTTATTAAATTTAGGGTGTAGTTTACCCCTTTTCCCACATACTGGTATTCGCAATCTCCAGTATTTTAAAACGTGGTACTGAGTTATCTTTTGCCGGTCATCCGGCCCACACACAGGTGTCCCATATCGTGACCTGGTTGCAAAGGGGTCAAGCATTGCCAGGATTTTCTGCGCAGTTTGCGAGTGCCGTGGGTTTACCCGTGCTCGGAAGCTTTTAGGATCGGTGACCAGGGCCGTCTAATTGACAGGCTGGAAAACTTGGGAACGGGGGGGAATGGTGGTATATTCTCTCTCGTTCCTATGCGGGACACCGATCCAAGGGAGCTGCGCCCTTGTTTCAACCTCTCTGAGAAGCCCTGGATTAACGTCCGGGGCTTTTCTTTTGAGGGAGTGCAAAACTAGCTGATAGTTTCCTCCTGGTCAAGTGAGAATTTATTCCGGACCCTTCTCAACAGATTGCTGACTGCTTTCCTGGTCGCTGCATTCGGTTTGCAGACAGCCTTCGTGGGATCGTCTGCCAGGATCCGGTAGATCGTGCTGGCAGGGAGCTGGGCCTTGAGTGATGTCTTTGAGCTGGTCCACCCGGTGCGCTTCATGATCTCCTCGATCGCTTCCCTGGTGTCCTCTTTCGTGTACAGTCTGATCGCCATCTAAAAATACCTCGTTGAATAATTGGTCGAATGATTTCCGGGACATACTCAGCCCCCGATCGTGTTTTCTAAAAAGTGCATGTAGGATCTGGCCGACCAGTAAGCTGCCAGGGCGTGGTGCCCGTAGTAGGCACCTCCACCACACTCACCGTCATAGGTCTTGCGCTGCCAGGCGCGGTTCTTACGGTACAGGCGCTCCAGCTGGATCCTGTTCCTGATGGCTGCGCCTTTGGCCCTTGTCGGTGCCAGCCGGATCTCCCGAGCAACAGCTGCAGCATCAGTGGCCAACTTGTCCCGCTTGTCAGTGTCAGTGTTCATGTGTCATAGCTCGGGGCAAAATGCTGCACAGTTTTCAGAACCAGGCGCGAGTGGTAGATCGCAGCAGCTGCAGGGACGTTATGCCTGCGGAATGCCAGGTAGTTAGTCAGCAACTTTCCCTGGACCTTGAACTGGCGATCGAAGTAGATCTCAATGAAAGCCTCCTCGACATCCACATCACACATTTTTTCGATCAGGTCATCCTTGCAGTACATGGGGTACTCTTCCTCCAGGTACTCATGGTATGCCTGGTCCAGGAATCCAGTCTCAACTAATTCTCTTATTTCGATTTTGCTCTTCATGATATTGTCCTCGGTTCTTTTCAGTGGTGTAAATTATTTAGACTCTTTCGTACATTCCAGAAAAAGGGCAGTACTCATAAGCTGGCTGGGGAGTAGCAGGAAAGAGACCGTCCTGGGTAACCCATGCCATGGCAACTGCCTGGCCATACTTGCGAGCTCTACGATCGAAGCTGTTATTCATTACTGCTGCAGTGTTCTCAAGCTCTAAAGTGTTTATAGTGTTGGTCATTTTTCCGGTCCTTTTTCAGTGGTTGTTTCGTTTCAGTGGTGCTAAAGATACAGGAACCCATGATAAATGCAAACCTTTTATGAGACCTGGTTCACATAAATGATCATGCAAAAGTGTGAACTGGATCACCTAAAAGTATTGCATCCTTTAGGCATATAGGTAGAATGGGAACCACTGAAACGAACCAAGGGCACGAAAAATGAACAACCCAAACATGAAGGACCTGATCGAAGACAACGCCATATTTTTCCTGAGCCATTCAGGTGGCAAGGATTCGCAGGCCATGTACCTGGTACTGTCAGGCATCATCCCTGCAGAGCAGCTGGTTGTAGTCCACGCCCACCTGGGCAAAGTGGAACACGCTGGAGTCATCTCTCACATCGAGAGCACAATCGATCAGCCCCTCAACGTGATCAAGGCCAACTGGAAAGACGGATCTGAAAAGGATCTCCTGGACATGGTCGGTCGCAGGCATGACAAGCTGCAGGCAGCTGGCAAGGAAAATGCTCCCTGGTTCAGCAGCAGCCAACGGTACTGCACCTCAGACATGAAGCGCGACCCGATCCACAAATTCATCAGACAAACAATGAAAGCCCGCGGATCCAAGCTGGCCGTCAACGTGACCGGCATGAGAGCTGAAGAGTCAAGCGCACGGGCCAAGCTGTCAGAGTGGGACACCTGCTCAAGACTTTGCACAGCTGGTCGCACAGTCTACGAGTGGAGACCAATTCACGCCTGGACCATCGACATGGTTTTCACTGCGATCGAAAGAGCTGGCCAGACTGCTCACCCTGCATACTACGGTGACAACATATCTGAGAAGGCACCCCGCGGTGGCAACGAGAGACTGAGCTGTGTTTTCTGCATGATGGCCAGCTCGAATGATCTGCGCAATGGCGCACGGGCCAACCCAGAACTGGCCAGAGAATATGTCCAGATGGAGCGCGACACCGGATACACAATGTTTCACAAGAAAAGCCTGGAGTCTGTGATCGGAGATCTGATCCCAGCAGTCCAGATATAACAACCAACTGAAAGAGGAACGCAGCAATGGCAACACTGAGAAAAGTATCAAACAAGACCTGCAGATCCAGCAAGCTCTTCATCGGGGATGTCCTGGTCGGAGCAGCCATGGGAGCCAGCGGGAAAGGACCTGACTCACACTACACCTCGGGCAGCATCCACCTGGACACCGAAGGTGATGACAACCACGGCTTCGCGCTGGACATGAACTACCAGGAGATCGAGCGCCTGGTCACCATCATGGGTGGGCACGTAGTCTGGGAGCCGGTCAAGTACAAGGTGGAGATCCAGATGTGTGACAACAGCTGGAAAAATGCCGGGATCCTGAACCCTGAAAAATTCGAGAAGGAATACGCCACCGAGGATCTGGCCGATGAGGCACTGATCACTGGATGTGGCCAGGACCACGATGACACTGTCCGGGTGGCGAGGAATATCTGATGGCCATAGCACTGAGCATTGCACTACTTTTCATTTTCCCTGGGATCATCCTGGTCCTTCTGGACCTGGCATGGTCACTCATCAAGATCGGGATCTGGGTGGCCGTCATTCTCTGGATCGCCCTGGCCCTGATGGGAGTATCACCATGAAAGCACTATTCAGAAAAACCCCCACTGGGCTGCTGCCCTTTGGGGATGATGCCGAGGAGATCTACAACAAGGTGAAAATGGGATCCACGGTGACCATCGATCTGGTCCGGCCCAGGAATGCAGCTTTCCACGCAAAATTCATGAGCCTGCTCAAGGTGACATTCGACTACTGGGAGCCTGACTTCAAGCAGCTGGAGCTGCAGATGGAGGAGATGGGTCTGGACCCCAGGACCAAGCCGGTGAAGTCCTTCCTGAAATTCCGTCACAACGTCACCATCAAGGCTGGCCACTACACCGAGGTGGTGGACCTGGATGGCAACCTCACCCTGGAACCTGACAGCCTGTCCTTTGCCAACATGAAGCAGGAGACCTTCGACCAATTCTACAAGGATGCCTTCCAGGTATGCTGGGACATGGTCCTGAGGGAAGTGCCCACGATGACCGAGCAAGAAGCCCACAACCTGATCAACATAGTGGACAGCTATGCCGGGAGCTAAACTGAAGTGTACCGGCTGCAAGGATCGATTCCCCAGGGAGCAGATGATCAACACCAGGGCTGGCAATTTCTGCAGCTCTGAGTGCATCCTGGAGTACTCTCGCAAACCGGCTGCAGTCAAGAAGGTGGCCAAGGTCAAGCACCAGGCCCGGAAGGAGAACCACCTGCCCTGGCAGATCGAGCGGACCAGGCGAGACTTCAACCGATTCATTGTCACCCTGGATGAGGTCATGCCCTGCATCAGCTGCGGGAGACATCGAGAGATCTATCACTGCGGACACTTCAAGACTGTGGCAGCATTCCCCCAGCTGCGCTTCCACCCTGCCAATGCTTTCAAGCAGTGCGCTGGGTGCAACCTGAAAACCAAACACAGCAAGGCAGCAGAGAACACCATGGAGCAGGACTATGCCCTGGGCCTGGTTGCCAGGTGTGGCCAGGAGCACCTGGACTGGATCAACGGTCCGCACCCGATGACCAACCCGACTGCATCAGATCTGCAGCTGATCAGAAAGCTGGTCAACGAGGAGTGGCGGGTAATTAGACGAGATGGATGGCCGACCAGGGACTGGCATGGATTCAGAGGTGACACCCTGCTGGAAATTTTGTAGACTATGCAAAACACATGGAGACCGGAAGCATGGCTAAGAAGCCCGAAGCGGAAGACACCATCGAAGAGACCCAGATGGAAATGGGGTCCTTCAAGTTTGCAATAGCCCTGCGCTGGGATGACAACACCAGGCGCGGGCTTTTTACGTTAAGGGCTGGAGCTGGGTGTGAGGACATCACATTCAATTTCGGACCAACCGGATCTGGCGGTGTTCAGACCCTGGGTGGTGGACCGGGAGATCCTCCTTGTCCTTGATCGAATACATCAACACCCTGCACCCGATCATCCTGGCCGTACTGGCTGCAGCTGCTGTACTTTTCCACCCGATGCAAGGTGCCAGGGCCATTCTCTTTTTCAGCTTTGGCTACCTGTCCACAATTCTCATGTTTGACCTGGGATGGTTCGCTACCTACGGCCAGCACTACTACCCGCTGATCATTGCATCAGCCCTCACCATTTTCCTGTATCACTCGCTTGATATTACCAAGGCACTATGTATCGCCTGGATTATCGAGGTTATACTGATCTCACTCAATGCAAGCATGATCTGGGAGATCGGTCTGAGTCCCATCAGGCACTGGCAGGCCACTGTCATCCTGAATGCGATCGCGCTTGCAGTACTGGTTGTGAATTGGTGGAAGTATGACAACAGGATTGTTTATCATAGATTTTTTAGTCTGGATCAGCCCCTTGGCATTTTTGGCTCTGAGTATTCGATTACTGATCAAGAAGCTGATGGAAAAGAAAGCACGAAAAGCGAGAAAAATAGATGACTGACCAACTCATGATACTGGTGACTGCATTGATCACTGGTGCTGTATCTGCAGGAGGAGCATCACTGCTCACGGTCGCTGGATTGAGAGTCCATGTTGAATACCTCAAGAAGGCCACCGAGGACAACGACAAATCAATCACCCGAGCGCACAAGCGCATCGATGACATCCAGGCCAGTCCATGATCCATGATCATCGAGATCCTGCTTGCACTGTGTTTACAATTTCCCCAGTTTGACTGTGATGAAGGATTCACCCGCATGAGTGAGATGCCTACCACATACGACCGGACCATCCAGGCAGCTGCCGGTGAATATCTGCCGGACCATGACTGGAGACTGCTCAAGGCTCAACTCTGGCAGGAGTCACGACTGAATCCAGCTGCAGTATCCCCAGCCGGTGCCCAGGGCATTGCTCAATTCATGCCTGGTACGTGGGAAGAGTGGGGAC
>TARA_R110000803_G_scaffold115427_2_pt1 | contig 14506 bp, 15 predicted proteins | sample TARA_R110000803 | Tara Oceans TARA_R110000803 (sample SAMEA4397772) | marine metagenome | biome: Polar Biome; feature: [SRF] surface water layer (ENVO:00010504); material: water (ENVO:00002006), including particulate matter (ENVO:01000060) such as... | depth 5 m | reverse complement strand
CAAAAGGACTTAAAGGTAAGGTGATATAGTATGTTATAAGGAGCATGGGTGACTTTACAGCACTATCTAACTATGAAGTATATGATCAATATTACACACCCAAAACGGCATGGGAAAAAATCAAACATTTGATTCCAGTTGATACTGTTATATGGGAAGCATGCATGTTGAATGCTACTAAATCTAAATCCATGGATATATGGAAAGAAATGGGTTATAAAGTTGTGGGTGATACTGCATGGGATTTACTCACATGTGAAGTTCCTGATTGTGACATGATAATAACTAATATTCCATTTGAAACCAATATCAAAAAAAAGATACTTAAGCGATTAATGGAAATTGGAAAACCATTCATTATTATCATGAACGTATGTAATACATTTGCGAACTACTTTCACGAGATTATGGATTTAGAAAATACACAAGTTATTACTCCTAAAGGCAAACTTCATTTTCAGAAAGACGGAAATGAAATTAAGAAAAATACTTCATTTTATTCTTGTTTTGTAGCATATAAAATGAATCTATCTCCTATACAATTATGGGTTTAACTAAATATAATCTCATGTTTCGTAAGTTTCGGTGGAGGGTTATATTTTGTTTCTAGTATTGCATGAAAATCATTCATTTCATCTTTATCAACATCAGTCTTGAGATTGAATGGTTTTACCATATTCTCTTTCGTTTTCTTGACTTTAAAAACTTTTTTGTTTTTATACATTTTATTATATATTCGTAATATATAATAAAATGAGTCTAGTTTTTCTAAAGTCAGAAGACAAGCAAAATGGTTCTGGTATATCTGACCACAATCCCAATACTCCATCTCGGTTTAGTAATTACTTAACACAACCTGTGAGATTACCTCCTAATTCTCAGGTAAGTTATGTAAGCAGTCAATATGTTTTAGGTCAAGCGATTGATTTAGATTTACAAAAAAGTTTTGTTACTACTGCTCAAAAAGGAACAGAAGCCATGAATATGCCTATACAGATGGTTAATTCATCTAGAGGTATTTATACAAAATCTACAAATGCTATTATAAATGATCAAGCACTAAGTGCTAATGAATTCGGTATGGATGCTGACTATACAGGATTGACTTATAAAACAGTTCTTGTAAATGGAGAACTACAGAGGCAATCTGATTTTGGTATTGTTCAACTATATGATCCTGTTTCAGATAAATCTGAATTGCAGGTTAAAGTTAGAAAATCAATAGATCAATACAATTTATGTTTTAATTCTGTTGGAAGTAATCCTGAACTATTAGGAGGAAGTTGGAGTCTTGGGGCTGGTGCGAATGTTCCTGCTGGATTAAACTTTACAAATAAAGTTGATTCTATTTTTCAAAGCGATATTGAATATACTGAGATTTCTACTAAATCAGGACTTAGACCCACTAGTTGTTTTGGTTTTGAAACAGGTCTAGTAACTGATTTAACTAATGCAACAACAAGAATTCAACAGGCTGCTATAAATTACTATAATACAGGATTTCTCGCTCAAGGTATTGAACAGAACCCTTCTTATGATTGGGGTGCTGAGGCTGGCACAGTTCCTTTACCTAGTTTTGATGATGATGATTATTCAATGTTTTTTTCTACAGGAGAAATAAAAAAGCAAGTTGGTAAATTTACACCATCTGTTGCAGTTCAACAATCTAACGGTGGCGGACATGTATCTCCTGGTGGATTTGAAATAACAAGTGGAGGTTACGGAATTCAAGGATTTTCTAATACTGATAATACTTTAGCATCCGCACATTATTCAGCAGGAGTTACTGATAGAGTAGGTTATTGTGGTATTGCACCATTCTTTGCTGGTGTGCAGTCTATCCCTGTGGTTCAACAAGTAGGCTACCAAGTTGCGAAATTTGCTGGTCTTCCTGAAGCAAGTGCGAGAAGTTTTAATATACAAACACAATATTTCAATTTTGTTCATACATTAAACAAATCTGAAGATCCTGCTATTCCTAAAGGGGTGATGGCACATTATTTATTTGGTATGAAAGGAGAAGATATTCTAGTAGGTGGATTTCAAAATTTTCAAATATCTTGTGAAATACTAAAAGCAAGTTTACTTAATAATGATTCTACTAGTTTTGATAATGCCGTATTTGAACAGATTGGGAGAACATTAGATGTATATAAACTTTCTAAAGGTATTAATACAGCAACCGCTGATGGGGTGGAATATACATTTGATGCTGGGGCTAATTATTCTATAAATGTTTATGGTTCTTTTATACCAAGAGTAAATGCTGCTTTATTCTTTAGATACAGATGGGTTAATAAAAATCAAATGGTTATAGAATTTACTCTATCAGTAGATGCTTATTCTGGAACATATGATACTGCTACAGACGAACCTTATGAACCACCTGGATTTATTGCGTCTTCGCCTACTGTTCCTACAACTCCTGTTCAAACAATAACACTTGATGCTACAACTACAGGAGGTTCTACAAATATAACAAGTGGAACTAATTTCGTAGATTCAGGAGGGGGTGGAGGAGATTATCAGCCGAATGAAAGTTACGATCATATATTCGTTGCTCCTCTAGGTCTTAATGCTTCTTTTACTATTACTTCACCAATGGAATTTGAACATTCTTCATTTGCTATGTATGATCGCATGGGAGTTCAATCTAGTCCTGACGGGTTAACATGGACAAATGTTTCATTTGCTGGTTTTCGTTCAAGTGCTAATCCTGTTGCACCATGGAGCACATCATTTGGTAGTCCAAGTAATCCTGGTTGGATTTTTCCTAAAGATTTAGCACAATTAAGTTCTTTGGGTGGAAACCCCAGTCAAACTTTTGACGTTGGGGATAGATATGTTAGATTTACATTTGAAAGTGATGGTTCAGCACAAGAACTAGGCTGGAACTTGGCTATGAATGCTGTTGATCCTTCAACTACTCCGAATGCGGATGACCCACGAGATAAATGGTGCACATTATCTACTATGAATATGAATGATGGGTCAACAAATCATTCTCATTTTATTCCTTCTTATATGGGTGATATTGGTATGGTTTATTATGCTGTTGCTGGAGAAGATGCGGTTGACGATCAAGGTTCGCTTCGCAGTCTTCAGAAAGGATGGCTTGATGTTAGACAGACAAACAGATATTTTAGAGATAATAATAATGGAGGACAATTACAATATGCTCCTTTTGCGAATGATAATCCAGCATTCATTGAAGATGGTTTGGGAACTCTCAGAGTAGATAATGATTTACCTGAAGATCCTGACGTAACTTCTTCTAATTTAATACAAGGTAAATTTACAAATCCCAATATATTTTCAAGTGATGCAGGCATAGAGGGAACATTTGATCTAAAAAACATGAGTTATTTAGGAGTTCCTCTTTTAACTACTGATGGTGAATTTTTAGATATGACGGGCTTTCCGATGTTTACTATAAGAAATCCCAAAACAGAGGTAGGTTTTGTTCTTGGTTATAATGATATTGGGGAATCTGACCAAGTTAAAAATGTTGCACAAGATGCTGTTTTAAAAACTTTACAATATAGTTTAGGTGGGGCTAATACAGTTCAACCAAGTAGTAGAAATTCAACCAATCATATACAATTGACAAATTTACCGATTTCTTCACAAAATGGTGTGGTATCTTCTATTTCAAAAACAATATATGTTGCGAATACGTTATGTGTTACCAAAACACAAGATGAAGGTAGTTATCGCTTTTTCTGTGATAGAACAACATTTCCTATATGGATAGACTTAAATAATTTAGAGCATATTGAATTGAATAAAATTGATGTTCTCATTACTACAGATGATAATATAGAACAGAGAAACCTTAAAGGAACAACAGAACTTGTTCTTATGTTTAGACAAAAAGAGAATGGAATTCTTCCTAACTCTATACCTGTTAATTCTATGTCAATGACTAGAACATATTAAATTATTTGATTTGATTTTATTTTAGTTAAATAATTTTAAAAAATATAAGTAATGTATATAAAATGGATTTTGAGGCTGAGGAAGTAACTAAAGCAATTCCTTCAAGGAGTTCTTACGCTCCATCAGATAAGCAAAAGGCTTATAAAGCAGGAGATACCCTACGATTTCATATTCCAGCATTTCAGGCATTTATTGATCCTAGGCAAACAACGCTTAATTTTAAGGTTAAAATTGGAGGAACGGCTGGTCTTCCACTTGTTAGATTTAGTAATAAATGTGGATTGCACAGTATTATTGAAAATATTCGTATCATGGATGCAAACACAAATACGGTTCTTGAAAGTCTTATGAACTATGGGGAAATGTCTCAGAAATTACATCTCTATAGTGAAAATCGTTCCATTAGAAATAAACGTGCTTTGATTGAAGGTTTAGAATATACTTCTCGTGATTGGGATAGTGAATTATATGATAATGAACCAGCGAGAAATTCTCATGAATCACAACTTTTTGATGTTTCTTTTCGTTATGATAAATCAACTAATGGTTTTGGTGATCCTATTACTGTTACGGCTACGGCTGACCCTAATACTATTGAAGTTTCTCTTCATTTATATTCAGGAGTTATTGGGTCTTTATCACAGAAAGTTTATCCTGCTATGATTACTGATGGTTTAAGAATTGAGATTGATACATGTAGACCACAGAAATGTCTTGAACTTTGGACTGCACAGGGTTTTACTGCTGATGACGGAGGAATTGTAACATCTGAAATTGCTAAAGATAGTGCTCGTTTCTGTATTATTCAGGGTGATGTTAGCACTGCTACTCCTGTAACTTATATTGATTTGCACTGTGAAAAGAATCCAGGATATGATCAAGATCCTACAGCAACAAATACTCCCACTCAATTGGCTCTTGATTCTGGTTCTACTGCTGTTAAAAATGGACTCAGTGGTGCTGTAAATCTTATGGTAGGTAAACCACTTTGGGGTTATGATAATGCAAACCCTCCTGTATGGCGACAGTTGGGTGTTATTACGGGTGTAGCCTCTAATTATGCTACAGAAGATTCAGGAGGTGAAGTGTCTGTCCGTGTATTTGTATCAGGTGGTATTAATGGTGATCAAATTAGTGGAGGACCTGGAGGAGGAACAGGCTCAATTGGACGACAAAATAGTTGTGGTATTAGGCAGGTTGACTGGGGAAGTGCTCAGCCTGATATTGTTATTAGCGATTTACAATTTATTGTTAAAACGCTTCAACCTCCACAGAGTTATATTTCTTCTATGCTAAAGCAAATCGCAACCGAAGAAGGGGTTCAGTATGATTACCTCACTATGGATACTTACAGGAACAACGTTCTCGCAGGTGAAAAGGTGGTTCAGATTAATATTCCAACTATCAATCACATGGCTACGTCTATCATGACACTTCCTATAAATAACTCTTTATCTCAGAGATACTACCATCATAACTTAGATACTATTATAGATGATGCCGATAATTATAACTATTTGATTGACAATAAACTTGTTCCCACAAGACGTGTCAGACTTTCGCAACTTTCGCAAACTGTTCCAAAGACTGAGCAAGTTGCACTGTTTGAATCTGAGAAATCGCTAACTAGTATTAAGATACATCCTAAGAATTTAGATTTTCAAGAAGATAACTTTTTTATTGGACGAGGTTTAGGAAGATATGGGGGTGTTTATAATCTTGCGGCTACTGGTAATGCTTCTTTGCGATTGGAATATACTAATCCTCTAAAGAATAAATTGATGGTTTCTTATATAGGAGGAATCCGAAGGCTAACTATTAACCGAAATGGAAGAACTGTTCAACCTTAATTAGTTTTTATTAATTTTAAATAAAATATAATTTTATCATATAATATAATGACCTCAAGAAGAGAATTACTTCAATTTGTTCCAGTTAATATTGGGGCTAATAATGTCTTCAGCCCAGACAGAAACGGATTACAACAGGTTGTGTTTCAGATTCCAAAATTACCAAGAATCATGATGGGACAAACGTTGAGAATTAACGGAACATTCAAAGTTAAAGATAGTGATGATAATCCACCAACTAACTCTACTAAATTTTTTCAAACCGCCACCGCATCAGACGTATTTTATGTAGATGGGCGTATTGGTGTTTCTTCTTGTATTGATAACCTTTCTATTCAAAATCTTCAGGGTGCTACTTACAGTAATGTAAAGAACTATAATCGTTTATGTTCTTCTCTTGTTCCACTTAATCAATCTTTTATGAATTATATTAATGGTGTTGATGATGAATATGCTCCAGGAAAACAAATTACTCAGGCAAAACGTTGCGACAAACCTTTTGATTTTTCAATTCCACTTTTGGATGGATTTATTCAAGGACAACCAATAGATATGGATTTAGTAGAAGGTCTTATTATTACTCTATCTCTTGCTCCATCTAATTTTGTTATTCAGGGTAATAACTGGTTGAATTCAACTGCGACTGCTCCTCTAGGGGCTTTTTATGAATTGTCAGATATTGTTTTATCTGTAGAAACAGAATTGCCTGACGCTTCTACTCAGGAAGCATTACAGAAAAATACTACTGGTGCTATGACTTATAGAACGTATTCATCATTCTATTCTGTAATCGTAAGCAATAGTCAAAATCTTTCATATCTGTTTAATACAAAAAATACTACTGCATTAATAGGTAACATTGTGCCGTCTTCTTGGTTAAACAATTATAATTACTTCTCAAGTGCAACACCGCAGTTGCTATATCCGAATTCATCTGGTGTTCTTAATAACAATATTCAAGTTGATGATTTCACTTATCAACGTTCTGGTGTTCGTCTTCCTTATGATTTTCAAATCGTAAGTAGTGAATCTCAAAAACAAGGAACAGCCGATAGTGTCAAAACTATGACTGAACTTAACTCAGTAAGAGATGTTTGGGATTTATACAATTTTGAGAAATCTCTAAAGACAGAATTGAGTAATCCTCTTTCTGATAGTAGACCTAATAAATTTGATAGAAACCGATATTCTATCGTAGAAGAAGATTTAGAAAATCAATACAATATTGGTGTTTCTTATGATAAATTTTCTAATGGTATTGATTTTAGAAATGAAACGTTTGCACTTCGCCTTAACTCAACCTTACCTTCTGATGTAGCATTTCCTCCACATTCTCTCTTTTTATTTGTAGAACATGAAAATACAGTTTTGTTTCAAAATGGACAAATACAGGTTTTATCATAAGTTAATTAAATTTTTTTGATTTATAATTTTTTTTATTTATTTTTTTATATAGCAATATTATATAAAAAAATGAGTGACCTTCCTGACGTTTTGAAAGTTGCCCCTTTGAACAGACCTGTTGACCAAGAATGTTCAACAGATATTCTTCAACCCACTACTATTTCACAAAGCCAGTGCCGATTTGTTCTTCCAAATGTTGGTATTTTGGACGCAAATTCACAGTTACATGTGTCTCAAATTGTTGTTAATAGTGCTAATCAGAGCACTGATAGTAATTCTTATTATCCTTCAACTGTAGGAGCATGTGCTCTTATTAGCAGATGTTATCTTACTATAGGAGGTGCTGAAATTTGCGATGTCAGAGATGTAAATCAATTTATTAACTGGAAAAGACACCATTACAGTAACGAGTATAAACGTGGAACAGCCATGCCCCATCAGGCTGGTAATGATGTGTATATGGGAAGTGCAGGTCTTGTTGACGCACTAGTTACGGATCAACAGAAAAAATCAAGAGGTTTTCTTCCTCCCTTTGGAACTATAGGAAAAGAAACATCTGAATATGGATTTCAGGACAATACAGCCAGTGCAGGATTCGCAACACAGCAGAATTCTGATATTAATAACACCGATAAACCAAAACGATTGATTCCATATGAAGCCAGTCGTGCACCTGGTATGCTTATTGCTCTTGCTCAACTAATTCCACTACTTGTTGGGGTTCAACTTCCACTATTTGCTATCCAGCAGGAAGTATCTATTGTTATAGAATGGTCTCCTGATACATGGGGTCATCGCTTTATGTTTAGCAAATTTGACCAATCGCTAGTTCCAGCAGCGGTTGATAAAAACAACCTCAAATCTACTATTGTTGAGGATGAAGTCTTTCTTGTTATGGACACATTATTGTATCCTTCTCTTATGGACCAAATTAAAGACCAGATTATGAGTAGAGGTGGGTATTCAATTGGGTTTGATGATGTTATTACACAATCTAACTTTGTTCAGTATGACGAGGCTAAAGGAGATTCAACCTATGAATTTCAAATTCCTCTTGCTTCTCGCAGAGTTAAGCGATTGATTGTTCAGAAACAAGTAGAACTAGATACTGTTGTTGAAACACTTCCAGCAGGTTATTATAATTCAGTTGCACTTCGTCTTGGTGAAAGTTACAATTTTAGAATTGATAATAATAACGTGTATTCTGTTCCATTATCAAATACGTCCCTGCAACGAAGCGAAGCAGACTTGGTTGAGGGTGTTCCCATGGTTCTCTCTTCTAATTTGTATTCATTTAAGAATACGGTTGATTCTACAGGAGCAACTCCAGCAGATGGTGATAATATTACGAAACGTGAATCTAATACGCATGCTATGAGTGCAGACGCAGGATCACAGCATTATATTGGTCTTAAGATTGAAAATAGTTTTGGACAAGGTCATCTTATGGGTATTCATCCTGTTATTTATACAGAACGTTCTTCTCTTACGGGTTTTGATGTTGGAACAGGAACTACTCCTAATGTAAAATCTAATCGTGTTGTTCGCTTCTTTGCTGTATATCAGAAGGTTATGAACATTAATAATGGATTGGTTGAGGTCATTTCTTGATTAAATTATCTCATTATACATTAATGGAATTGATTAAAGGAGATTGTTTACAAGAACTAAAAAAAATAAAAGAGAGAACCATAGATTGTTTTATTTCTGATTTACCATATGGAACAACTGCGTGTGCATGGGACAATAAAATTGATTTAGATGATTTATGGATAGAACTCAAGAGATTAGCACGAAATAATAATACACCTTTCTTTTTTTTCTGTGACATGAAACTCGCTGTAGATATTATAAATAGTAATCGTAAATGGTTTCGTTACGATATGGTAATTAAAAAATCTAACGTGGTCGGGTTTTTAAATGCTAAACGTATGCCTATGAGAGAACACGAGTTATTATTAGTATTCTATAAGAATCTGCCTGTATATAATATTGAAGATAACCACGAGGTCAAATCAATACATCGTAGAAAACAACCATATAATGAATCCATTTATGGTGTTGTTATACGAAAAGAACATAAATATTATGAACCCCCATTACCTAGATCAATTTTAAAAACTAAAAATGATAGCCATAACCGAAACCATCCAACAGAAAAATCACAAGATATTCTCTCTTGGATAGTTAAATATTATACAAAGGAAGATGATACGATATTAGACCCTACGATGGGTTCTGGTTCTACAGGTGTAGCGTGCGGTTCTCTCAACAGAAAATTTATAGGTATAGAATTAGATACAAAATATTTTGATATAGCACAAAAAAGATTATTCAAATGATTCGTTTTTATTTAATTAAATATTATCTCTCATTAGATTATATAATGGCTAGCAACTTTAAGGTTGAAAAGGATTCTGAATCTGGAAAGTTTAAGATTTATAATAAGAAGAAGGCTTCATATTCATCTCGTATGTTTGCATCTAAAGAAAGTGCCACAAAGATGTGTTCTGTATACTCCAATCTCGGCAAAAAGAAGGCTGAACCCTTGGTGTCGGAAAAACTCGGCAAAGAAGTAAAGGAAAAGTTGAAGAAACCACGAGCCGTCAAAGTAAAGAAGCCAAGAGTCAAGCCTGTTATTGATCCTGCCCTCGTTAACCCATCAGATTAAATAAATATTTTATCTTAATACATTAAAATGAAGAAATTTATATTGTTCAGTTTAATTTATTATACTACAAATGCTTACAATCTATTAGAACATTATGTTCCTACTACCATTACAAAAGAATTTTATATGTGTCCTTCTATTAATGACTTATTGAGAGAAACAACTATTGATGTTATTAAGGATATTAATAAGTATAATATATTGTTCATTTCTCTCAAAGATGAAACTTCTGAAACCATTTCTGATAATAATAAAAATGAAATATGTAACACAAAAATTGAAACTTATCAATCATACGGATATACTAATTTATTTGGAACGAATGAAACAGATATTTATATTTCAAATGATTTGTTGTATAAGCCAAATACATTATATAATGTTGTGTATCATGAGTTCATACATGCTCTCGGTTTAAATCATACTATAGAACAAGATGGCTATATGAAGTATGTAGTGCAAACAACTATTTATGGAATTACAGAAGATAATAGAAAATTATATCCATCGTTGGATGATATTAAGGGGCTACGCTATATTAAGAGAAATCTTTTATGTTAATATATAAATGGACAGAATTTTTACTTATGTTGAACAAAATAAAGAATATATGAGAGACCAAGATTATAAGACCATTTTAGATATCATAATGGAAGAAAAAAATAGAGAGAAACACACCTTTAACATACATCAAATTGTTAAAGAAAAATTACATCATTTAACAAATGATTATGTTAGATTAAGTAAAGCATTTCTTAGTATGGTTCTTGAACGAGATGGATGTATCATAGGCAATGCATTACCCTCAAATTCTTTGGATATGGAATATGAAATTTTTTCACTTACACCATTACCTACTTAAAATACCAGTTATGAATAGTTTCTAGAAATTCGTCATTTAGATAAGTATTATCTTCTACACACTTAATAAAATATGATCTCCTTTGTTTCTTTATGTTTCGCTTGTATCTTTTCTTATCTCGCTTACTATTTTTGGGAAGAAATTTTAGTAATGGCTCTTGGTCTGTATTGTCTTCAAGTGCTACATAATTATTAATATCCATTTGATTAATTCTTATTATAATAGAGAGAAAAGATATAATGCCAAAATATCCTAAAAAAGATTATAAGTTTGTAAGATTCCAAAAGAGTAAACGAAAGGGTAAGAAATATGATGCTGTATTACAGAATAAACAAACAGAACGTGAAGTCAGAGTTCCATTTGGGGATAAAAATTTACCACAATACAGAGATACGACGGGTCTCGGTTTATACAGCAAAAAAGATACGAACGATCAGAATAAACGAAGGCAATTTAGAGCAAGATTTAGTGCTATGAAACAGAAAGAAGATTTTAAGAATTATTATTCACCGATGCTGTTTTCTTGGACGAAATTATGGTGAGGAATGGTTCGTTAATACTATATTTATATAATAAAGGTATATAAAAAGATGGAAAACTGGAAATTATTTAATAATTATTTAGTATCAGATTTAGGAAGAATAATGAACCGCAAGAGTGGTAGAATGTTGAAAGTTCATGACGATAAAAGGGGTTATCTAAAATGTATATTATATGATAAGGGTAAATCGCATACATATAAAGTTCATTATCTTGTTATGCTCTGTTTTATAGGTGATCGTCCAATAGATACATTAACAAATGAACCGCTTCAAATAGATCATGTAGATAGAAATAGATATAACAATCACTTGAAAAATTTAAGGTTTTGCACTCGTAAAGAAAATATGAGAAATAAAGCAAACTATCATTCTGATATTTCTGAACAAGACCCAAAAAAGAGAAAGAAATTAATTGCTCTTAAAAAGAAAAATAATATTTCTAAATTGCATAATGAACAAAACAAATCTCACTAATTGTGTATCTAATGAAGAGGCTTGTCTTGACTATATTGTTAGTTTATCTGTTGTTGCTTCCATGTTTATTGTGAGTGAAATATTACCATTTTTAAGGGGAAAAGATAATGGTATAGCAGATTGTCTTGTTAAATGCTTTGAAGGTTCAGATTGTGTTTTAACTAAATTAATAGATTGTCTTAAGAAAAAGGATGATAGTGAAGGTTCAGAGATTGAAGTAAATACAACGTTAACTTCAACACAAGAACAACAAATGAATAATAATATCAACATAAATATTGGAGATAAGAGAGAATCATAATTATAAATTAATTTAATCTTTTATGTAATCTAATTATATAAATAATGATTGGAATTGGTGATTATGCTAATACGTCACGACTTATGAACGATAATGTTCGTCAATTTAAAGGACTTGCTTCTGAAGTGGTGTCAGACAATATAAAAATCGCTCAACAAGCAACACAATCAGCAAGAGAAATGGCAGACCTTGACGATCTAAGGAACTCCGCACAAGAATTTGGTATTAAAACAACTAAAGAACTTGCAGCAAAAGGATTAAAGGCTGCTTATTCTGCTAAAATTCCTTTTACTGGTGGAGGGAGTATTAAAGACCTTGACCAACAGGCAGCAGGTGGATTAGAAAACTTATTTAGCCAAGGTCTTAATATTCCACCTCCATTAAAACAAGCATCAACAACTACTGGTTTTGATTCTATGAGTCAAGTAGAACCAGGTAGCACACCAGGACAACCTGAAATAAGTGGAAGGCTAGAAAATCCTGATGGTGAAGTCAGACCCACAGAATCTGTAGAAATGACTTCTGAAGCAGGAGCAGACGTAGAATCAGCAGGATCAGATATTGTAGGTGCAGGAGCAGAAGCAGGAGAGTCAGCAGCAGGAGCAGAAATAGGAGAAGCAGTAGCACAAACGGCAGGTGTTGCTCTTGATTCAACAGGTATTCTTGCTCCACTTGGTGCATTAGTTGGATTAGGTGCTGATATATTCGCACTTTTTGAAGGAGCGAAAACTACTGCTGATTTCGTAGGACGAGAAGTATTGGGGACTACACCTGAACCTACGTCTTCTGGGGTTCAAATACAAACACCTACTCAACCTTTAACTATGGCACAAAAAGGATTCGGAGTAACCCCATCATTAGACACATTTGACGTTCAACATAATACGATTTCATCTCGTTGGTAAGTTATGGTATGTAAATATAATATATTTAAAGATTAAAAGAACTTAAATATAGTATACTATTATATATAACCAGGAATGACGATTCAAGCAATTCAGGGTATTTTTTCTGATGTAAATAATGATAGGCTTATCAAGGTTATTAGTAAATATGATTTAGACAAACCTAACAACTGGTTTGAAGTTACCCATGCCGATAAACCAACGCATCCTTTTCTTGATATAGACAATCATAGTGATTATAAAGGAAATAATCTGCCTTTTCTAGAAATAGAATTCTTAAACCTCGTATTAAGAATGGAGAAAAAAATTATAAATAAATTTCCTCATTTAACGTTACTTAACGCATCCAAATATCAAGCCAATAAATATAAACCTAATGGTGAATATGACGCAACTGAAAGAAAAATATCATTCAAAATAACAGACCATACAAAAAGATGTAATGATATGAAAATATGTAAAGAATATTGTCTAAATCAATTTTCTAATGAATTGAAGGATTGTCTAGGTGATGATGCAAAATATATTGATATTGATAGTTCTGTATATAGAAATGGCAGAGGTAAAATGTCATGTGCTAATGCTTATAAATTCCCTCAAGATAAAGAAAGAATTAGACATTTGGTAAATGGGGAGTTACAACACACTTACCTACAGCATATGTTTGGAGATGAAGAAATAGTAAAATTAAAAATTCCTACTCCTAAGAAAACTCAACTTGTTAGTGCAAACTCTGCACAGATAAGTAATGAATTTGATATTAAGTTAGTTAATAGGTTCTATGATTATGTATATCTTATTGATAAATCTGAATTAGCAGATAGAGAGAAGTGGTTGAAATTTACATTAGCCCATATTAATATTCTCGGCAAGGCTGATTATACAAATTATAATAATTTCTTGAAAGATACACCAGGATATGATGATTTGGCTAATGAAATCAAATATCATGAATTACATGATAATAAGGATAAAACAGAACATAAACTTGGCTGGAAATACATTTATCAACTTGCTTATCACAATAACAAAGATGAAAAATTGAAACTTGATACACATTATCGTGAACCATTTAATATTTTTACTATGTTGAAAAAGAAACCAAAAACAGAAGATAATGACATACAAAAACAGATTGAAGAATTAGAAGATAATGAAGAGTTGAAAACATCATTTAGGAATAAAAAAATCAAAGAATTAAAGAAACAGCAAACAGACGCAAAATATAAAGCCATGAAATCGTATTTTGAATTATATCATTTCAAACTTAACAATCCATTTGCCTATGCGAAAATAGTTAATTCAGACGATATTGTTATGCGATACAATAAATGCTCTTTCAAAGATTATTGCGATAATATTGAAATAATTCCTGAAATCTCTTTCACATCCAAATGGTTCAAAGACCCAACAATCAAATCATATGATACTATGGATTTCATACCATATGGTGTTACATGTCCTTCTAATGTATTTAATTTATTTACAGGTTTTGATATTGAAAAAGAGAGAACCAAAAATACACATTCATTTGATAATATTCTTGAAACAGTAAAAT
>TARA_R110000803_G_scaffold1756_3_pt1 | contig 14535 bp, 8 predicted proteins | sample TARA_R110000803 | Tara Oceans TARA_R110000803 (sample SAMEA4397772) | marine metagenome | biome: Polar Biome; feature: [SRF] surface water layer (ENVO:00010504); material: water (ENVO:00002006), including particulate matter (ENVO:01000060) such as... | depth 5 m | reverse complement strand
CATCGTTGATGTCTTTTATCAAATAACTAGGAGCTTGTGTTTTGCGTAGTAGGGTAGACATCCTAGCCCCTCTAGTGTTGCATATCCAACAATGCCATTTTTGAGTGAGTATGTTTACTTCAAGCTTCTTTTTGTGATGATTGCAAAAAGGACAATGGAAACTCTTTTCACCGTTCTTGTGTGGTGTTGATTTGCCTAAATGGCTATGTAGTATTTTAGTTACAGCTTCGTTTTGAGATATAGTCATGTACCAACTATACGAAAATTACATCAAAAAAGCAACTACTAATCAAACCATTCTGGTGGTATAATTTTATCACTATAAATAAAGCCATGTTTTATACACCAATCCCCATAAGTTGTTTTAGAGCCTTTGCGTATTTTATTTCTTGCATTTTGAAATATAAAACGTATATCTAATTCAGGATGTTGCTTTTTTATAAGAATATGCTTTTGTCTATCTGCTAGTACAAACCTTCCTTTTGTTTCTATATAAACCCCATTAGGTAGTCTAAAGTCCGGTGTGTATGTGTGGTTTGTTTCGGGTTTTATGTATAGTATTTTATTTTGTTCATACTCTCCATCGACTCCTACTTGTTTTAGAATATTATCTATATCCTCCTCTAACCCACTCCTAAAGCCGTGTTTTAGAGCTGTTGCTCTTTTACTTGATCTTTTTCTTTTTGCCATAATTGTTCTATTTTATAACTTCTATTAAATAACTTTGCCGATGATTCTATTAGTCCGTAGCTGCTTAATACTAAATCTACATCTTCTTTTTTAAAACTCTTACACGAATACACATCAAGCTGGTAGTCTAGTGTGTTGTCCCATGTATGAACGACTATGTGTGAAGTTGTTATAATACCTACACCCGATACGCCTGGATGCTCATTAGGTTCGTATCCTACTGATGGATTAATTGGCATCGCTTCTACGTACTTCATACCTAAGGCTGTTACCAGTTTATTAATTATATTAGTAACATCCTCTACTGATAACTTGTGTTGTAGTTTTCCCTTCGCTATTAAGTGTTTGTGGTCTAACATATTAATAAACCTTTAAGTAAGATAGCATTTTTGGTTCGTTTAAATAGCTAAATTTATCAATTCCAAAATACTTTGCTTTAATCCTTGACTGCTCATACTCATCAAAACTATCTTCTGATATTAATGGTTTTAGATCTTTATATACGCTGGTCCAATCGAGTGATGTTATTAGATCTTCCATATCTCCTACGTGTTTTTTGAACAGTTTGAAGTCATGGAAATCATGCTCAATATGCATCAACTCAAAAACCTTTCCCTCTTCAATCCAATCAATACAAAAATCTACCATGTATTTTGGTTTTATGTTAATAAGTTTAACGAGTCTAGGATTATACTTAGCTGCTCGTTTTAGTTGTAGGAGTGCGTCTCCTGCGTACCCATACCTAACATTAAGGTGACAGTGATCTAGAAATGCATTTGAGTGAGCTTTTGTTTGAGTCATCCAATCTTGGAAACATGCAGATGCGTCTGTTGGTCTTCCTGGTACCAAGATGTGACCTGGTATGTTTGATTGTTTGTGGTATTCACCTTCTACGTATGTTAGTTCGTAACCTATTCGATCAAAAAAATCTGGTATTACCATTTTTTCAAACACACTCTCATCCTTTAGTGGTTGTGTTATGTATGGGTACTCAACTAACTTATAGGGTAACTTTTTTAACATCATATATTAACTATCGTATCTCACTATTATTGTTGAGTCTACGTTACTTGGTAGCTGTATTGGTGAGCCTAATTTTGCTACAGCAACCATTCGACCATAATCATCATACAAGCCTACTGCTGTCACGTATGGTTTAAAGTCCGATCCAGTAGTAAAACTTTTAAACTCAAATTGATTGCTTACTGGGTTATACTCATGTAAGGTTGGATTGGAGCTTCGGTTAAACTCCCCTGCCCCTACTGTGCATGAAACCTCTTTTTCGTATATTGTGTAAGTACCTCTTGCTGTTACGTTCTCAATATCTAGATATCTAGACATATTAGATGTCAGTGTTAGCATACCATGGTTATAGAATGCGTTTCCTAGCACCGTATCACCTTGTCCTAGTGTGTGATATAGTAGATTAATGTCTGGTTGTGTCAAAGCAGACGAATACATTTTAATATTATCTATCATACCATCAAACCCTCTATCTAAAGCTTCCAAGTTACCTATGCTTATATTTGCTTTGTTTGAGCAGCCTGGAATGTTTTGTACATCAGCAGCTGTGTGTATTAGTTGTGAGTCTATGTATATCTGAATATTAGATCCAGTCTTCATTACCACAACGTGGCTTAATTCGTTTTGAGATAAACTCCCTGAGACAACAGATGATTCAAATAAAGCATCTCGTTCAAATAATATATCGTAACTTGAGTTCATACTCAATCTGTATGGTGCTTTCTCAGTTTCTATGTATTGGAGTATGTTACCGTTAATATCTACTCCGTACTCTTCTGTCTTTCCTTGCTTAGCAATTATAATTGATCCAGACGGATGTGATGACGTATTAGTTGGTCTTATCATAAATGAAATAGCAAAATCACTATTTTCAAAATTATACGATTGACGATAGTCTTGTACGATTGACGGTTTAATTTCTATTTTAGACTTGTCTGTACTACTGAATACTGGTACAACTCCTAATAAATCGATAGGAGAAGGAATAGGTAATTGATTGCCTGCAATTGTTGTGAAGGTTATATTGCTGTATTGTGTTTCCATTTGCCAGTTGCCTTTATTGAAAGCGCTGGTTGTGGTTGTTGGTCCTTTTGTGTTATACTTGTACAAATCTTGAGTAGGCCACTCTCCAACTGTCTGCTTTGATACAGATTCAGATACATAAACAGTAGCGTCTACTGGAGAAATTAAACCTCCTGATACGTACATGTTACTATTTAGGTCATCCACAATGGTAACTTCCGTACTACTTCCACTTATTGTCAGCCTAGCTTGTACGTTTACTGACCTTTGTTGTATAGCTTCTCCAAACTTTGATTGTGGTAAATTTAATATGTAGGCTTGATCTTCGATAAACCTTAGTTGATTATTAATGTTTCCAGAACCGAATGTAGCTTTAGTGTTATCGTAAAAGCTTTCGTAGAATAGGTGGTTAAGTGATTTGTGTACTATTCTTTGGAATTTCCCGTTATGGGTCTTTGGTTCGTATCTATCAAATGAAGGATTGCCCTCGTCAAAATGCGTGTCAAGTGGGTTATAAGATGGGTGTGAAGGGGTTGGATTATAGTCAGCTTTATATAGCGTAAAGTTTGTTTGGCTTGTTGGAAATACAAAAAACCTATCATTATATGATGAGTTAAAACCTATAAACGTATTTCCATTTGCAGCTCCTATCTTCAAATCTCCTTTAGTAGATCCGTAATGGTATGGCTCAGATATTTCTGCGGTATCTGGGTTTATTGAAACGAATACTGACTCTACTAAACTGTCAACCGATCCTGCAAATAATCCTATTTGTGCTGGTGTTTCATTTTGTTGTATAACCGCTTTAACAATAGGCTTTAGTGCTACGTACTGTCTTGCATCTACTATTACATCAAAAGATGTTTCAGTTCCGGTTGATATTAAATCTAAACCTACTTGTCCAGATTTATATACTACATGAACCTTACTAGCTTGATAATCCGTAGATCCAGACACGAAGTTGCTCTTGTCTTGGAGTATGTCTGCTACACCTCGAGCTATTATGCTACTCTCAAAGTAACCCTCACTAACTGTGTTATCTGGTGTTAATTTGTATAATGTGCCTTCTTCTTCTAGAACAAAGTATTTGTTTTGAGTTTGGTTATATATAGTTGTTTTTACTTGTGATGGTGTGCTGCTGCTGTTAAGTAATACGCCATGTGCAGCTGTAAGGGGAGTAGCATATGATCCAGTGAACATCACCGCTTTTGTTCCAATAGATCCAGTGGAGTATATTGCTAATATTGTATCATTGTGCAGCTTTCCTTCCGCTTGCACTGCAACAGCTGATCCAGTTATTGATCCGGTTGCAGCTGCTGTCATATTGGTAATTGTAAATTCTCCTCCAATGAATGCACCAGTTGCTGGGTTAAACTCCTTTCCAGTCACTCCTCTTACATCTCCGTCTCCTGCTATAAATGTGTAGCTATTGCTCTCGGTAACTGAGTAGCTTACGTCTTTAGGATAAGTTATGTCTGAGCTTGTGTATTCTCCGCTAACGTTGAGACTAAGATCACTAGCATACAAACCTACTACTGCTTTGTTGCTAGCTGTTGAGTATGCTGCTACATAGCTTCTGCTTAAATCTTGATTATATTTAGAGCTTATTAGGTTAGACACAACCACATTATTAAGTACTGTATACTTGTCGTTTTGATCTAACCTTAATAATTTACCATTAACAACATCTGTTGCGTACAAAGCTGCGTCTTCATTGGGTAATAATCCGATATTAATAGGATTAGATTGTACTTGTGGAAAATAGTCCACAAGGCAAATGGCGTTGTTCCATTTTTTATGAGTTCGGAAAGGTGTTAATCTTATATCCGATGCGTCTAGATTTTTAAATACTCCTGCCATTTAGTATAAATATGTTTGTAAATAGAAAAACCCACAAACATAATTTGCGGGTTTAGCTTGTCGTACTTTATTAGTTTTTAGTAATCAAGCTTCACCTTTATAAGGGCTTCTCTGTTGAAACTCTTTAAAAGAGGTTGACTTAATTTTGCTACTGCGACTAGTCTATTACTGTCATCGTACATTCCGATTGACGTTAGGTATACACTTGGATTTCTCAACATACTTGCGTGTTTGAATACTCCAGTACTTCCAGTCACAAATGTTGGATTGTTTGAGTAATTAAAGTTTTTATTTGTTACACGAACAAAGTAATGTGTTGATGATATCTTTTCCTCACTTCTTGCAGCAAAGTATGAAGAAGCTGAGATATACATCGAACCAGTTACAGAGTTCTTAGGTTGCGTTAATCCTGCACTAAGTGTTCCTGCTGAGCGCGTATCAATTGGCATTCCTGTTTCAGTAGCTAATCGTGTTGCATTAAATGCTAATACTCCGTGGTCTGGGTAGAATAATCCGTATACGGTATTGGATGCTGTTACAGCTCCAGATCCGCTATAGATTCCTATAACTCTTCCTGCTTCGTTTATTGTTGGTGTACTTTCTTCTCCGCTATTATCAATAAACGACATGTAAGATGTTGCTCCACTATCAGGAGTTCCTGCACCTCCTGATGCAATTCGTATTTCCCAGTTTCCTGGATCTATTTTTTGTCTAAACCTAGCACGAGATACGTTAAGTATTAGGATGTCGTCTGGATTGTCTGCTCCAAACGTGAATACTGTGTCTGTAGGAGGTAGTAGTTGATTTTTGTACTGCGAGTAAATTGCTCTCGATGGAGTATCGTTTTGGTTTTGACCTACTGTATTAGGATCTCCATAAGAACCACTTCCTTTTCTGTTTCCATAAGCAACAGCAAACTGTATAGCTGCATTTGATGAGTCAGATGAGCTTTGTGGATCTCTGTTATACACATTCACGTAATACTCCCCTGATTGCGATATTTGAGCGGTTGAATTAAAGAAACCAATTCCGGTTGATCCGCCAAAAGAAGCAGAGAAAGGATTCATAGCTTCTGACCAAATCGGTTGAGAGATGGTTTGTATGTCTCCTGCTACGATATCGTCGGTTCCGAAGTTTTTATATATTTCTGCCATTTGTTATTTTATAAAGATGATGGTGTTGATAGTGTTGGTTGTGCTGAGCTAATATCTAATGTGTTAAACTGTGTAGGATCAACAGTTACAACAATTGTCTTAAATCCACCAGTCTCATTTCCAACGATTGTTAGTAATGCTTTGACTGTTTGAGTTAAATTAGCTTGTGGTTTTGCTTTGAGTACAAACTTGCTACCAGTTCTAGTTATTGTTGTTCCGCTTGTTGATACGCTAGTCACTTCGTCGTCTAAGAATGAAGTTGCTCCATTTACTAGATCTGCGTTGGGATTTCTAGATTGCTTTACTACAGCTCCGTCTGACGCTATCTCTAAAGTAGCTACAGTATCGTCACTAAGTATTGCAGTATATCCTAATGTACTGTTACCACCTTGTAAGTTTAATGTATTTGGACTTACGGTAATTTCTTGTGTTAAAGAAGTAAAGGTTACTGCTGTAGGTTGTACACTTATCACTGGGATACCGATAACATCCTTTGGCAGGGTAATTAGCTTGTAACGCATCATCTGCGTTTCATCAGGAAGCGCCTCCAAGACTGGCATGTCTTCGATTACTTTTCCGTAATAATTAGTCCCCAATGTATGTGCTGGATTCCATAAATCGTAATCTACCTCATCGTCTGATAAAGCGAATTTCACGATGTTTAATCGGCCTCCCGCCGCAAGAAGCTCTCGTCCTTTGTTAGTCAAAATTGCATCGACTGTGACAGTTGTATTGTCTAAATACCCCATATTGTGTACTAGTTTTGTTTAATTTATTATAAATATGTCGTTGTTTGGAAAAAACCTATTGTATTTGAAAAGTACCTAATTGTTTATCAGGTTTTGATGCTAATTGTTTTCCTCCTCCCTCTGTTATTGTTATTACTGGCCCATTATCTACTGTATCAGGGCTATCTACGTTGTAATCGGTTGATGTTAGTTTACATCCCTCGTATCGTGCATTCATCATACCTTTACTATTCCATAAGTGGAAATCTTGTACAGATTCTGCGTAGTTTAATGCTTGTATTTTTAAACTGTTGATTGCAAAGTGTGTTGTTGATGCATTATTATTTATTCTTTTAAGTGTTAAGGCTAGCTGTGGACCATCTGCTCTAGTTATAAACTCAAAGGTCCCACTGCTTGCGTTTGACCCGGGATTGCTTATTGTCACTTCTTCGCTGTACTCAGATCCAAATTTACCAAACTCAAATAACAAAATAGTAGTTGAGTAGGCGGCGGTACTAGATCTGTAGTTTCCTGAAACTTTATAGCGGTAATTGGTTGTATCGGCACCCTCTCTTTCATTGAAAAATCCATCTAAAAGTAATGATCCAGTTCGTGGTTGGCTACCAGGTGCTACGCTTACAAAGTTTAATCCGTTATAAGGTCCACTTGTTCCAGAATCTATTCCGCTTTTCGATCCACTTATTAACCAATAGTCGGTAGAGTTTAGTGCAGAAACTTGAGTTGTACCGCTCGCTCCGTTATACGATGGTTGTAATCTTAATCCAAAGTTATTTGTCCAGATGTTATTTTCAACAGCTGCTGAGCTTGTTAGTGGTTCGTATACGTCTGTTGTGTAGTAAGATGCAAACGCTTTGTTGTAGTACACATCATTGTAGTAGGTACCTATATGTGGTACACTTTGTTCACTGAATCTACTTGTTAATATTGTTGGGTTAATTGCTTGCCAATCGTCGTACCTACTAGCTGTTACGTATGTAAATATTTGTGTAGTTTGTGTGCCTCCTCCTGCTCCATATGTTGATGAACCATAAGTACCTGATCCGTATCCCGATGCCGGGGTAGTGCTTTGTGACATGCGCGATAGATACGTCATGTATATGTACTTTGTACCTTTGTATCTAGAATCCCAACCTGCCCCATTAATTCCTAAATCGATAGGAGCTCCAGACACTTGTTTGTACTCAGAACCACTCATCACACCTTCCATGTTGATTGGTACCGGGTTTGTGATTACTGGTCCATACTCACTCTCCCTTGCTTCAAATCCTATAAGAGTCTTGATAGATGACTCAGATACGTTTGGTATTACAGCTTGCACCTCTCCTTCGGGTTGAGTGAATACGTTGTCAATCAATCCTGCCTCTACATATGTTGGTTGCGGTGTGTTTGTAGGGTCTTCAACTTCTCCACTTGGTGGAAATTCTTGCATTAAGTTAATTGATGCAGTATAATGATGCTCAGATACTTTAGGAGGTGGAGTTGCTATTTTACTCCTCTCTATTATTGTCGGCTCTATTAATAAACCGGTTTGAGTATTAGCTCTATGTGGAGTAAATTGCTTTATTAACTGAAATAAGGCAGAGTTGTAGTGTTGTAATAACCTTACGTATTGGTTAGGTTTATTTAATTTATTATACTTTTTACTATACTCTCTTTGCAGATCCTCAAGATCTGGATAGCTATCCAATCCTTTTTGGGATGGATCTCCTATATAATCATCAATACTTATTCCACCAAACTGCTCTGCAATATCTTGATTAACCTCGTTGACTGGAGCAAGATATATGCCTAATCGTGCACTATCAGGTGGATTGTTATCGGTTAAGGGTTTTTCTGCTTTAGTATTGGTGTATAGTTGATTTCCTGCTAAAGTGGTTGAGTCTATCCTTACCTTAGTTGATATGCTTCTGTTAGCTCCTAGATCTGGCCACTCAAGTGAGTTCTCTTCTACAACAGATACGTAAGCTGAGCTTGTTATGTTGTGAAATGAGGATGTTGGTAAAACACTCGTTTGGTTTGGATGTTGTGAGTCAAAGCTTGATGTAGCTGGATAGTGTAGGTCTAATGTTTTTGTGTTATCTGAACCTAATGTTAATCTATAAGCTAGTGTGTCAAAGCTAGAAGTACTTCCAGTAAACACTCCATCTGTATTTCCTTGGAAGCTGGTAGGAGCTAGGGTGTGATTGTCTAATATACCATCCTCTAGCTCACTCGTCCAGTAACGTAGTTCTTGAACGCTACCCGAAAATAGATCCATAGAGTGTGAATCAGTAAGCGCATAACTTCCACTTCCTGGTATCCATAAATTTCCTGCAGTGAGGAAGTTACTATTGTAAGATGCACTATTACTGCCGTTTATGTATAATGACGCAGTTTGAGTTGAAACTACTTTATTGTAGTTTGTACTCTTTGCAATTAATGTATAAGTTTGATTATCTGAAGTTGTGTCTGTTTGATTCTCTCTTCGTAAAGATAAATGATGCCATTCTGAGTTGTATATTGAAGATGTGATGCTAGCTGTTGCCCATCCCTGAGTACCGTTAAGGTAAAATCCAATATAGGAGTTGTTGCCACTCTTGTGTGATCGTACTTTCCACTTATCTGGTACTTCAAATATTGTTTGCTCTTTGGTTTGGTCTTTTGCCATTCTTACTCTCAACTCAATTGTTTGAGGAAAGCGACTATTTTGGTTTAATGCTACCCATGGTGCGTTAACTTGCTGAGCTGGTGCTCCTGTGGTTTGTCCGTTGTATCCAACAGTTAATCCGTAGTAAAACCTATTATATACAGAATCTGATTTCTTATCGAATCCACCCTCATGTCCTCCGTATTCACGAATTCTTAATATAGTATCAGGTATACCAAAGCAGTTGATCAACGCTCGAAGACCCCTCTCTGTTCCCTTAGTTTTTACAAGATATGGTAGATTGTTAATGATACGTTTCCAGGTCTCTTTCATCGTATCCTCTACTGTAGTATTGTAGATTGTGTTTGAAGATCCCTCCTTATCTGTGCCTAGTGTGTATGCCCATAAATCGTCTAATGCATGCCCATTCTCGAACTCAAATCCTAGACTTTGACCGACCATGTGAAGTAGGTCTTTACTCAATCCTTCCGATAAGGATTGATTTCTGTCGTAGAGAGTTGTGTAGTTTTTTATGTAAGGAATAATGTCATCAAAGTAGTGACCTACTACTGTTACTAGCTTGTTATATGTTTCGTTGTTGTCGTCTTCTAATATAAAAGAAGGAACAGCTTTACTAAGAGATGTTAGATTGGCGTTATCGTAAAGGCTAGCTGAAGCAATCGCTCCTTCGTACCATGATACGGCTTGAGAAGATGTAGCAGAGTAGTTTATGTACGGTTTTGAGTCGTTACTCTTTGGCCATGTTGTTGGCCAGAATTCACCATAAGAGCTAGATTCGTAGCTGGCTGATTCGTAGTATAGGTACTTCTCGTATGCATCAAATCCTCCTAGTATTTCACTCTTTCTAGCTCTAGTTGTTTGTATGTTACTCACAAAAGCGTTACTTGCTGAGGCAGCTGATGATGGTAATCCGTTTAGATCTGTTGTTAACCCTCTAATTCGATTATCATAACTATCAATTAGTTGTATCTTATACTCGAAGCTTTCTAATCTTGATTGAGCGGAGCTATATGTTATATAATTTTTAAAGCTTCTAAAGTCTGTGTTTAGATTTATACCTTCTACTAGTGAACTACTCACAAGCTGGTCTTGAATACCGTAAGACGTTATATTGTTTTGTGATACAAGATCGTCTTTGTCTTTGTAGTTTGTGGATATATTAGTGCTAGCTCTAGTTAAAATATCAAAGTTAGCTCCAGCTATTTGTTTTCTATCTACTACATCTTCCTCTCTTGATATAATTGTCTCGCTATCGTAATCACTACTTACCTGCTGTGCTAGCCACAACTCGTCTCCTACTATAAAGTTTAATGGCGCTGGTGCGTTTAACTTTAGTATAATACTATACGGTGATAGAGATATTGTAAACTTATCTTGTACGTAATCAAATACTTGAGTAAAGTTGTTGGCTTCTTTAAATAAAAATAAATTGCTTAGTATTTGGCTCTTTGGAGTTTTAAATAAACCCTCTTGGAATTGAGAAACAAAACTACTATTATCTAGTGTACCAGATAGTATTGGAATAATCCTAACCTCTAATCTATCAGCACTTATCTCTTGAATAGATAATTTGTGCCCATCCCCAGATCCTAATATGTTTCTGTGAAACCTATAATTAACTTTGTATTTTCCTGAATTGTATCCTAACTGTCTTACGTTGTCGTCAACTCTTAGTGTTGCGGATAGAGTAGGATTTGGTGTGCTACTAATACTAGTCTGTTGTGCAAAGCTAGTAGGAGGTTGTGCTAATATAAAATCGTCTACTCGATAGTTGGTACCCAGATACACATCTATTGCGTTGTATAAATCTAACCTTACTACATCGTTAGGATACGTAGTTATTGTACCTGATTTAATTCCAAAGGTAGGTACTGGTGCAACCTCTGGTGCGGGTACGGGAATAGTGTCCTTGGGAGACACGGGTACGGGAATAACATCCTTGGGATCTTTTGGAAGAGCAAATTGTTTTACTACGTTGGGAGCAGAGAGGGTTGTTTGCCTCACTGATAAACGCTTCTCTGGTAATACTCTTGTTGTTTTATTTAATTTTTTAGCCACTTATGCTTTTTATATAAATATGTTAAGTTTAGCTTTATAGCAACAATCTAACCATCAGTTGCTCTTAATTCTTGATCATCTGGTGAAGGTTCTGAGTCCGTTTCATAACTTACCGGTTCAACACCACCTAAGTCTCGAGTAGCCTGATCCTCTCCCTCTTGGTTGATAGAGAAGTTAAGCTCAAAATCCCTATCCTCCTGCGCTGTCGTACTCAGCGTTTCACTTGGTGGAAGGCTATTTGGATCCATATATCCGCGGGATTGTGCATCAGTACTTTCATTAATTAAGTCTATAAGATCTTGTGGTGTTGCAGTTGGTGAAGGTCTATCTAAAATTGGTTTGGGTTGGATGAATGGATACGTAAATACGCCTTGTTCAGATGTGTTGTGTACGTTTTGGAATACACGACTTCTTGCTATCCCAGCAACTGTATCTTCTGCTGGTGGTAGTTTGTATGTTGTGTGTTTCTTTGAAGTAGTGTTGTTATTAGGTGTTAATTGTAGTTTTATCTTTGTAATGCCACACCTAGGTTCACCGTATGCATATAATGGGTTAGGTGCTTTATCTCCTGTTAGTGTTGGTTTTATTGAGTACAGTTCGTTATATATTTGTGGTGAAGTCCATCCCTTTCCTTCCGGATTATCGTCTTGTCTGCTAGGTGAGTTGTTTGTAAATACCACCTCCACTTCTGCTGACCTAGCTTGGCTAGGAACAGTTATGGTTTTTCCAATACCAAAAAAAGCAGAGCTACCTTTGTCAGGTGCTGCCATTTTTTGAAGGATTGGATAAATTATCTGAAATTCGCCGCTTCCACCTGGACCCTCCCAAAGATCGTTGTACATTGTACGCTGGAATTCACTGTAATATTTACCCCACCTATCTACTATAAACTTAGCATTCCTATCCGTTAAACTACTAGCTAATGTACTTATGTTATCTCGATCAAATGGTCGTGTTATTCTGTTTTCGGAACGGTCTGCGTAAAAGAATAACGACTTTATTGCATCTGTATTTGTGTAGGTTTGGTTAAATACGTTTATTGGATTACTGCTTGGTTTAAAGAAAGCAAAAAGAGGGAACAGTGTTACTGCAAAATCCACCTTCTCTTTAACTGCCCACAAGTCTATGGCATCTGGTCCTTTTATTATCTTCTCATCTCCTAATACATTGCCAAGTTCGTCTAAAAAGGTTAAACGTAACTCGGTACTATCATCGGCTATTGGTACTATTTCTATAGGAGTACCTGGATCTGGATATATTGGGGAAGTTCGGATGGGGTCGTAAGCGCCCTCAGTCAACCATCTTCTGTAAGTGTTAGAGTCGTGTACTAACCATGGATACTCCTCAAGTTTTCCACCAATCGTACACCTAATCATCATCCTCGATATTGCGGATCCTGCGTATGCAAATACCTGAGCTGTTATGTAGTCTACACCTCCCACTTGCCCATCTATTAGGTTTGCAGCCTGGCTTATGTCAATAGTTTGTTTAAGTTTTACTTCACTATCTTGTCCAAATGATATTAGGTCTCTAGTAAAGTATGTCAAAGCCCTACTAGTTACATCTAATTCATCTTTTAAAGGTACTGACCCGTATTCACTTGATGCTATTTGGTTGTTGTTATAGTTATCAATATAATTAGGTCCAGGAAAAAAAGAGCTAGGTGATCTGCCTTCATTTATGTCTTCGCTAGCTATTGTAGATGCTTTTTGAGCCGTACTTATCCATCGAAGCTGTTCCGGTAAATCTGTGTTTACTTCTACTTCTACGTTGTCTAAGTTTGGTTCTAACTTCTTCCACTGTATGTATGATGAATAAAAAACATTATAACTGTTGTGGTATCCAAAGCGGAATGGAAGAGCTTTAGTGTATGCATAACCTATAGGGCCTATGGGGAAGTCGGAGTGTAAGGATAGTGTACTTTTTTTAGATTGATCAGATGACTTATCTGTAAAAGCTGATATAATATTACCGGTTGAGTTTGTCCACTCACTGTTTCCTCCTCCACCATCTCCGTTTGCTATGAGGTTTTTGTATAATACGTCATCGTTGTCTAAATCAATTACTCTTATGTTAAACGGTACAGTGGATGTTGTTCCGTACTCGTTAGAGACTTCACACACGTATGTACCAGTCAAGTACTCAACAGACTCATCTACGGTATATGATATTGTAGAAGTCCCTTTGCCTTGATTTAATCTGTTAAACTCGTATAAAGAGGTATTGTCTCGTTTCCAGTTAAAGGTTAAGTTGCTGGTGTCGTTTATGTTGCTTATGTTGGATGGATCTACCGCGTAAAGTGTCCAAGACATAGCTGTACCTTTTAGTACTACGTAGGTATTGTTTATAGGTTGTACGGACTTATAGATAACACGATTTCCTCTTGCTGGCGTTGTCCATGTGAGTTGTGAAAAGTTTCTTAATGGGTGAGATGTTATGACTGGAGCTTGTGGGTTTATTGGTAGCAAGTTAAAATCTCCTGATCTTAAAGCTCCATCTGGTCTTACCGTTTGTATCTTTACGTTTTTATTGTCCATCGTGCTTATAAATATGCGGTATTAGCTTTATACCTAACCTAACTCTGTCGGTTCTGTGTCTGAAGTAGGTGTTGTATTGTCTAGGTTTCCATTTTCAGTACTGTCTTCTGCGATGATTCTATTTCTAAGTGCCTCATTCTCTGCCTCTTCAGCTTCTGTAGTTGTACCTGACGGTTCATCAGCATTTAATTCAGAATCTGTTAAATTTGTTACAGATAAAGTTCTTACTATATAGTTTTTTCCATCGAAATCTACTCCAGATAGGGGAGTTCCAATCTTAGTACCATTGTCTAAAGTATTGTCAGCTAGCAAAAGCTCTCCAGCAGTTGCTGGTCTTATTCCGTATATTATGACTTTATAAGTTGGATCTGCTACCATAGATCCTGATGAGTTTGCATCTGGTATTGTTGGTATATTTAATCCACCTTGTAATCTAGATCCGGTTAGTATTGATTGTGGTATATCTATTGTAGCTGTATTTGTTACCAATCCCCCTACCACTTCCATAGTAACTGGATCCATCTTCTGTTTTGATAGAAAGTCAGTTGTGTATGTTTTTATTTGGTTAGATGAGTATGATTCAAACTCTTTTGTTATCTGGTTTTGAAATGTGTATGGATTGTTGTAATACTCTTCTTCTGTTGAGAATCCTGGTAAATACGCTGTACCTCCTACGTTAGGTGTTTTGTGCATTACTGCCTTATTTTCGCTATTAAAATCTAGATAATAAGTTTCAGTTGAGTGAATACTAGTTGCGCTGCCGGTTGGGAGAGTTGTGTTGTGTACTCCTAATG
>TARA_R110000803_G_scaffold35405_8_pt1 | contig 14539 bp, 37 predicted proteins | sample TARA_R110000803 | Tara Oceans TARA_R110000803 (sample SAMEA4397772) | marine metagenome | biome: Polar Biome; feature: [SRF] surface water layer (ENVO:00010504); material: water (ENVO:00002006), including particulate matter (ENVO:01000060) such as... | depth 5 m | reverse complement strand
AACAGATACCTTCTTTAAAACCCCTACGTGCCTTACGTCCCTAAAGTCAGGTCTACTAACGTAGGACGTTACTAAGTTTACGGGGTCAATGTACTCAACCTTGATGTTTTTGTTCTCATCTAGGCATACCCTAACAGCACATATCTTTAGGTCAATAAGGTCTTTGGCTATGCGGGTGTTGATGTAGTCTATGTCATTGTCTTGAAGTACTGCTTTGGTGATAGACTCCATAGCCATACTCTGAGCTAGTTTGAAAGAGGTCTGCATATACACCTCTAGTTCATCATCGTCTTCGGGGATGTCTTTTGGCTCAGGAATTACTCCCTTTTCAATTAGTGGGGCGAGTTCTTTTTTAACCGCCATCTTAGCCCTTATAACCTGCTTCTCTTTGTCGTACTCTGTTAGTGATATACTGTCTACGGGCGTAAACTGAGGCTTGAAGGGTTGGTTAATCATCTGTCCCCTCATTACCTCTGAGAACTTAGGTAGTGGGGTGGAGACTGACCAATCAAAGTTTAGATAGGTGTTGTCTCCTGTGGTGGAGAACTGCTGTTTGAACTTCTCTATTGAGTTAAGTCCTTCGCTGTACTGTCTGTTTAGTTTGTATCTTTCTCTTCTTGAATCAAAAGAGTATGAGGTTGTCTCAGCTTGCGCTGCCCCCCAAAGGTCTTTAGAATACTTTAGTATATACGTCTTTGACGCTTTCTCCTCTTTGGGGTCAAAAGACGAAGGGAAAAGATTTTCAGAGTTGTTGTCCATAGTGCAGGGAAAGATAATATCTTTATGCGGACAAAGTTACTCCTCTATCTTTTAGGCTTTTTGTAGTTTTTCTTTTATGTGTTCTGTTACCTCCATTATCCAAAAGAAAACTTGCTTGTAGTTCTTTGAGCCGTCTATTTCAGATACGCAGTCCATAACTATGTCAGCTATGTCGTCTTCTGTGGCGGTGGGGTTGAACTTAAACAGTATTGCGTCTTCGTACCTTTCCCAACTACCCTCTAGTGGAGCTTCTATCTGTTCTACTATTATTGGGGTCTTGGGGTCTATGGTGGGGACGTATGCGTTCTTCATATTTTTATGGGTTGTTAAGGGGTAAATTTTTCTTTAAGTAGTTTTATTAAACTCTCTGTCATAAACGTTTCTGTGTCGCCTAAGTTTAACACCTCTATTTTATCGCGGTAGGCTATGTCAATTTTAGTTGTAATATAATCTGCGTGTACTTGTTCCGCACAAACAACTCTATCCGCAATATCAAGCATATACTTCTTAACGTGGATTCCCCCATGCCTCTCGGATAAGAACCTGTTAATCTCAGCACTTCTGAATCTATGCTCAGGGTATTTATCCTGAAAGTATATTTCTGCTGTTCTGCTTCTGTCTCTGTTAGCCGTGCAAATAAATAGTGTATTCATAATAAAGCAAAAGTAATAAATATTCCCACCAAAAATAAAAAGAAGTCAAATATTTTTATATCTTTGCTGTAACAGTACCTCTGATGCTTCCCATAAGAACAGCACACTAGCGCGAGGTCTTTCGTAGTGGCGAAGTCCGTTGAGTCGGTATAAGTTTACTACACCCCCACCTCTATTTTTAGTGACGATTAAAAATATGTGGGGTTTTTTATTAAATACATTTTGTTACGGATATTTTTATTATCTTTGTAATTGAGATTAGGCAAAAAGACATTTTCGACATAGTTCTAAGAAAGACCTCTCGGTAGCTAACTGCTTGATCTCACCAAAAAGTTACTCAAACTGCTGTAGAGGTCTTTTTTTGTTCTTGTAATTGATAAGTGTTTTTTAAGTAATAATTATGCTTATCTTTGTATTTGTAGTGTGCGAAGGCAATGTTCTTCGTATCACTTAGCGGGGATGTCCCGCCTTATATAGCCTTGGGGCAAGTGTTTCAGCCCCTTGTTGCTATATATCCTTTAGTTTGAAGCACACACCTACTCTAATAATGAAACACGAAGTATATATCTTTTCAGATAAACTAGACACCAAACAAAACTTCTTTTTAACTAAGGTATTGCAAAAGTACCGTAATTTCAGACAAAGGGATTCTGAGGAAGAGCCTTATGCCTATATCTCAATGACTGAGTGTAGGCTTTTATTAGGTAGTGTACTTCATCCTGTAAGGATTGATGAATTAATTAGGTTGGGGTTTATAGAAAAGGTTTGTATAGGGCAGACTAAATATGGAAGAGATATTTTTGGGTACATCCCGAAGGTTACGGAATACAAAAGACAAAAGATGGCGCATAAAGTAATAACAAACTATTACCAAAGAAAGCATAGCAGCCTTTCTAAAATAGCAAAGAAGGTTTTTAAGTTTATGTCCCACTCAACTATTGATGTTACAAGAGAGGAGTTTGAGTTAATGGGGGATGAGATGTATAAGTCTTATCTGTTAAGGGCTGATAAGGCTATTGACAAGGTTGATTATAACAAGTACCTCATTAACCTTTGGGAGAGCATTGAGGATTACAATACCATGAACATGACTGAGAGGGTGGAGTATGTTACAGAGGATGACTTTGGTAACAGGCTACACTCTATTTTTTCATCTCTTCCAAAGGCACTAAGGCGTAGGGTTCTTGTTTGGGGAGAGGAGAATGTAGAACTTGACCTGTGTCAATCCCAACCTGTAATCCTAGCACAAGTGTTGGAGGAGGAGATGGGGGATAATAGTTTTACTCGGCTGATTAGAAGTGGTGAGGATGTGTATAGGTATATCAGTCCTGATAACAGAGATAAGGGAAAGAAGGCTTTGTATTTTACTTTGTTTGGGAAGAGAACCCCTAAGAGTATAATAAAACTGTTTCCTGATATAGAAAAGACAATAAAGAATTTGAAGTGGAAGAGGGTTGAAGGAAACCCCAGCGAAAAGAAGTACTCTAACCTAGCGTACAAGTTACAGCAGAAGGAGAGTATGTTGTTTAGACAAGTATGGACTAACTTAATTAAAGAGAACATATCCTTTATCCCCGTACATGATTCAGTGATGGTACAAGATAAGTATATGAATAAAGCACTAAGGATAATGAATAGAACATTACTTAATAAGTTACCTAGAGTAGATATTAGAATAGATATAGGAGAGTAAGGGGTACATACTATTAATGTACGTTTTAAAAATAAAACCTCTACAACCCCCACCACAAAAGAGACACAGGAAATGAAAACAAAATCAAAAAACCTCTGTAAGCCGCTAAACACGTTTACAAAGAAAACGACTTAACATAAACTTAACATTGCCGAAAGGGAATTAATTACTACTATTGTAATATGGAATTAAAAGCAACAGATTTACGAATCAACAATCTTGTCTACGAGTTAGGAGAAGATAAAGAGGTAATTATTATAGGTTCTATTGAGGCGGGGGATTTTAGATTCTACGTCACTAACCACAAGGATGAACAGATAGGTAGTGACTTCTTATTACCAATACCACTAACAGAAGAGTGGCTCTTGAGGTTTGATATTTCAGACGATTATTTTTACCATATTGATGATGGTTTATTGGTGTTTGGTATTCAAGTATTCCCAGATAATTATTACAACACTGTATTAGCTGAATTGAAATACGTCCACCAACTACAAAACCTTTACTTCGCCCTTACAGGAGAGGAGCTTGAGTACACCCCCACCAAAAAATAAAAGATATGAAAGATAAAGAAACAATAACATTTATAGTTAGACTAGCAGCCATAGCACTGTTAGCTATACTACTCAGTCTCTTTGTAAATGCGGGAGAACAAAGCGGCTCATATCAAGCAGGATGGGATGCAGGATATAGTGACGGATTTTGCTATCAAGAACCTAACTGCGTACCCCCACTATCTCCCCTATGCCCTGTACCAACAGTAAATGAGGAGAATACCTACGAGGGAGGATACGCAAGGGGATTCAGTGAAGGATTAAGCGATCAATAAAAACAGATAGAGATGAAAACAGAAGAAACTAACTTTGAGAAGTGTTATAATTGGTTATTAACCCAAGACAAAGAAGCTGCTGAGTATTACAAAGAGAATACTGATGTTTCCTTTGTTGACGGAAGTAAAGAAATACTCGCTATTAACCGTGCTTTTTATTGGAGTGCTACACCACAAGGGGATATATATTGGTCTATTTTATCTACCGAGTGGATAGATTACCTAGAAGACTTAGAATACGCCCCCAACGAAACCCTTAAACAGGCAGGAGAGAGGTACAATAAAATTGTAGCAGCGACTTTAACAGAGAAGGTACAACCCGAAGGTGTATGGGACACAAAAGACAACATAAACCCCGACCATTACAAGACAGAGGGAAAAGAAGTGTGGGAGATGATGATAGCCGTTTATGGCGTGACGCATTTTAAAGCCTTCTGCGAGCTTAACGCCTTCAAGTATAGACTACGTGCAGGTAAGAAGGGGGATAACGCCTTAGAGGACATTAAAAAGGCATTGTGGTACGAGGATAAGATCAAAGAGGTGGGAGAATAACCCCCCGCTAAAACAAAAAGACTAGAAAACCATGAAAAACACATTTGAAGACGAGCTTATTTACGGAGCTTTAGTAATAAGAGACACAGTAGAATCTATGTGTAATGAAATAGACCTAAGATACGAAGAAGTCCCCGAAGACATAAGAGAAGGAAGCACTGACGTAACAATAACAGTACGAATGGGAGATAACTTTTACAGCAAGGTATTGAGAGAAGACCACTTTGGAAAAGATTTATTCAGATTTTACTGTGACGTGCACTTAAAATTTGTAAGTTTGTTGGGTTAACGGTAAGTATATGATTTGTTGAGGAACGAAATAAAATATATACCGTGTTAACTACTGGCACGGCTAATTAAAAACAAAACTTTATTATGATACGAAAATTTAAAAAGAAGCCTGTTACGATTGAGGCTATACAGTACAATCAATTGAACCGAGAAGAAATACAAGCCTTTGTAGGTAAGAAACTGCACCAAGAATTAGAAAGTGAGACAGCATATTTAGTAGGAAAAGGCGCACCAAGTTTTAGCCTACTGATAGAAACTAAAGAAGGCGATATGAAAGTAATGAATGGCGATTGGGTCATTAAAGAGCCTTTTCCAACAGGCGATAGAGACTTTTATCCTTGCAAGGCTTCTATATTCAAATCTACCTACGAAGAACTAAAGTAGTGCTTGTAGTTAACGGTCGTCTGTGTATGGTTAGTTCAGGCGAGATAGTGACGAAGGAACTATTAAAAGCATGAACTGAACATCAGATGCTACCACTGAATTAACTATACGCAGTGTTGGTGAACGTGACCATCGACTTACAATGAAAAACAACCCAATAATTTATGAGTAAAGTAGAAGAAACATATAACGGAATCCAAAGCGGATTAAATGACGGATTATTTCCAACTGGTGAGATTAGAGAAAGGTTCTTAAATCAAATAGAATCCTATGTAGATGCTCGATTGTCAGAGTATAAACAAGAAATTATTGAAGCATCTGAACAGGCGACCGTTGGAGAACATGAGCAAGTAAAAGAGAAATGCGTATGTGATGAACCTGAAGAATTACGAGACGTTCAATACATTCATATGTGTACCAACTGTAACAGAGACATATAGCATTTCGAGTGCTTGCGCCCCTCGATGGGCATGTTCTCCAACGGCTACTAACAGCAACTTGTTCAATTTACACTTGATAATCAGCAACTTAACCCCCCGCAAAAGAACAAAATAACTATGAAAAGAAAATACATAAACAGAAACCACCCTGACTTCACAGCAGAGCAAAGAGAAGATGGAAACTACAACCTAAAGAAAGAGGGAAGCTACGGTTACTCTATTAAAGTAGCTAGGGATGTAGAGGATAGTGAGGATTGGGTGGAGCAGCATAATTGGTACTTAGAAGCACTTAAAGAGTTTGATGAAAGTTGGAAAAAGGAGTCAGAAAGAATGGAAAACGCTATTTGGGGTAATGATAACAAACCATCAGATAAGTATGAAGAGTTCTTCAAGACTGTCCTTGATAATGCTGAGGCAGTAGAAGCCCCCGCAAAGACAGAAAAAGAGGAACAGAAGAAGGAGGAGTTTACAGTATTAGAGTATAAGTTAGATGGATTAACGTGGAAGATTAAAGATGGTGTAGTTAGCTGTGATGAAGTAGGGAGTATCTACTCATTTAATATTTCTATTGTAGATTTCACAGAGAAAGACAGAGAGATTACTAAAGTAAGAAGAGAGAGTGATGGAGAGGTGTTTTCTGTGGGGGATATGATTAGTGATAACAGAAGACTAAACTTAATACAGGAATTTTATTTAGATATTGATTTTAAGTTAGGTCTAGGTATAGTATTAGTGGGAGATACCCCTGATATATCTTTAAACGGTATTAAAAAAGCATATAAGGTAGAAGACGGGTATGTTTGTGAGGGAGATACGGTTTATTATTTTGTTAGTTGGGCTGATATGGGTGTAGAGAGTTTTAATGGGGAACCACTTACAAAGGGGATGTTAAAATCAGTAAACGATACCCCATATGGAAGTAAGATTTACAAGAACGACCCCCGCAAAAGCTCCAAAACTAAGGAATACGAACCAACACTCAACAGCTACAAGGATAGTGCAAATAATGCACATACCACTAAACGTAAACCTCAAGGAATACTATCTGTAAGAGTAGGGGACAAGAAGTACAAACTAGAACAAGAGTACAAAAGCAGTAAGATAGCATCTTTTTTTACCAACGGGTCGGATATTTGGATATCTTTGTTTTGTGGAGAGCAATATAAACTGTAATAAGATATGAAGGAAGTAAAGGTAAGCACAACGGTAACACTTGATGTTAAAGAGTATGATAAGATACGAAAGGTTTACGATGACAGGCAAAGCCTATTAAACCTAATAGCGTCTAGGGACGAAAGGATACACAGGCTAGAGTATACGTTACGCGATGGAGAGTATTTTATGAGGGAGGAGAGGAAAGATTCAATGAGTGATAAGTCCAAGTTAAATGAAAAGATACATGAGTTAGTAGGAGAAAATGCTGTACTATTGAAAGAGGTTGAGGTACTCACTAAGAAGAAACATTGGTTTTTGGGGTTACAGGAAATATATCAACATAAAGCCATTAAATAAAACAATAAATGTCGATAAAAGTTGATAAGTTAGAAGAGGCTGCGAGAGAACTCGTACACTGGCTAGAGATAAATGGAGATACTTGGAGGTATCAGGAAGAGGTAGATGAGATAAAGAAGCACCTACCCCCGCGTAAACGATAAAATAAATAAGCCATGAAACTACTAAAGGTAAGAATAAAGATGCACGACACAGACCCTACTCTACGAGAGTTAGGATTAGGTGATGAGACACAGTTTAGGTTTGAGGACAGTTATATAAACCCCCAGCTAATAACCTCAATATACACTGACATAGATGAGAGTGGATGTACCTGTGTAAACATGGGAGGAGATGGAGTAGTAATAGAAGAAGATATAGAAACATTTTTAGAGAGGGTAGCATGAAAAGGAAAAAAGACATAAAAGACCTAGAGGAAATAAGAACAATAGTAGACTTCTGTCTTGACGCAGGAATAGAATCTGTATCCCTTCCCTACCCCGCCTCAAAAGCCCTAAAGAAAGAGCTAGAGGACTTAACATCAATAAGCGTAAGATACTCAATAGAGTCAAGAAGAGGTGGTATAGAGAAGTTAAACTCTATAAACTACGGGGGAGTAGAGATATACTTTAAGGGGTGATTAAATAATTATAATTGAATTATGGGAATATTAATGAATATATTTGGACAGAAAGGTACTATAAAGTTTGACGGAACTACCTATGACGGTAAAACATACAACTGCAAGTCTCGAATCGAGATGTTTGCTGCCAGTGAGGAAGACATAATTCAACATTTAAGGCAGATGATGTATGTAGAAAAGGATGTGCTATTTAAGACAATAAAAATACTAGGGTTCTATGAAAACTAAAATATACTATAACGGATTACACATAACCCTAATAGAGGACTCTGCTCTTAAGGTGGGGGACAAAATAGAATCTGACTCAAACATAATAGAGTTAATCGAGCAAGCTGTTATCTCCCACCACAAAAAACAAGAAAAACCAATCTATGTGCAGTATGTAAATAATGAAGGTAAGACAGTAAAGGATGTTGTGACAGAAGAGATGGCACTTAGCTTAAATAATATCCCCACTAAAGGAGATACAATGTATATAATAGAAGTAGCCAAGAATCTGCAAGGGGAAACAATAAAATGCACCCTAAGTGATAGTAAACCTGTACAGGATAAGAAAAAAGACATAGACTATAGGAGAAGTGGTGGGGGGTATAATAATTCAGACGATGGATTCTTAGATGGATTCCTTTTAGCAGGATTAGTACTTTAAGGGGTGAATAGTTTACACCACCCCCGCAATAACCCTACTAAAAATAACAGTTACAGAATTTAATCAGTGCCACTAATTTTTAATCGCATTAAAATGCTCATGGATATAGAGAGAGAAGAAATAGAGAGATTACACTACCTTAGTACAATGAGACTAAGAAATGATATGAAGTGGGATTGTAACACTCACAATGTTTCATACGAAGAGATTGTAGAGTTAACCTTAGACGGGATACTCATTACTTATATTTTTGGAGGCGATGAAATAGGGACTGTGTGTACTCTTTACTATGATAATAGGGTACAGTTTAGTGAGGACTTTAGAGATGTTGTATATACTCAGTTTAGAAAAGACTTTCCAACACTTAAGAAACAATCCCTCACAACAAAATAAACAAACTATGAAATGGAATAGAATAGAACAAAAGTTACCTAGTCGTAGTGGGCTTTACCTAACTTTTGATGACTACGGTACATGGAATTTATATTGGTTTAATTCTTATTCATCTGGAAATGGTGGTGAGTTCGATATAAAATATGACAACTATCATGGTCAATATATACCAGTAAAATATTGGACTATGTTACCTGATCCCCCAATAAAATAAAAAGAAATTATGAATAGAAAAAGAACGATAGAAGTACAAGAAATTAAGGTAAGGGCTACTTGTGGAAGTAACCTTACCGATTGCATAGTAGAAGCTATAATATTAGCCTGTGAGGAGAATAACATTGTTACCCTCATACATAATGGCAAGTCTTATAAGGTAGACCCTGTAAAAGTAGTACATAAAATACAAGACCAATAGGGATATTAGCCCCCGCAAAGACAACAAAACTAAAACTAGATGACACAAGAACAGCAACAAGAGTTTATAGAATATGCACTAGAGATAAAACATAACAGAGACCACTACTCTAGGGCATGGATAATAGAACACCTAATGGATAAGGTAGAAGAACAAAAAGAAAGACTAGAGAGGGTAATAAAGCCGTTTAGAAATAATAAAAAATAATTTTTCACTTTCTAAAAAAGTTACATGGACATCTATGGGGGGTATTATACCATATAAATCCACCCACCCCCACCAAAAGGAAAACGCTTTCCTAGCACGTCCCCTACCCAAACAATCCACCATTAGTTAACCGACAAAGGAAGCAAGCTAATGCACGTCAATACGATAGACAGCTACCTATTGCAGCCCTTTAATACTGCATTAATTAATTTCTTAACATTGGCTTAACATTGGATGTTTTATATTTGTACTCTAATCAATAGAACACATGGACACATTCAAAACTACATTAGGCTTAGAGACACACAAAGGGGGCGTTGCCTTTTCAATCTCATTCAGTATAGACGCACGTAGGAAGCATGTAACGCCCGCAAAGAATAGCAGGGTATACACTGTTAATACATACTCACTAAGACACCAGACAAGCAAACTATATAGGTTTACAACAGCTTATCAAGCTAGCCAATTCATTGAGGATATAAACAAGGACGGAATATTTATCGCAAACATTATTAAATAAATAGGAATTATGAACGCACAAGCAAACTTTACAATAGTAGACAACAGTGGAAAGCCTTACTCTAGCAGTATAAAACTTGAAATGTACACTTCAAATGTAATGCAAGAGATAAAGGACAGGGTAGTATCTACCTACAATTTAAAAAATGTAGACCAAATTAAGACGATAGGCAATATTGAGGTAAGTTATTAGCCCCCACGAAAAACAACAAAACAAATACAGCAAATTAGCCTCCTTAATTGGGGGCTTTTTTTATGCTCTAGTTTGCCAAACCCCTTGAGCATCTTTATACATAGACTTATTCACACCGTCAGCACTACTCTTAATTGCTTGCTGTATAGCCTTACGTTGTATAGGTTGTTTAACTGGCTTAGATTCGCTTATAGTAGGCTTATCTTTAATCATTACGGGGGCTATGTTTAAGTAACTATCTATTGCAGCCCTAATAATAAAACTAATATCTCTTTGTTGATCGTCTGCAACCTTATTAAGTTGCTTTACTTGATCGTCCTTTAATCTAATTGAATAATTCTTCATTTGTATTACGTTGTATTACATTGTAAGACGTTGTATTACATTAAGGGGTTGCTTTATTCTTTTTTATAACATGTTATGCAGACAAGAAGAGGACGTATAAAACCCCCTCACATTCTACCCCTAAAAGTGAGTGATTACTCACTATACACCTACAACCCCTATAAACAAAGGTAAACTGCACAATATATAACAGTGAAATATATCTGTATTACTTATTCCTTAACAATTACTTAACATAGGTAATACTTTTACTTAACCTAATGCGCTCTATATTTGTGCCATACAATTAGAAACACTATTAAAGTTTAGAAGTTATGAGCAAGTTTAATTATCAAGTAGATCAAGAGCGCGAATGTGATATTACTAAAAGCAGTATTGCAGCGACAGAAATGTGTTCAATCTTTAGTGTTTTAGCGCATAGCCGAGACGATGAAGCCAAATTTCATGAGCTTATTAAATACGGTAAGCAATTACAAAAGGGGCTTTATGAAATGGAAGTTGAACTAAAAGCACAACTAAGAAACGCCAAAAAATAAAAGCCATGACAGAAGTACAAAAAGAACTGTTTACACTGAGCGCAACAATGACAGAAATGTTTTCAAGGTATCAATATGAATCAGGCGAGGCGATAGGTAAGGCAATGAAGATTAGGAGCCTCCACAATCAACTAAAAATGATTGACGCTGAAAAAGATACAACTCTTAATCTCTTAACTTAAACTTAACATAAACAATACTTTCAGTTCATATACCTTGTTAATCTTTGCGGGGTAATTAAGAAACAACAAAACAATAAACCTTTAATATTTAGAAATTATGAAATACGTAGATGACAGAAACGAACAACAGCAAGAAACTCACAATATTTTAATAACAGCAACCGATAAATGTATGTCAGGTTGGGGAGGTGCTGCGGGGGGTGCTTCTAAATGTGCATGGGCTTGTGATAGTCATGCAAAAGCGGATAAATTACTCGATTGGGTAGAGAATAGAAGCGATATGAAATATGTGAACATTCACTATAGAAACAACTGGAAACCCCGCAACGCTGCGCACGTGCATATTTATGTTGTAGAAGATACTCACCCCGCACTTTAACCATTAAAAACTAGAGTAAAATGAAAACTTACAAAGTAACATTCACAGGGCGTAAATTGGGCGCAATAGGTATCTTTTACAAGATAAGCACCACAACCCAAGCCCCCGAAAACGCAACAGATGATGAAATAGGGCTAACGCTATACGATCATTACGAACACATACAAGAATTAAAAATAATCAAGTAATTATGAAAACTACAATAAACACTAACGAACGAATCTTTCAAGCTGAAAACTTTGAAGGTGAGACAATCCTTTGCAACCTTGACGGCTTTACATTTGACAAAGAACTGTTAGTATATGGCAACCCAGTTAAAAGCCTTAAACACTATTGGAACTTTAAATTTGAGAGCTTCGGTAAGTTAGACTTAAAAGAAATGCTTCTAGTTCATTAATCTTTGCGGGGGCATAAAGGCACGTAATCGAATTACACCCCGCGAACTAATAAAAATAAACAAACTTAAACTTTAGAAATTATGAGAACGATTAAATTTCAAGACCTTGTAAGCCATATACCAACATTAGAATTTGATGGGGATGAAACAGACAAGCGGATGCACTCTCAAGAACAATACAACTGGGGGGCAAAGGATGAAGCCGACTACAAAGAAGCTGAAAAATCAATAGACAGTCTAAGTAAAAAGGGGAATGGTTGGGAGCTTTATTGTTGGTCTGATGTTAGCGGGTGGGATTACTGGATGAATAATCAAGGGGAATCTAACTACATAATGACTACAATTTCTTTTGATAAAAGCGAAGTTGACGAAACTGAAATTGAATCTATTAAAACAGCACTTGATGAAATATTATATGATGCTGAATGTATATCTGAAACTTATTCATATATGCCAGAACTTGAAACAGAATAAACAACTAAAAAAGGAACACATGAAAAGAGTTAACGCATACCTAGCAATTTATTTTATTACTTTGCTTATTATATCTCTAATAACAGTATATTAACAGTAGATTTAACCCTTGTGTTTTTGCGGGGGTGAATAATAAAACTTAGAAAACATGAAAGAAATAAATGTTAGATTCTTCAAAGTAGATATTTGTGAAGAAACAAACGAAGCAGATATTATAGAAATAGACGAAACAGAGTTTTTAAATATTGACGCACCTATTAAATACGAAAGGCATACTATATTTGAAAATGGATGTCGTCAAATATGCTTAATTAAAGATACACTTTAAATTAATTAAACTTTTAAAGTATGGACTTATACAGCACAAACAAAAAAGGTAAGGTAATAACCCATTTACACAGTGGAGGCGAAGCACATTTTATGTGCGGGCTTGCTGATGATTATTACGAAGACGATGAAAAAGTAATCGGGTATGCTCACCACAACACTATAACTTGTAAAGGATGCCTAACTCAAGTTAAAAACGTTTTGAGGTTAGCTAAAAAATACGGAGTTAAATAACAAGCACTAAATATTTACTACATTTGACAAAATAAATAAATCTTAGAAAATATGACAACAGAACAAATCAAAGACCGTTTAGAGTACCTTAGAGGCGAGCTAAGAGGCGAATGTATATCCTATGACGAACTTATCGAACTGCAATCTTTAGCCCCTTACATAGCTCCTGATGACGTTGAGCTTTTAGAGGCTGCGGGGGTAGATGAAGCGGATGTTATGGGTAGCTTTGATAAGAACGGAGACACAATTTAAGAAACAAAGTGAAGTTATGAAGCCCCCAACAATGAAACAAACAATCACAACCCTATCTTTATTGGCTAGGATATACAGTGAAACAAAGGATAGACAGATATTCTTTAAGGATGAAATAGAATTACTTGGTCTTTCTCTTTGTGGCGGGGGTGAAAGTTCGGAAAGATTTGATACATTTGAGATAAATAAAAACTAAAGGAATTATGAATAAATCAATTAAATATATATATTACATTGAAACACCTTATACGACTAAAAGAGTTGACGAATTAAATAAATATTACGACTATAAATTTAGACTTATGCAGAAAAAAGCCTAATAAAACCATGAACGGACAAATAATACAAAGAGACACAGAACGCTTCACCCTTTACAGTGTTAAAGGACTAGCGGGTGCGGGGGTGGTAGTAGATAACAGCAACCAAAGCCAGTCTTTACAGCCTATACCCCCACAAAAAGTAAAAGAACTTAAAGATCAACAAAGCACCGAGTTCTACAATAACTGTTTTAAACTAATATACAATAGACCTTAGAAACTATGGGATATAAATTAATATGTAATGAAAAGTACTACGAAACGCAATACTTTTCAAATAGGAGAGAGGCTAGACAATGGCTATTTAATCACGCTAGACTACAACTAAATACACAAGCAGACTTAAGAGAGCCAAACGAGATTGGACATGACATTGACCTAAGAAGCGTGGACACATACGCACTAGCAAACTATTTTGACTTTACACTAATAAAGCAACTATGAAAACAAAACAAACAACAGAAGAGCTAATAGACTCAATAGAGATACTAATAGACACCCTAAAGGACTTTAACAGTGAGATGGATAAGATACTGTTAGAAGATCAAAAGAACGGCTTAGATTGGAGCTATGAGGATTGCATAGATGATGTCATGGCTAATGTATCTAAGCTAAAGCATGAACTTTGGGAAGAATCTGTAAACCCTTAACATAAAGATAATGTTGACTATACTAATAATTTTTATACTTTTGATACTTAAACTAAGGAAACTATGATAAAGATTAACGAGGGGTCAAAGTCAATGGACGACCTAGAGACACAAGTACCATCAGGCATTTGGATGACCTTTGAAAATGGTAACACAATATCTATTCAATTTGGTTGGGGCAATTACAGTAGTAATAGAGAAGAATCACACCCCGAAGCAACCTCAGCAGAAATAGCAATTTGGAATACTGATAATAAATGGTATGAGTTTGAACAGGATACTGTCAAAGGTTGGTGTGATGCTGATGAAGTAGCGAAATGGATTTACTTTGCCTC
>TARA_R110000803_G_scaffold139588_1_pt1 | contig 14571 bp, 18 predicted proteins | sample TARA_R110000803 | Tara Oceans TARA_R110000803 (sample SAMEA4397772) | marine metagenome | biome: Polar Biome; feature: [SRF] surface water layer (ENVO:00010504); material: water (ENVO:00002006), including particulate matter (ENVO:01000060) such as... | depth 5 m | reverse complement strand
CATTGACGCGTATCCCGTTTGTTTTTTCTAATCCGTTAAGCTCAGACCCAATACTATTGCACTTATCGAATATTAATCATAAGCAATATATGCAATCGACAGACGAAAGCCATGGCTTACACTGGACGGCATTACCAACAGGCTTTTTATTTGGCGAACTAACAGACAGTAAGGGCCAGAAAAAACAAATCACGGTTGGCGCTGGTAGCTTCAACCATATTGACGACACAGACGCAAGAGTAGAATTGTTGGAGTTTAAGGGTGCAGGGTTAACAGCGCTGAGAGCGTCAATTAATGAGAAAATTGAAAATATGGCTAGTATTGGCGCGACTATGTTAACCGATAGCAGTGGCGGCGTTAGAAGCGCTAAAACCGCAACAATTGAGGCATCAAGCCAAACAGCTACACTGTCAACTATAGCTAATACAGTTGACAGTGTAATGTCTAATATATTGGAAATATTGGCGGAATGGATGAGCGCAAGCGTGCCACCTTTTGAAGTTAACCGAGACTTTATTGATTCAAACCTTGATCCACAATCATTGCTCGCATACTTGCAAGTATATCAGTCGGGCGGCATGAGCTTAAATTCATTTTTAAACTTACTGGTCAAGGGTGAGTTATTACCAAAGGATATAACAGCACTACAAGAGGCCGACAGAATAGAAACAACGGGATCTGATTTTAATGGGGGCGTTGATGACGATGAAGAAGATCAGGACGTTCAACTGTAAAAATTGCGGGACTTTCGAGCGCTTGATCTCTGATGAAGTCAAGCTGTTAGAATGCAAATGCGGAGGGGTGGCAAATAGGTTAATATCTGCCGCTCGTTATTTTGGGAATACAACAGGAAGATCGCCTAGTGCCTGACTCAATAGATAGATATACTCGGCACGCCCATTATCTTGAGCAGTATTATAACGGGCAAGCCAACAAGATTGACAAGTATTTAAACAAAATAGCTAAAGATCTAAGGCTTGAATTAACAAAAACTCAATCAGTAAAATCTCAAGCGCGAATAACCAAGCTTTTAAATTTTACTGAGGCTTTAGTGTTAGAGCAATTAGGCGCATTCACTGGTGGGGTTAATGAGCAAGTACCTTTGTTTGCAGATAGTGAGGTTGATTTTGCGGCCAATACTTTAGATCTTGAAGTTAATGGAGATTTTCAGTCGGTTATTCCAGCGCCAGCGCAGGTTTTAGGCGCAGTGAACGCGCGGCCATTTAACAACAGGCTATTGAAAGACTATTTAACAGGGTTTCCAAAAGAGCAAGCAAAGGCGGTTAGGGAGGCCGTATCAACTGGATTTTATGAGGGCCAAACAACACAAGAAATTGTGAGGGGCATTATTGGCACTAAGTCGCAAGGTTTTAAAAACGGCGCGTTAAATGTTACCAGAACAAGCGCCGACCGTATGGTGCGAACAGCACTAAACCACACTTCAAACGTTGCAAAAAGTAAATTTTTTGAAGATAATATAGCTATTGTCCCATATTATGAATGGGTTTCAACTTTAGATAGTAGGACTTCGCCAGTTTGCAGAAGTCGAGACGGTAAAGTTTGGAAAGTTGGTAAGGGGCCACTACCGCCTGCGCACTATAATTGCAGGAGTGCAACCGTCCCACTATTAAAAGACCAAGTTAATAAAGATGGTACTAGAAAATTAATAGGCGGCAAGCGTGCTAGTGTTGACGGCCAAGTAAGTGCAGATTTAAATTATAATGATTGGCTAAAAGGTCAATCAGAGAGTTTTCAAATAGATGTGCTTGGCAAAACTAAGGCGGATCTATTTAGAGAGGGCGGCTTAACCATGGATAAGTTCGTTAACAACAAGGGCCAAGAATTAACGCTTGACCAACTTAAAACCAAATACCCTACCGCGTGGGGTAAAATTTAATCGGTGATTAATAATGTTAAAATTCAAATTAAATTCAGAAAGTTTCACAGCACTAAATGAAGTTGAACAAAGCTTTTATTCTAAGTCGGGCGATGCTTATTTATTACAAGTTGAGGGCGGTGTTGAAAAGTCAAAGCTTGATGAATTTAGATCTAGTAATGTTGAACATATGAAAAAAGCAGAGCTTTATAAAGGCGTAGATCTTGAAAAGTATCACGCTATGGAAGAACAAGAGCGACAACTTAAAGATCAAGAGTTAATCAAGTCTGGTGACATTGAGGGTTTAGTTTCACAGCGCACGAATAGCATCGTGTCAGATTATGAAGCAAAAATTAAAAACCTTACAGGGCAGCTTGACGACAGCACTGGTAATTATAATAACTTGATCACAAAAACAGAAATTGAGGGCGCAGCAAACACCGCATTTTCAAAGCACAGTATTAGACCTGCATTGTCAAGCGCTGCAATGTTATTAGTTAAAAATACATTCTCGATTGATAATGGGCGAGTAATTGCAAAAGATGGCGATAAAATTTTAGCGGGCGCTGATGGCAATTTAACGATATCGGAATTTGTCGACTCACTGGGAGAAGATTTTAAAATTCAATCAAGCGGAGGTAACGGTAACGGCGGCAGTAACTCACAGCAGGCCGACCCAGTAGCGGCAAGGCGAGCGGCTTATACTAAGATGTTAGGCGGCAAATAAACGCTCTATTTGTGTTAGGGGCTTACTAGTAGTATAATGCTTATATTAACTCAGTGAGTTTTTAACAATTTAACCCAAAACCATACGACAGTGTCGTGATTTAACAAAATCATGGCATTTTTTTTGCCTTGAATTCAATCAATTTATAAGGTAAAAAATAATGGCTACTCAAACGCTAGTACAAGCAAAATTATTCATCAACAACGAAATTGTCACAGGCATTGTTGACGACATCATCACAACCAATCCCATCTTTCAAGTTATGCCCTTTACTGGTTATGCAGGTCAGGCGATATTAGTTAACCGTGAAAACACGTTAGGCGATGCGCAAAACCTTGCGATCGGTGGCACTATAACTGCCAAAGCTGCAAGCACTTCAGTACAAACCCCATTCACAGCAGTAACCATGATTGGTGATGCGGAAATGAATGGTCTTGTTCAAGCGCAATCAGTTTCTGCTGGTGTAGATCAGATGATGGCCGAAGTATCAAGTAAAGCAAAATCAGTTGGTCGTTTGATTCAAACTGGTATGGCTTCTGGTACTGGTACTAGCCCACAAATGCATTCATATTCTTCATTGTGTGACGCGGCACAATTTACAACTGCAAGTGCTGGTCAATCTTTAAGTTTTGAATTGTTAGATGAATTACTTGATCTGGTTAAAGCTAAAGATGGTGAAGTAGATTATCTAGTCGCTAACGGCAAGCAGCTCATTAAATACCGTAGTTTAGTTCGTGCATTAGGTGGCATTAACGAAACTATGATCTTTACAATGCCAAATGGTCGCACAAGAAACGTCGATTTGTATAACGGTATCCCAATCTTTCAAAACGACTATATCACAAGTGTTGAGACTGCAAACGGCGCGGCATTAGCTGGCGGCGCATTGACTTCAATCTACGCTGGTTGTTTTGATGATGGTACACAGAAAATCGGCCAATCGTTTATTCACCCTGATGGTGTTCCCGCAGGTATTGCAATTGAGCAAGTTGGCGTTTCAGATACTAAAGATGAAACTATCACACGTGTTAAAGCTTATGCCAACTTTGTAAACTTTAACCGTCGCGGTCTCGCTCGTTTAACTTCTTTAAGCTAGAAAATAAATAAGCATTAAAAAAGCATTCTTATGAGTGCTTTTCATAATATTTATTTGAGGATCTAGTATGAAAGTATCATTACCAAATAGCCAAGCAAATTGCAGACTTTACGGTTTAGAATTCGATCTTGAGGGCGTATCAGAATGCGATCAAGAAATTGCTCAGTCACTTATTGACGCGGGTAAGCTTATCGAAATAAAACCCGAAAAAAAGTCTAAAAAATAGGGCGGTACAATGGCTTTAATTATTGAAGATGGTTCCCAAGTCGTTAATGCTAATTCATACGTTAACGACGCAGAATATACAGCCTATGCCACTTTAAAAGGGTTGACGGTTGGGGCGACTGCGGAAATACGCGAGCTTGAATTATTACGGGCTATGGATTACCTGCAAAGCTTTGAATCATCAATGCAGGGCACGCGTGCCAGTTCAACACAGGGCGTTTCGTTTCCGCGTTATAATGTAGTTCTTTATAGCTATTTGCTCGCGTCAGACTTTATACCAAAAGAATTAAAAGAGTCACAATTCGAGGCGGGTGCTTATTCTAACAGTGGCGCATTGTTTATTGATACCGAAGAGTCAAACCTTGCAAGTTTTGCAGTGAATGGCGCGTATTCTGAGAGTTACCACAAAGGCGGCTCAAAAGTTAAGATCAGGCTTGACAGGGTTAATGTAAAATTAACCCCGTTGTTAAATGACGCCACAAAATTAGTAAGAACATGAGCGCGTCGGCGATACAATCGAAAATAAAAGCAGGGCTAGCCAAGGCCGTTGGTAAGGTTGGATCTGCTACCGTGGATAAGGTTTACATTGTTGTAAATTCTGGCGGTAGTAGCGACCCACTTAACCCTATCGCGCCAACTGAGACAGACACAGAATTAGTTAACGCCATTTTTACGGCTTACGATATAAACCTGATTGGCGGCAATATTCAGAATGGTGATAGAATGTTGATCACTGATAATATTGTTTATATTCCAGTTGGTGCAACCATTAAGCAAGGCTCCACAAAATATACTGTAATAAGCGTTGGGCCAGTAGCGCCAACCTCTGAGGCGTTACTATATAAAAGCCAGTTAAGGGTTAAGTAATGCCTATGCATGGCTTGCCTAGCGTTAAAAAGGCTTTAAGAAAGACAAAAGCAGACGCCAATATAAAACTCTATGGTATTTATTTTACAGGCTTATCTTTTGTAATAAGAAGAACGCCCACAGATAAAGGGCGAGCGCGTAATAATTGGTTTATGACGTCAGGCACGCCTTTTTCATTATCAGGCAGAACAGCGGATCCGTCAGGCAGTGGATCAAGTACAAGCTTGATGACGATGGAAGAAAAGGTATTAAATAAAAAGATTTATTTTAGTAATAATTTACCTTATATCGGCATGTTAGAATATGGCGGATATAGCAAAAGATCTACAACGGGTAAAACCATAAACGGTTTTAGTCGTCAAGTTGCGCCTGATGGCTGGGTTCGTGACCAGTTGAAAATTATGGCTAACGAGGTTCGAAAATTATGAGTTATTTGAAAGTAAAAAAAGCCATATTAACAAAATTATTAACCGTTGTTAGTGCTAACGATCTAGCGCTTGAAAATAAAAAGTTTGATCCATCAAATAAAGAATTGTGGTACGCGGCGTATTTTTTGCCAACATCAAGCGAAACAATGGGAAAAACGATCGCATCAAGTGACGAGCAGCGCGGAATATTTCAAGTAAGTGTTTTTGTGAATATCAATAGATTTGATTATGATGATTCACAATTAACCGCTATTGATGCTATTTTATCAGCATTCACGTACAACACAAATTTAGTGTATAATGGACAAAAGATAGACATACTTAACTCGGAAGTAAATTCTGGATCAGAATCTGAGGCATGGTATCAAAGAGATATATCAATTAATTATTTAACATTTAGTGAGAGGGTTTGAACATGGCTGGTGAAATTAACACTACGAATACATTAGTACAAAACAGCGCAGGCGTTATCGTTGGTCAGGGTGCGTTTACCCATACTTACGGCGGCACACCTATCGAGATTAGCAATAAATCATACGGTGATAATGTTACATATTTAAACGGTGAGCTAGCAACAAAACAACACGTTTTTTCTGGTGAATTTGTTTATAACAATGATCCACAATTCCGAGCTACTCGCGCGTCTACATTTTCAGGTACTCAGGATACTTACACTTTAACCTATACTGGTTCAGGTAGTGTAACTGATGAATCTTTTACAGGTTTATTTACCCCAAACGCCTTGAGCGACTCACTAGGCGCAGGTGAGGCAGCCAAAACCACTTTGACATTTAGTTCAAGCGGTGTTGTTACAATTGTTGCGGCGGCTGATGCTTAGTGATTAAGCTATGCTATAAAGAATACGACTGGAAAATAACCCAAGGCGCGTGTAAATCTTTCTTCGATAAAACGGGGTTAGATTTACATACCGTATTTGGTGACTATATTGATGCATCTATCGACACACAAGGAACAACCTTGATCGGTAGAATGCAGAAATTTAGCAAGTTATATTCTAGGGATATTGCGTGTAAAGCATTACACGCGATTATCTATGCCGCTAATGATGAGGTTAAACTTGTCGAAATTGAAGATGCAACCTATCGGGTTAGTTGGCAATTAAGCGATCGCCCAGACGATATGTCGGAGCCGTGGCCGTTTGTCATGCTGATGACTGCTTTTGGTATTAATGAATATTTTAATAACAATATACCTAAAAAAAAAGCGGATTCCTTGGAACCTTAACAAGTGATAAGGTTGATAAATTTGATTACTGGGGGTTGTTTAGGGTAGCCGTTAAGCAGTTTAATATCGCACCATCAGAAGCGTGGGGTCTTGATATTGTTGACGTAATCTATTTGCTAGAGCAAGAAAACAACACCCATATAGACACTAGCATCATGCTAAACTTTCAACGTAAACTAAATGGGGCTTGTTCGCAATGGCTACAGAATCACTAATAATTGAGCTTGATGCCAAAACCGCCAAGCTTGACGCCCGCCTAAAAACTACAGAAAAAAAACTCGAAAAGCTAAACGATCAAACTAAAAAAAATGACAGTTCATTTAAAAAGTTTGGCGGGGTAGCAATATCAGCAGCTAAAAGCTTGGCGGTAGTGGCAACAGCGGCGCTAGCAGTTGGCACAGCAATAACAGCCATGACTTTAAAGGCGGCAAGTAGTCGCAAAGAGTTGGAAAGCTTTGCAAGACAAGCCAAAACAACCGCCGAAGATTTTCAAGCATTATCTTTTGCGACCTCACAATATGGAATAAACGCAGAAAAAATAGCGGATATCAGCAAAGATATTTCTGATAAAGTTGGAGAATTTGCGGCGGCGGGTACTGGTACTTTTCAAGATTACGCCGATGTAATGAAGTTAACAAAAGAAGAGGCGCGAACACTTGCCATAGAATTTCAGTCACTATCTAGTGAGGAAGTTATTGGAAAAATGGTTTCCGAAATGGAAGCGGCGGGCACTTCTGGCGCTCAGATGACTTTCGTTCTAGAATCAATGGGTAGCGATTTATCAACATTATTACCATTATATCAAGGTAACTCTAAAGAATTACTAACACTGAAAAAACGCTTTTCTGATGTCAACGATTCCCTCCAAATTACAGGTATTCAAGCTGAAAAATTAAAGGCTGTTAGCACAACTTATGGCTTATTAACTTCACAATTGGGCAATGCAGCAACAGCGGTCAGCGCTACAATTGCGCCCGTTATGGATGACTTTTTTAACGATATTATTGCAGTTGTGCCAGATGCAACCCAATCAATAATAGACTTCATTAATACTTTTCTTGATGCTGAAAATATAACTTCCGTTGGTGCTGTTAATAAGCAAATAAAAATAACTAAAGAAGAAATCGAAGCAACAACCGCGTTAATGGAAACGCAAAACAACAGAATGAGAAAGGCCTCACAGTTTGGCCTTAATGCAGATACTAGGCGGTTAAAAGAACTTGAGGCGCAACTTGCCGTGCTTCAAGAGCAAGAAATTAGCCTTGCAAATGCAAACAGGTTAAAAGGCGGTTCGATTGACGGTAGCGGTGGAAGTAGCGGCGTTGGTACGGGTGATGAATTACAAGCAATTGCTGATAGATTTAAAACAGAAGAGGACTTGCTAACAGAAAAGCTTGAGCGAGAGCTTGAAGTGATTGGTGAGCATAATGCCAACAAGGCGCAATTAGAGCAAGATTTTATTGCTAATATGGCCGACGCGGTAGGTGTTGATGAAGAGCAATTATTAACAGAAAAATACGAGCTTGAGCTTGAAAAGATAGCGGAGCACAACCAATTAAAGCTTGATCTAGAACAGCGATACATTGAAGATCTTTCTGATATAGAGGAGTCAAAAGATAAAGAGGCTCAAGATTTAAAAGACAGCGCTGATAAGAAAAAAGAAAAAAGAGAAAAAAAATCAAATGAAATAATTGAGGATTCAAAAAGTAAAAGCGCTGGTAATATGCTTTCAATTGCTGAGTCTCTCGCTGGCGGTAATGAAAAAATTGGCAAAGCTATATTTTTAGCACAAAAAGCGCTCGGAATATCTGATGTTTTTATTCAGACAGAAAGGGCAGCTGCAAGGGCTTTAGCTGAGTTAGGGCCAGTAGCAGGCCCACCCGCGGCGGCGGCAATTAAAACCAGTGGTTATATTAGTATGGCGGCGATCGCGGCTTCTGCGCTAGGTGGTGGTGGCGGAGGCAGTAGCAGTAGTAGTAGCACTGGTGGTGGCACTGATAGCGGCGGATCAACTTCTTCACAACAAGAAAATTTTGAAGAAGAAACAACAGGTTTACGAGTTACTGATGCAAGCAGTCAAGGATCTGGGGTTCAAACAATACGTTTTGCTGTTGATTCTGGCGACGAATTAATTGATGCGATTAGCAGTGCTTTAAACAAAGCTAATAACGAGGGTAGATAAAATGAGTGGCGTTTCAATATCAACAAGTAATGTATTACTCGGAGTAGTTCCAACCATTACCGACGTCGGCGCGGGCGAAATTCCTGCAAATATATCAGATCCAGATCACTCGTTAAATTATACTTGCGGAACCTCAACAAGTGATTTCGCCATAATATATGGCGCACATACAAATATTAGTTATGTTGCAATTTCTGGGCATAACGCGGCAACACCTGCACCCGCAACAGTTCAATTGTACAACGGAGCAACCCTTGTAGATAGTGTTGTAATTTCCCGAAATCACAACATTATGTTTACTTTTCCACCACAAAGCTTTTCTAATTTGATTGTTAAGTTTTTAACCAATGCGAATAATTTTCAAATGACTGTTAGCTATATTGCAGCGGGTCAGTATGTTAATTTAACGTATGGTACTCAGGCAGGTTATAAACGCAACTGGTTAAACCGTCACACAACACAAAGAACAACAACGAATTTACAGGTTGCGCCAATATCAACAACACAGAGAAACAAGGTATTAACGGGGTCTTTAAAGCTACCCAATGAGCTTGCAACATTTGCGGAGGGTGACTGGCAGACTTTTATAGATTTTAGTTATGAACAGCCGTTCTTTTTAAAAGAGGTCGAAAGTAAACCAGAATCAACTTATATTTGTTATGATCCAAGCTTTGACGATTCAACGCATAATTCAACAACAACATTAAATTCATTAATGCTAAAATTCACTTTATTTAATGGGCTGTAAATAATGGCAACTTTTGAAGCAACACGCGGACAACGAGTTCAGCACCATTTTGAAGTGCTTGAAATTGATCTGCCTGTAATTAATGGCACTTGCACAATCGGATCGTCTAATGGCTTTGGTACGCCGTTAACGTGCGATCAACCATGGGTATCGGGTACATATAAAACCTATAAGTTTACAAATTGCAATGCACCAGTTTTAGCGGGTGAATATTGGCGATGCATTAGCGCGATCAGTGAAAACGTCACAGAATTAAAACCGTCTAAAGGGCTATCAAGTCGCGGATCTTTAGCTATAACTTTTCAGGATTTTACAAAACAAGATCCAAACCCGACAGCATCGGGAGTTACCGACGCGGTAAAATTACAAGGCACTTTCTTTGGTAAGCTTGCGGCTAGACAAATATTTGAAAATAAACCAGTACGCTTAAAATTATATAGGGTTGAAGCAGACGGAACTATTGATTTAGTTAATGGCGCAGAAACTCGCCATTATGTCGGTAACACTTTATCATTAAGTAATAATGGTACATGGAAATTAGAATGCAAGGACGTCTTATCAATTGCAAATCTTGATGATAAATCATGGCCTATACCTGAAAACAATGACGGCGTTGTAAGGTTAGACACTAACCAGTCAGCAACAAAAATACCTGTTGATGCCATTATTGATTACGCGGCGTTAGTACCTGCGGGCGGTGTTTTTTATATCCGTATCGGTGACGAGTTTTTAAAAGTTGAGAGTGTTGAGGATAATCAAGGGCCAGCGGCTAAACTAGTAATTGCTAATCGAGGATCTAATATTGTTGCTCCAATATCTGGCGAGCTATTAACTCGAACAGAAAAAGACGATCACAAGGCAGGTGACGAGATTTTTATTTGTGAGGTTTCCGACAATGAAACAATTGATAATTTAATAACTAGGATCTTGATTGACTCAGATGTAAGCACAACCTTAATCCCTGCAACTGAATGGGCGGCAGAGGTTGCAGAATGGCATCTAAACGATAAAATAAACACTCTGCATTCTGAATCTGAAAGCGTAAACAAAGCATTAAACAGAATATTGACGGGGTTCTTAATGGATCTTTGGTTTTCAACAACTGAAAATTTAATTAAATTATCCGCTATAAGTGTCTGGAAGCAATCAAGCTCAACACTTACCGAGGGTAAAGAGATCAATGCGTACAGCATTAAAAAAACTTCAAACAATGATTTGAGGGCAACAAGGGCGTTAATATTATACGACAAACAAAATTTAGCTGATAGCGATGATACCGCAAGCTATAAAAAAGCGAGTCAATTTTCTGAAAATACTTTGATAGGCGATGAACTTTATGTAAAACACAAAGACAAGCTTTTTGATAATAACCACTTACTAGGCAAAGATGCTGCTGATATATTAGTTCAAAGATACGTCAGCCGATTTAAATTTACACCGTTTACTCGCTCATTTACTGGTGACGAAAGATACTTAAATTATAAAACTGGCGATGTTGTAGATCTAGTGACAACTATCGACCAAGGTTTTGACGGTTTAGCATCTTTAAATATACGCGGCCAGATATTAAAAATAAAACCAAAGTACAGCAAAGACGGCAGAACATACGACATAAAAGCTATGACGTATGAACCAGCGTTTAACAACGAAAGCCAACAAGTAATAACAGAGCCATCCTCAGAATATAACCTATATACTAGGGGGGGTAATCCCAGCCAACCCACAGAGATGACGTTTGTATTTTATGGGTCTTATTCTTACGGAAGCAATGCAATAAAAGCGGGGGCATGGCCAGCAGGATCTAAGATAATAATAATACTTGCAAACGGCTTTGACGGTCAATCACAAGGCGGTGCAGGCGGTAACTCTAGTACAGGCGGCGGCGCTGGTGGTATTGTTTATGATGCTCAAGGCGTTGACACTGACATCTATTTCTCAGGGGCTACACCGTCAACAGACTACCCAACGGCAAACGGCTATATAAGAGCAGCAGGCGGCGGTGGCGGCGGCGGCGGTGATTATGATACAGGATCAATTTATTTTAATGGCGGCGGCGGTGGCGGCGGCGCAGGCAGGGCGGGCGGTATCGGTGGTGAATCTACTGGGCCAGCTGCGTCAGCTGATGCGCAAGACGGATTTAATGGTGATATAATAGGTAATGGCGGTGCAGGCGGTGCGGGATCTTCTGGCTCTGGTGATGGTGGCAATGGTGGCGACTGGGGTGTAGCAGGTTCACCTAGTCAGGCCAGCTCAACACACCCAGCAGAAAATGGAGGCGCGGCGGGTTCTGGTATAATAGACGGGCTAAACGCGGCGGGCGTTGCACCAACAGTGAATTTATTCGGCGCGACAGCAGCAAGATACATAAACGGAAACGGCGATCATTAACAAGAGGCAAACAAACATGAATGAATCATTGGTTAATATTTTAGCGCGGCTAGAATTAGAAGTTGAAGAATTAAAAAGTAAAGTTTTAACGCTTGAAAACAAAAAGGCGTTACCCTTTGGTGAAGATATTGAAGAATTAAAAAGTAAAGTTTTAACGCTTGAGAATAAAAAGGCGTTACCTTTTGATGAAGATGTCAAAAGCAATATAAAATTAATTGTGACGGCTGATTTTATAACAGCATTATATAAAAGGGGTGAATAATGGCTCATATAACATTAGCGGGAACGCTTAGAGACCCCGACGGGAATCCTGCGGTCGGCGATAAAGTAAGATTTACGCATCAAACTACAACGGGCGAAACTGTCAAAAGTGCAATATCAGTTTTAACTATAGATCCGAGCGGTGTCTATTCCGTTGATCTAGAATATGGTTTTGTTTTAGTTGAATATAAGGACTCAAGAGAACCAAGCTTTAAAAATATAGGCATTGCAACTGTAAACAACACAAACCCCGCCACAAGTATTCCAGAGCTATTGAATGCGGTTGTGCCAGTTTCAAGCGCCGAGCTTATAGAGTTTCAAGGTATTCTAGCTGATTGTGTAGCGGCTCAAGTTGCAGCAGCTGCAAGTGCAACACTGGTCACTAATATTATAAGCGAAAGCGGCGCAAATTTATCACTAGGTACGGGTGCGCTCAGTTCAAATACGACAGGCTCGGCAAATACGGCAAACGGTTTCGACTCTTTACGAGACAACACAACAGGCAATCAAAACACAGCGGTAGGGGTTGAAGTTTTACAACTTAATACCACAGGCGGCCAAAATACAGCAATAGGCTCATACACCTTAAAATTGAATACCACAGCGTCTAACAATACAGGCGTGGGCCACAGAGCCTTAGAAAATAATCTAACAGGGTCTAGCAATACAGCAATAGGTAGAAGCGTATTGATTGATAATACCACAGCATCTAATAATACAGGGGTAGGCACTAACGCACTAAGCATCAATACCACTGGCCACAGTAATACAGCAATAGGCGTTTTTGCTTTAAGACTTAATACAACAGGGGTAGAAAACACTGCAATAGGGGTAGAGGCTTTAAAATCTAACACTACAGGGTCAAGCAATGTAGCAATGGGTTTAATAGCTTTGCAGGATAATACCACAGGAGGAAATAATACAGCCTTGGGAAAAAGTGCATTAACAAATACTACTACAGGTAGCTTGAACACAGGCATTGGGTTCAACGCTAGATCCTCATCAGCTACCGCAATCGGTCAAGTAACCCTTGGGGATGCTAATGTCACCGCTTTACGTTGTAATGTAACTAGTATTTCATCTTTGTCAGATATTAGAGATAAAACGGACGTTATCGACTCGCCCTACGGTTTGGATTTTATAAATACTATACAGCCAAGACAATATAAGTGGGAGACGCGAGAAGAAAACACCAAGGACGGGTCAACTAGAATTGGATTTATAGCTCAAGAGTTATTAGAAGCGTGCCAAGGGGAAAACGACAAACTAGATCTAGTAATGACAGATAATCCCGAAATGCTAGAAGCAAATTATAGTAATTTATTACCCATAATGGTTCAAGCAATAAAAGATCTTAGCAAGCGATTAGAAGATCTGGAGGGTTAAATATTATGATTAATTTTTTAAAAGAATTTATCTCAGTTATTAGCCATGTTTTAAACGTGCTAACGGGCGGATCTAGATTTTTCACGTTTTCGGCTAGGTCGCATTATTGCGCCCAAGTGTTAAAGTCAAAACGCTGGGAATATATAGAAAAGGCGGTGGACTGGTTGTTTTTTTGGGAAGAAAAGCATTGTGAAATTCAATTTAAGCGAGAATTTTATAATACTTATAAACCTATTTATTAAATGATAAAGGCCGCTAATTAAGCGGCCTTATTTTTCACATTGTAGCAATAACACGACTTAGTGGGTCTGTGGCGGTGTCTTTTTCAATATAACTTTTTACTGCAATGACTACACGGGCGCGGGGGTTTTGACTAATGTCTTTTATAGCTCCTTTGCCTAGTAAATATTTTATGTCAGTGCGAACAGTTGCGGCGGTTACACCTAATAATTTAACGAGTTGATTAGTTACCAATGCTTCATTTTTAATAAACCCTAGCAACTGGTTTTGGCGGTCAGTCGCGTTTATCTCATTTGGCCCGCGAGTGTTTATTTTTAAATTAGCATAAAGATCGTCAACATTTTGCAGGACGTTTTTAATGTTATAGCGGTCATGCCATTGTCGAACAGTTGATCTACTGATACCCATTTCTTTTTCAACGGCGGGAAAACTTCCGAGCTTTTCATATAATGTGAGTGCTTCTTTTTTATCGCTTAAAGTGTAACGCGACCATGGTGCGCTGTCATCGCGTTCAATCTCAATTGATGGCGTGCCGTATATTCTTCTAATTGCTTCTAACATTTTATTGACTCCAAACTGTAATATAAATAATAAATAAATACGCAACAACTGCGGCTACAAACCAGCACCTGTGCATTTTTGCCATTTTTAAAAGGCGCTTCAAGATGTGTACAACTTGTAAAACATTACGCTATAAACAACTAACCAAGCGGCAACCACTAACGCTATTAAACTGTAAAATAACGCTTCACAATTCATTAAATTTTGAATTAAGTTAATCATTTTTAATCCTCCGATTTTTTACGTTTAGAAATAGGACACCAAACCGACCCACCTTGCCACCTGCAACCGCGATCAATCCATCGTTGAGCTTGGTTGGGTTTAACATCCATTGAACGGGC
>TARA_R110000803_G_scaffold46198_12_pt1 | contig 14574 bp, 24 predicted proteins | sample TARA_R110000803 | Tara Oceans TARA_R110000803 (sample SAMEA4397772) | marine metagenome | biome: Polar Biome; feature: [SRF] surface water layer (ENVO:00010504); material: water (ENVO:00002006), including particulate matter (ENVO:01000060) such as... | depth 5 m | reverse complement strand
AGAACAGAGAAATTTCTAATTGATCTGCGTGACCCTAAAGTAACCCCGAATGTGCCACTCGAAATTAGAAAAAAAGCACAAGCATGTCTTAAACATTTTCCTACTGAGTTCGACATGGATTTAGTTGCAGAACTAGCGCCCAACATTTTTGGAGATTCATGATGGCCAAAAGAGATGAAGATTATGTCTTCCCCAACCCAGACTCTCGCGCAGGCGAGCTGATCAAAAGGAGACGACTGCAGATGTTAGTCCACAGTTGCCTCTATTACTCATTGAATGAAAACATCTGGGATGACCTGACGTTTGACGCGCGCGCGAAAGAACTCGCCACTTTACTGAAAGAACATCCGGACGCATACAGTGATCGTTTTGATCAATACTTCGTTGATTGGGATGGTTCTTCCGGATACCATTTACCAAACCGCGACCCATGGGTTTTTGGTATGGCCAATAAATTATTAGAACAGAGACCCTCGCAAGTATGACCGATTACACCAAACGATCCTGGAACAGCCTCTCTCAACTCCGAGAGCACCTGGAGAGGGATGGTAAAGAAAAGGTCAAAGAGTTCAATGGCTTTGAATTGATCACCAACAAGAATCGCTACGGTTTATTCCACGGCACCATCACAAAAAATCCTGTTAAAAAACAATAGGTTACGTGTAGTTTCTTTTTTGCATAAAAGCGGTATAATAGTTACATAAGCAAAAGAGGAAGTAGTCATGGCATATGCCCCCAGTAAAACTTATTTCGATCAAGACGGCACCATCCTTGGTTGTTTCCGTGAGAAGGACCATGGCCACTTGTTTGAGTTTAGCGTCAACGATGACGACTGCGAATTTGGCGCCAACTACCCCCACAAGGTCTGGGTTACCACGCCACGCGAAGGTCTGGATCAAGGATATCGTTACGCCAAAGTCCTGAGGACGGTCTGTTATATTCTCGTCGACAACGCTGACTGGAATAACAGAGACGGTGGTCCTACCCTCGAACGGTGGTCACTCAAAAACCATTCTTTATATGAAAACAGAGGCAATATATAATGGCAAGATACCGACAAGAAATCACCGTTTGGGATAAATGCCTTTACGATCAGAAGAATCATATCTACATCACCGAAGGCACTTGGTTGCTGGGGTTTGTCCCAGTTGCTGGGCCTGACGCCGGAAAGGAAATTCGTTTTGAGCAGCCCAAGAAACAGTGGTCGGTTTCGCGCCGAAAGTTTCGAGACTTAAAAACTAAGGAAATTCAACAACTTAGGAATGGTTTTTTCCCATCTTAAAGTAGGGTATAATAGATCTATAAGCAAAAAAGGAACTAAAATGATCGATTATATCTCTCTCAACGAAGGTCTCTTAGAGTTGCACTCTGGTGAAGAATTAGTGTTTGCTGGCCGTAATGCACAAACACTAGCTGATGTCGCTATTCGAAATGGCGGAATGTCTACCCATGTAATGTGTTCCAGTACATTCATTGAAGCTTCTTGTGGTTGTCCAGAAAGTGTAATTGAATCAGGGTTCAGATCCTCTAAAGAGATCAATGACCTTTGGAAAGAAGTTTGCGATAATGTTTAAAAACGTGTTGAAAAACAATGGGTTACAGATGGTTGTTTTTCATACATTAATGCGGTATAATATGAATTCAAAACAAAAAGGTGCTACATTATGAGTCACGAAATTGAAACAATGGCGTATGCTGGTCGAGTCCCATGGCACGGTTTGGGTGTTGAAGTTACAGGTGATCTTACTCCATATCAGATGCAGCAGAAAGCTGATCTTGATTGGCGAGTAGAGACTGCTGAGACACACGCTTTCTTTGGCGAGGACATCATCTCAACAGGAACCAAGGCTCTGATTCGAGAATCAGATCACAAAGTCCTAGCACCGATGATCGGCAAAGACTGGGAGCCAGTACAGAACACTGAAGCATTCGAATTCTTCAACGAATTCTGTGCTGCCGGCGATATGGAAATGCATACTGCAGGTTCTCTGAAAGGTGGTCAGATTGTCTGGGTACTTGCTAAGATCAAGGAATCCTTTGATGTTTTAGAAGGCGATCGAGTCGACAACTACCTTCTATTCTCAAACCCTCATATGTATGGCAAGTCAATAAACGTCCGTATGACTCCCACGCGGGTCGTGTGTAACAATACGTTGCAGATGTCTCTCAGTGCCACCTCAAAGAACGAGGTCTCTCTCAATCACCGTCGTAAGTTTGACGCCAACTTGGTCAAACAGCAGATGGGAATTGCTTCTGAGAAGTTTGATCAGTACAGAGAATTCTCTCGGTTCTTGGCCTCCAAGAAAGCAGGTATGAGCGATGTCATTCAGTTTATGAATGGCGTGTTCCCTCACTCCAATACCAAAGGTAAGGAAGTGGACAAATACGAAGCACTTTCTCCTACGGCGAAGTCTGCGTTCGATGTTATCGATACACAGCCTGGAGCCGAGTTTGCTAGAGGTACTTGGTGGAACGCTCTCAATGCTGTGACTTTCACGACGGATCATGTGCTAGGTCGTACTGCAGACGCTCGACTAACCTCGGCATGGTACGGGCATAACGCCAAGCGCAAGCTGGTAGCAGTTAACAGTGCAATTAAATATGCGGAGGCAGCGTAATGTATAAAGATCACAAAGAAATCCCGACGATATATCGTCGGGTGATTCTCCAAGAGACTCTCGAGAAACGGGTATCCAAAGTGCCTCTGGTTCTCTGTAATGATATCATTGAGAGGCACCTCGAAGAAATGGAAGAGAACGCTACCCTGAAGAACTACGAAATTGAGTATATCAAGGGTGGGAAACGGGCACGCCTTGAAACTGTTGGCCGCCAAGCAACGCTGGTGCAGCTCGACCGTATTCTAGAGTACGGTGAAAATAAAGATCCTAATGTTGTCATCGCGGTCTCTCAGGCGAAACGTCTGATTGATGGGTATGTAAACTGTCAGTGGATTCACCCCGATCCCAAAGACAAGCTGAGAGTGTTACCTTTGAGGAGAGTTGTATGAAATATCGATATAGAATAGACGCTGGGCGGTATGGTGCCGAAGTGGTAGTAGGTGAGGTTTCTCAAGAGTTCTTTGATAAATTCAATGAAGAAGCAGAGGACGATTTGATCGAAGTACTTATGGAGGAAGAAGAGCTGGAGCGCGGATGGTTTGATAACGACGACAAAGAGCATATCAACGCAGCCTACTCCGATGGTGAGATCTCGATCTACAGCGTACCAGCAGACGGTAGTGATGATTGGGAAGGCGAGTTGGCCTTGTCCTTTCCGGCGTCAGGCCAAGACCAGCTCTATAGTAGAGAAGCATTTTCGATCGATGAAGATTTTATCGATGGAGATTGTGTACCTATTGTGTCTTGCTGCTCTTCCGAAAAGGGTTCGTTTGGAGCATGGTTTATCGACACCAACAAACCCTTTGTACAGGCTAAATTGGTCCTAGGACTGCTCGAGACCGACGTCGGCGAATTTATTGACGACGTCTTCTATGACAAGGTCCAACTCGAGTGTAATTATGACTATACGGATACCATGGGTAAAGGATTCTATGCACGTCTAGGAATGATGAAACCTATGTGGCATGATGAAAAGGAAAGGTATAGCACCGCCCATTTGAAAGAGTTGTTTTCTGAATTATAACAACAGCTTACACATGGTTGTCCTTTTAAAATAAATATGGTATAATAGTCGTATGATTAATTTAATTATTAGCGGAAGGTTTCCGCAAAAAGAGCGGTTTCACCAATTCGGTTGTGACGTTATTAATCATTTCTTCAAGCGCGACCGTAAGCAATTGATTGTAATCGGTGTTGAAATGCAACCAAAATTAGACGATAATAATTCTGGATATTGCGTTGACTTCGGAACACATAAAGTGTTCGGAGGAGACAGGTCCAGAATGATAGCAATTTCTCTCAGTCGTAATTATAACGATGGAGAGGAAAAATTCCCTTACACCGTAAGGGATATCGCCAGCACGCTGGCTCATGAACTGGTACATGCCAAGCAGTACATTCGACGAGAACTCAATGCGAAGATTCTTAACAATGCGCTCGTAACGAGCTCAGGAAAAATACGGACGTTGTCTCAAAACACGTATCGTAAATTTCCATGGGAAGAAGAAGCGTATGGTCTCGAAGAAGAACTGACTCAATTGTACTGGTAACTTTAATGATAATAGGAAATAGAAATATGTCTCAAGCAACTCGCGTATTGAACGCACTCGTAGAAGGTCGTCAAATGACCGCTAAACAAATCACTGCCCAGTTTGGCGCTAAGAACCCTGCTGCCGTGATTCAAGACATTCGTTTCTCGGGTTTCCCTGTATACCTGAACAAACGTACCAACAGCAAAGGTGTAACCAAAGGCTTTTATCGCCTTGGCACTCCTAGCAAAGCAGTAATCGCTGCTGGCTACAAAGCAATGGCCTCTGGGCTTGTTTAAGGCCAATTGGCTTGTTTAAAGAGATTGGGGGCTTCGGCCCCCTTTTTTTCTTTGAATATCAACAACTTATCTATGGTTTACTTTCATCGCTTTTCAAGGTATAATAGATCTATAAGCAAAAGGGAAACGTGATATGAGTAATGAATTATATGTTGTTGAAGTCGCTACCGGTACAATTCAGTTTGTTATTGAACGCGGTAAAACGAATTCTGACCTAGATGCGATCGCATGGTCTAACCTAATCGACGGCACCTTTGAGTTATACAACCCTGAAGATTTCTTTGCAGAGGTGGCGTAATGGATGGTTGTGATTTTTACGACACGTATGTCGGCCCATTGAATGAGCTGGAGTTGAATCAGCTCGCCAAACTGGCAGACTACGCGTTGCCCTCTAATTGGATAATGACCCAAGAAGGTCCAGAACACACTGCAGATTTGATCGCAGACAAAATCTATGAGAATTATATGTTGGGCGCATGCGATGTATGGGGTCCAACTGCTCATTTCGAATGGTTCCTTCACAATGTGTTCACCGGATGTGCTTACATGATGCCTGGATCGGACGATGTGTTTGACTCATTAGTTGAATGTTAAAGTTGTTTTTAATAAGGAGAAAATGATGGAAGAAAGAATAGATGTAGTTGTCGGTGTAGTTGGATCAGATGATGCAAGTTATGATCGAGCATTTAGTTTCTTTGGCGATTTGCGAGATATTTTCGCTCAGGTTAAACAACACGCTATAGCGTTACATTCATCCGACGAGGTAATGGAAATCGTCGAGAACGGAGAGGGTCTGCCTCAGGTCGAATTTCGACCTCGTGGAAATAATCTTATCTTGAACAAGGTCGTTTTCGCCACGCGCCTTTATGAGTCGCACAATTTCACCGTCGTAGGAGCACAAGTGTTATGAATAAAAGAATCAAAAGAATTCGGTTCGATGTTGAGAACACTTGGGATTATAATGAGGTTCATTTGCTCCCAGCGCTTTCTGTTGTTCTTGACAACGGCGTTCGGAGCAATTCATGGTATGCTATACAAGGCGCATTCCTTATCTGGAGATTCGAACTTTCATACACTTAATATCCAAGTTGTATAAATATAAGTTGCAACAAAAGGCGACCAAAGTGGATTTAAGTTTTAAAGAGACTCTAACAGAGCAAAAGAACACCCACATGACCCACATAGAGGACAAGGTTCTCTACGGTGGAGTTAACGGTACACGCCAAGCGATCTTTGCTCTGCGCGATATGCGCGATATGCTAGGTGGTAAAAAAGAAGGCAGTGTATCAGTTAAGTGGGATGGGGCACCTGCAATATTCGCCGGTACAGATCCTCGAGACGGAAAGTTTTTTGTCGCTAAGAAAGGTATCTTCAATAAGAACCCCAAGGTCTATAAGACTAACGCGGATGTCGACGAAGACACTAGTGGCGACCTGAACAAGAAACTAAAGCTGGCGCTCAAACATTTATCTACTCTCGGTATCAAGGGTGTCATTCAAGGTGACTTTCTCTATGACCGTAGTGATTTAAAAACAAAAAATATCGACGGTAATAAGTATGTTACCTTCCACCCCAACACGATCGTCTATGCTGTTCCTGTTGATCAGGCAACACCATTGTTAAAATCTAAAATCGGCATTGTGTGGCATACTACATATACGGGTAGCTCTTTTGAGAGTATGCGCGCTTCCTATGGTGTTGATGTAAAGAAACTTAAGAATTCAACTGCAGTGTGGTCTCAAGACGCAATGTTAAGAGATTTGTCTAAAGCTACAATGAGTAAAAAGGAAACAGAAGATGTTAACCTACTTCTTTCAAGAATCGGTAAATTATTTAATCAAACGGCTGGGTCTACCTTACGAACCCTTGCAGCTAATCAAGAGCTGGCCAGAATCATCGAAACCTTTAACAACACCTTTGTCAGAAAAGGCGACGTTATCGGAAACACCAAAACGCACACGCAAAAGCTCATCCGATATATCAAAGGCAAGTACCAAAAAGAAATCGACAAACGCAAAACAACCAAAGGTAAAGGTGCCCAGCAAGCGAAACTCGACCAAATCCTCAGTTTCTTCAGTGAAGAAAACAAAGAAAATTTAGCAAGGATGTTTGAGCTACAGAAATTGATTGTTCTAGCGAAAATAAAACTTATAAATAAATTGAACCGATTGCAAACTATAGACACTTTCGTGAAAACCAGTAAAGGTTATACTGTTACAGGTGCAGAAGGATACGTTGCAATCGACAAACTTGGTGGTGACGCGGTAAAGATTATTGATAGGATGGAATTTTCATACAATAACTTTTCGCCGGATATAGTTAAGGGATGGGACAAGCCAACGAGGAACTAGAATGATTTCTTTTAAACACTTTACAATTGTCGATTACAAACCAGGAATGGGGGAGCTGATTAATTATCAGACCCAGAAGCGTCGACGCTTAGGGGAAAATACCTCTAGTCAAGACCCTGAAGAAAACAATATCGATGAAGTATTATCATTTTCACAACGCCGTGCAAAAGGGCGTGTGATGAAAAGAATTGCTGCTAAACTCAAAATGGGCCAACGTAAAGCGAAAGCTCGAACTGCTGATCTACCAAAGCTTAAAAAGCGAGCAAAGAAACAAGCGCTCAACCAAATGTTCAAGAAATTCTCCAAAGGGAAATCTAGAGCAGACGTTGGACCTGCGCGGCGCGCCGAAATAGAAAAGAGAGTTCAGAAAATGGGGTCGAGAGTTGAGCGCATTGCTAAGAAACTCTTGCCTAAAGTTCGTACTATGGAGAAAGAAAGGAAGAGAAACAAGGCCAATGCAGACAAATAATATACCATCATTTAAACAGTACCTTGTAGAAGAAGAACGAGAGATATTCTTCACATTCGGTCGTATGAATCCTCCCACAATTGGCCATGGCAAATTGATGGACGCCCTTTCTTCAAAAGCAGGGCGCAATCCATATAAAGTCTTTTTATCTCAAGGGCAAGACGCCAAGAAAAATCCTCTTAAGTATAACGATAAAATAAAACATATTAGAAAGATGTTTCCCAAACACGGAAGAAACGTCCTAATCAACAAGAAGGTCAAGACAGTCTTTGACGCTCTAGTAAATCTATATGACCAAGGCTACAAGAAAATCACCATGGTAGTGGGAGAGGATCGTGTCACTGAGTTTAAGATCCTTCTTGAGAAATATAACGGTACTAAAGCTCGACACGGTTTCTATAACTTCGAAAAAATTCTAATTGTTTCTGCTGGCCAGAGAGATCCTGACTCAGAAGGCGTTGAGGGTATGTCTGCTTCAAAGCAACGCGCCAACGTTTCTGATAATGATTTCTCTGCTTTCGGTCAGGGTCTTCCAAAATCTCTTACCAACAAAGACGCCAAAAAACTTTTCAATGACGTGCGTGCTGGAATGGGTCTTAAAGAATCTGTCGATTTCAAACACCACGTTGATCTTGGTCACTTGAGCGAGACTCGAGAAAAGTATATTGCAGGAGAGTTGTTCGAACCTGGAGATCGAGTATTAATCAAAGAGAGTAATCAGACTGGTTATATCTATCGCCTTGGGGCTAATTATGTAATTGTAGCATTAGACGAAGGCAAAGTAAGCCGTCAGTGGTTAGACGGAATTGTCCTTGAAGCGAACCAACCAGAATGGGGCTTACCTGCTTCTACTAAACACGCTAAGAAAGTTACTCCAGGAGAAAGCACTGGCCGAGTTATTCTTAGCAAAGCCTCAAAGGTTGTTCGAGACCGTCATGGCAGAAAGTCCTTACAGTCCGAACAGGGTCAAGAAAAATTAACAAAGGTTAAGATCTCTAGAGAAAAAGAAACAAATAAACTCAAACATGATAATATGCTTGATCGCGCAAGAACAGCAGATGCTCGAGCAAAAAATAATGCCACAAACCCTCAAAAGGAAGAAAGGCGGCCAGCTAAGAATCCAGTAGCGAAATTTGCTTCTAGGTTCAACAAAGCAACGGTTGAGACAGATAAGAAAAAACGATCTAAGTCTGGATATGTTAAACACAAAAACCCTATAAATACATAGCAGTGTGGACACTAGAGAGAATTATGGAAAATAGTATCAAAGAAAACGTTAGATCCGCGGATAAGAAACCTGAGATTTATGTTGGCGCCGATGGTAAACGAGCAGTCCGTATGGTTTCTGTGGATAGAGAAATTGTTAAGAAAGAAGATAAAAAAATATCTCTAGCGAAGTTGCAAAAGCTCGGTTCCAAAGGTCCGAACATCTTTGATAAGAAAACGTCTCTTGCCAAATTGCAAAAACTCGGTTCCAAGGGTCCAAAAATCTTTGATGGTGTTGAGGAAGGATACCTCGGCAGCAAAGGCGAGAAAGGTCGGGACAAAGGCAATGCGGGTAAATTCGATAAGAATACTGCATACAGTCACGCCAAGACGCATAATGGCGTTGTCCATAAAGACACATCTGGTTCATACCTCGTTAAGCACGGTAGAGGTAAGAATGTCTCTGAAGAAACTGTTGAACTTGATGAAGCAGCAATCAACTTTCGTAAAGCACACCAAGAAATCATGGCATACGCCAAGAAGCATGGCGACATCGATAAGAAAGACTTCGAGAAGGTTGCTTACTACCTCAAAGCAATCGGTGACAATCAGAACACTCCTAACGTAGCAAACAGAGCATTCGTGACAATGAAGGCATTTATTGCCGGTATGGACACAGATCCTCGTGATAAAGTGTATTTGTGGCTCAAGAAGTATGGTATGCTCAAAAATGGTAAAATGGTGCAAGAAGGTGTAGTAGCCCGTTCACGTAGTGACGACCAAACGTCTATAGACGTTGCCAAGAGGATTGCAAAGGCTCATGCTGGTAATATGACCGCTGCTGTTAAAAAGATTGAAAAAATGAAGAAAGGTCTTTCTGACCATCCTCAAGTTCAAAAGCATTTAAGACTACACAATGAAGACCTAGAGTCTGTTGATGAAGTATGGAGAAAAACGCCGAGTTCTAGTAGAGGCAATCCGTTTAGGTCAGCACAAAGGTCTGATAAGTCCAAAGAAGCGGAAACAGAGTATGATCGCGAAAAAGAATATTCTCGCTTGTTGAAACAACGAAAGGCGCAGCAAACTGCCACAAAACCTAGCTTGAAAAAAGAATCGGTTAATGAAATCGCGCCCTTAGTAGTTGGCTTGGCGGCAAGAGGCGTGGCTGCTGCTTTGGCGCGCAGAGCGGCTAAGACCGCCGCTGTTGCAGGCGCTGGTGCTTTGGCTAAAAAAGCCGCCAGTGTTGCAACTGTTAGCTTGGCTAAAAAAGCAGCAAAAGCCGTTGCTGTTGGCGCTGTTGGTGCTGCAGGCGCGATGGGCGCTAAATCCCTTCTTTCAAAAGACAAAGACAAAAATAAGAAAGAGTCAATTGAACAGAAATCATTTTCGCAATTTATCTCTGAATTGACAGATAAAGAAAAAGCAGACCTTGCCGCTCGTAAAGCAAAAAATGTAGCCAAGCGTGGAGCGCGCCGTGGTCCGTCTAAAGGAACCAAATCTTCGGAAGGAGATTGGACAGCAGACCAACAGAAGAAAGCGAAACCTTTAGGGTTTGAGATAAACAAGAACGATAAGCACGACGCTGTACATAAAACTTTGGCAAAAGCAGCAGACGCCAGTCACCCTTCTTTGGGTGGCAGGAAAGTATCTGTTAAGATCAATGGGAAGTCTAAAGAAATGGCGCACAAAGACTTACAACACGCAGTTGATTTGCATAAAAGACTTCCTTTAGAAAAAAAGAAAACCGTTATGAATCTGATTCGTGACAAAGGGCATGATGGCATTGGAGCTGCTGCGAAACATTTTCGCAAAAAATATTAATGCTGCGATTCAAACAATTTAAAGAAGCGACCTACCAAGGGAAGAAGGTAACACTTAACAAACCCTCGGCAGGAGATGTAAAGAAGTCAAAAGTCTACGTAGACCCAGACGGTGATGGACAAGCGAAAAAAGTAAACTTTGGTGATAAGAACATGACGATCAAGAAGCACATTCCTGCTCGTCGTAAGTCCTTCAGGGCGCGACACAATTGCGACAACCCTGGACCCAAGGACAAAGCAAAGTACTGGAGCTGTAAAGCTTGGTAACATTACATAGGATGGGAAAGAATGGACGATGATATACGTCTTCAACGGATCGAAGACAAACTCGACAAAATGTCGGACGCTATTGTAGCATTGGCACGAGTAGAAGAAAAGATTACAGACCTCGAGGTGAGACGCGCCGAAGGTCACGAACGACTCAACAGATTGTCTAATAAATTAGACGCTGTTGATACGCACATAACATCTATGCGAGAACGTATGGCAGTTATGACTAAGATAATGTGGGCAGTAGGTACAGCAACTGTTGCTGCTGTATTGACCCACGTTCAAGAAATGTTAGTTTAAGGACAGGATTAAAATGGATAAGAAAATCATAGATAACATCACCGCTGCTTGGCAGGAAGTAGTGATGAATGAAAAAAAGAAATTAGATCCTGTCGATAAAGATGAACTCAAAGGCAAGCACGCTGATCGTGACGACAAAGATGTTGATAACGATGGCGACGTTGATGCGTCAGATGAGTTTTTGCATAAGAGACGCAAAGCAATCTCTAAAGATATGAAAGAAGAAGAAGATGCTGACGACGTAAAGATGGATCCTAAAGGGATGAAAAAATGCGGCGAGTGCGGCGGTTCTACTGAAAATCACGACGAAGAATGCGGTAAGTACAAAGGCGAATCTAAAGCTAAAAGAGAATCTGTTCGACACGAACAACATGGGTTTGGAGAAATTATTTCTGAATCTGATGAAGGTGTTGATGTTTTATTCGACCATGGCGTAGAGTTTAATGTTCCTGCCGAACAACTTGAAGGCGTGTCGTCTGCTATCAAAACTGCCAAGCGTATGGGTGGTAATATGACCGGCGCTGTCAAGAAGATTGACAAGTTTAAGAAAGGTATGAGCGATAATCCTCGTGTACAGAAAGCGCTGAAGAAAGCAAACGAAGAAGACGAACTTGAAGAAAAGTTAGAAAAAGAACGTGTCAAACATCCAAATGGTCAAAGACCCAAGGGTCCAGGATGGGTTCTTAAAAAGTCTGGCGAACAATCTGGAAAACCCCATAGTGAGTGGGAACGCAAAACTAAAACAGTAGAGTCTGTTCAAGAAGGCACCGTTGCCGAGTTTGATGAACAAATTCAAGACACGTATTCATCAATCCAGCAACAAGCAATTCAAGCGATGAAGAACATGTGGGAATTTAACGAACATCCCAAGTCTTCTGGCCCTGATGCTGGTCATAAGAAAGATGCAGCGCCTGCTGAAACAATGAAGGACAAGCGTAAAGGTAAAGCGGCCGACGACATGGCAAACGACCTTGACGCAGACAATCCTGAATTAGCAGGAGACGACGCCATAGGTCATGACGATGTTTCTAAAGCAGCTCGGGCAGTTAAGACTCAAGCGGCGAAGAGAGGAGGCGAAGAGCGCATTGGAAACCTTTCTCCCGAAATGCCTGCCGACACCACTAAAGTAGGAAAGGGAGGTCTATAATGGCTTTACGAGGTCCAAAAAACGCAATCCCAACCAGTCGTGGTTGGGTTCATCTCCGAACAGGAGAGTTGTTGAAGTCTGCTAAATTGACTTCTGCTCAAATTCAAGAGTGGCATGGCGTCACTCCATATGAGTCCGAGCCAGAGCCTGTAGTTCAGACTCTGCACGAAGCTCCTGTTCCAGAAAAAGCTCTTAGTGAAGAAGAAATACAATATCATTATGCAAAAGAGGACACAGTCGACCACGAGGAAGAATAGATGGCTTCGAAGAAATCAGTAGACAAAGAACTAGAAGCGGCGGACCTTAACGGAGATGGTCACATTTCTATGGAAGAGTTGGAAGCGCACATGAACCTAGAGTTCAAGCGTAAAGAACTCGAAGATGCCGATGCACAACGTGATGCTATTCGTAAGATGGCATGGTTCTCGTTGATTGGTCTTTTGTTGTATCCGTTTGGAATCTTCCTTACTGATATGTTTGGGTTGGACCAAGCAGCAAAATTAATTGCTGACATTGCACCAACATACTTTGCTTCTATTGCTGTACTTGTGTCTGCGTTCTTTGCTGCTGATGCTCTTAATGGTAAGAAGTAATGGCAATATCAAGATATCTAAATCACGAAGGTATCTTCATTGCTCAAGGTAATGTTGTTGGTGTTTCTTGTGTCAATAAGTTTGGTGCAACCGCCACCACAATCACCACAGAATCAACAATCTGGAATGCGGCCGATACAACTGCTCTCTATCCTTATCCTGCTGCTGGTGTTGCTGCCGTAACGTCAAACACAACTGACGATGGTGAAGTGGTTGTCGTTGAAGGGCTTGATGCTGACTACAAGATCAAATCAACTACCATACCTGTTGGGGCTGCTAGCCCTGTTGTGTTCTCTCGCATCTTTCGTGCATATATGCTATCAACACCTAACGGTACTGACGTAGACATCACTATTGGTGGTGCACTTGCCGCACGAATCAAAGCTGGATTCAATCAAACTGAAATGGGTGTCTATACGATACCCGCTGGTAAAACTGGATTCTTACTCAAGATTCACGGCAGTTCAGATAGATCTGCGGGATCTCCTGCTGTACAATTCTTTCTCAAGAAGAGAGAGGTTTCAGAATCTCTCTTTCGTATCAAGGGTACATATGGAACTGCGGGTGGTAATCAGTTCGACTATGAGTATCCTGTTCCTCTTTTGATTCCCGAAAAGACTGACGTTCAGGTGAATGCTGCTGCTACCCAAGCCACCAAAGTATCGTGTATCTTCGATATTATTTTGGTAGATAACCACTGATATGTTTGGAGTAGACCAAAATGCAGCAATTGATGCATTAGTCTCTGCATTCTTTTGAGCACACCAATATTATCCGGCAGTGGTAAAGAAATTAGACAAAGTCGCGCGACAACAATCGATCCGAAGAGCGCCACTCTACAACTTAATCGTTTTCCGACAGGCGTTGGTCGTTATGTGATTCCGCCGCCACCTCCGCCGCCGATCGCAGCTGGATATAATCACGCGTTTGTTAGTGACAGAGTCGGTGGCGGTGGCTGGGACGATACATATATAGAAAGATATAGTTTTGCTTCTGATACTGCTACTGCAGAAAGCCTTGCCAACTCGACTCTCGTCGTTTCCCCTGGTCCGCCTCCAGCCCCATCAAACTGGAATTCTTATTTTCACCCTTCAGGATACAATGGCGGGAATGATACGCAACAATGGGGTTCTAATACTCATGGATTTAAAGGCGCTGGCGAGGGCGCGCCCTGGACTGGCAATTCGCCATATTGGCCTTTATGGGGGGCATTGTGGACTTGGAACTATGCTAACATGACAGAACAAACTAACAATAATGATTTGTTTTCTCCATATTATATTGGTGGGGGTCGAAGGCCCATGGCAGACAAAGTAAGTGATTATGGAATATCAGCAGGAGGCTGGAGCGGGCCAATGTTTCCTCTACAGCGTATAGATACATTTCCGTTTGCGACACAAACGTATTCGAACGATTTGTCTTCGCTTGGTGTTGTTGTTGGATCAATTACCCCGCGCAACCCGCTCGAGGGTCTCATTAATCCGTCACAGGCGAATGGATGCACAGCATATAATCTTGAGGCAGGGTTTATGATAGGTGGAAGAACTAACCCTAATGTTGGGACTACACAGCAGATAAAATTTCCATATGTCTCTTTAAATTCGAATATAAGATTAAATGGTCTGGCTACTCGAGTTGAGCAGTCTACAGGAACACATTCAACAACAAACGCTTATGTAAATGGAGGGAGTACATTTCCTGCTTCCGGGAACCAGACTACATCTATACAAAAATTTCCCTTTGCTTCTGAAACTGATTTTGTTGCAACTAGCGTAAGTAATTTAACATATGCAAAAGTCGCGGGTGCCATGGCAGGATTCAGTTCAGATACTTCTGCAAAAATAGCTGGCGACGGTAACGCGTTTGGAACAGTAAAAACAGTACAAGGCTATCCTTTTGCATCCGAAACTGAAGTATCGCTAGTAGGTTCTCTTATTCATGCTAGAGGCGGTGTTGATGGGCGGTCAGAAGG
>TARA_R110000803_G_scaffold72169_2_pt1 | contig 14683 bp, 3 predicted proteins | sample TARA_R110000803 | Tara Oceans TARA_R110000803 (sample SAMEA4397772) | marine metagenome | biome: Polar Biome; feature: [SRF] surface water layer (ENVO:00010504); material: water (ENVO:00002006), including particulate matter (ENVO:01000060) such as... | depth 5 m | reverse complement strand
CCAGGTCTAACCAATAATGAGTTGATGGTAGAATTATATTCAGGTAGCACTGCACCTGCTGGTAACGCACTAACTGTAATAAGTTCAGCCGGATCTTCCGTAAGCGCTGTGACTGGCGGCTTACTTATAGAAAATGGAAACACGATTACTGGTGTTTATACCGCATCGTTTGCATCGACAAGTTCATTAGAAACTATTTTTGATGTATGGCATACAGGTTCTGGCGTCAGCAGAACAGAATTTTATACAGGTTCTTATGAGCCGTTGTCGGTTGGGACCACTGACTTATTATATGATACCGTTTATCTAACAACTATTACAAATTTGGAAGACAATTATAAAAAAGGTCAAAAGCCAAAACTTCGTGTATTTGTTAGAGATAAGGACTGGAGTCCAAATATTTATACAGTTGCAAATGCAGCTATTGAGACAACAACTGTAGAGGATGCTTATTATAGCATTCACCGCTCAATTGATAACTTAGATATAATTCCATTTGGAACTGGAAGCTCAAACAACAACTTCTCTCGCTTATCTTACGATGTAAGCGGGAACTATTTTGAATTAGATACTTCGTGTTTAGAACCTGGGTATATGTATGGAATTAAGTTTGCTTACTATTTACAGGGTGAATATAGAGAACAACCTGAAGTATTTAAATTTAAAATAGAAGAAGATGATGTATGAGCAGCCTAAAAAGTTTATACCAAAATAACAGACAGGGCACGACAGTAGGAAAATACCTAAAGAGCAGTGCTCCTGGTACTCTTGGGAGTGGTGTTGAGTCAGGCGCTCACCTTAATGCGCTCACTGCAAGAAACGATTATTTTCTGCCCCCAATAAACTATGCAGATCCAGAAAACTTTGTAAAGTTCGGTTCTGCATATGAATATTATAAGAACGCCTTCGAGTACATTGCTAGTGATTATCCATACGATGGTTCAGGGCTAGAAAAGACAAACTTCTATAATAATATAAACCCGCTAGAAAAATATACTCTAGAAGTAATTTATCCTCGCTCAACAGGGTTTGTCACTATCGGGGCAGACTATGGCACGGCGTATTCTAACTCTTCAGGATATTATTCTTCTTCCCTCGATCAATATGTCCAGGTCAAGGGCGGTCCTCATCTGGCAACTAAATTCAATGAGGCAAAGAATAGAACAAGTAATCTAGAATTTGGCGGACCAAGCGGTTCGACTGTCGAGTTCTTCCTCAAGAAGGACAGTCTTATAGACTCGGGTTCTGAATCCCCACGACAAGTGGTCTTTGACCTCACCAACGGAGTGACAAATTCTGGAAGTGCAGACTACGGTAGATTAAGAATAGAGCTTGTATCAGGCTCTGAAACACAATTCAATATAACTATGTTATCTGGAGCTACTGGATTCAATAATGTTTCTGTTCCCTCAACCGCAGGGCAAACAACTATTTCTGATGGAGCATGGAGGAACTTTTCTTTTGTATTCGACACGAGTGGTTCTTCGGGAATTCCGTCAATTGACTTCTATGTCAACGGAGCTTGTGTTGAGACAGGAATAGCTGGAGCCTCTAATATAGCAACAGTGGTTACTGGTACTCTAATAGGTAACCTTGGTGCTCTTCGTCAAAGCCCGTCAGGATCAACTGGCTTAACAGAGGGTGCTGGTAAATTATCTGCATCTATAGATGAGTTTCGTTTTTGGAAAACAAAAAGAAATGCCGAACAGGTAGGTCGCTATTGGTTTTCTAATGTAGAGGGTGGAAGTGATAAATATGATGCCAATGTTTCACTTGGAGTATACTTTAAGTTTAATGAAGGGGTTGCAGAAGTAACAGCCACAGATCAAATAGTTCTTGATTATTCAGGCAGAATATCAAACGGTACTTTTACGGGATACACTGCTAATTGCAGAAACACGGGTTCTGCAATTGATCAACTGTCAATAGAATCTGTTTCCGAGCGTGGCGACCCCATTATTAGAACTATACATCCAAGCTACATTTCTACAAAAAATAGCTACGAGTTAAGTGGTTCAACATATGACCAGGGCAATAACGCTAGACTTCTAAACCACCTTCCAAATTGGATAGTGGAAGAGGAAGAAAATAGTAACAATGAGATTATAGCACTGACACAAATATTGTCTGGCTACTTTGATACTTTGTATAACCAACTGACGGCAATTAAGAAATTAAAATACATAAATTATGTTAGTGGTAGCCTAACTGATTCTATAGATGAGTTCCCTCATAATGATAGGTTAATTGAAAACTTCGGTCTTGAAACTCCAGAGTTATTTGAGAATGCTGATGTCCTCGCCCAGTTTTTCCAACGGGACGAGCAAATAGACTTTGATCAACAACTGGTAGATATTAAAAACACAATTTATAAAAACATCTATAATAACCTCAATTTCATTCTCAAATCTAAAGGTAACGAAAAAGCTATTAGAAATTTCATCCGATGCCTCGGTGTAGGGGAAGAAGTTTTAGCATTTAATACTTATTCTGATGATACCGACTTTGAAATTACAAGTAGTTATAATACTACTGTAAGCACCAAGAGGTATGTAGACTACACAGCACTTCTGAACCAGGGCGATGCTGAAGCAACGGCATACCAATACTATGATTCGTCAAACACCAATTCTGTAGGTCTTATTAGCGGCTCTAATCAACTTGAAGAATATGCTCTTACCCTACAATCTGAATTTATATTTCCTGATAAAAGTGAGCAAGATAAATTATCTTATGTTGTTCCGTCGGTTGTTAGTTCTTCTTTATTTGGTTTTCATACGCCAAACGATACAAGTCCAACCTCAACGGACTTGACTTGGGAATCAGCAGCTAACGATTACGGGCTTCAAGTCTATGCAGTTAAAAGTCCAGGTGAATTCGCAGAAATTGTAGCTCCGGCATCTCGTGTAAAGGATGCATATTTTATAGTCAAAGATCGTGCAGGGAACATATTATTGACTTCTAATATTTTTAGAAATGTCTATGAGAATGAACGATGGAGCTTGTCCCTCACACTTAAACCAAAAAAATATCCATTATCCGATGGCGTTCTTGGCTCTTCTGTTTCTACATCAGGGTATGAACTTGGTTTTTATGGCGTAAACTTCGACACAGGCGTTAAGCAAAACTATTTTAATCTAACAACCGACTTGACATATGCTTCAGGATCTTCTATAATTGGTTCTGCTAAAAGAGTATATCTTGGGGCACATAAAACAAACTTTACAGGAAGCACACTGACCTCTACAGATGTTCGTGCATCTAGCACAAGGTATTGGACAGACTATTTTCCACCAGAAGTGCTTGATATTCAGGCACGAGAAGTAGATACACACGGCTCACTGCATCCATCTAGAAATTCTTACCTATTCCAAACAGCCAGTGCTGGAGTTTACACTCCAAGCATTCAAACACTTTCTTTGAATTGGGAATTTGCTGAAATAACAGGCTCCGATACAAATGGTCGCTTCATCATTCAAGATGCGTCTTCTGGCCTAAACGACGGAAGCTATGAAGCAACATACCAAGGCGATATATTTAGTAACATAAATTTAAGGCAGCACACTGGGCGTGGTGATTTCTTTACAGCAAATGCAACGCCTGTCCGCAAGCAATATGTTTATGCTGATAAACTTTTGCCACCAGAATATATTGCATCTAGTGAAATGGTTAAAGTTCTCTCTACTGACGATGAAGTTTTCGGTACATTTAAAAAGCCTGCTAGTAGTTTCTTCGCAATAGAAAAAAGCATGTACCGTAGCATTTCTAATCGTATGCTCCATTTATTTGCTTCTATAAAAGATTTCAATAATCTCATAGGCGAACCAGTCAATAAATACCGAATGAATTACAAGCATATGGAGAAGATGCGTGAGATATTCTTCCGTAAGGTTCAAAATGACACTGTGGATTTACAAAAGTATCTTGACTACTATAAATGGCTCGATTCAGCAATGACCCGAATGCTCGATCAGTTGATGCCGGCTTCTGCTCGCTATGCTGCCAATGTTCGTAATATAGTAGAAAGTCATACACTTGAAAGAAACAAAATACAATATCGTGCCCCTTTATTAACAGAGCCAGGTTCTCCCTCAAGAAGAAGAGTTATCACTGGTGACGTTGGAGGCAACGATGTACCTATGGGAGAGGGCGGCGACCCAGACGATTCAGACTTACCAGAAATCCGTCCAGCAGAAGACAACCCCAGGGACCAGGGCGGAATCATAATTCCGACTATTAACCCTGACGCAGAACAAGAACAAGGACAAGAAAATCAACTTCCTCCTGGGGCGGAGGATGAAGGAAAGAAAAGACCTGATGATGAAGAACCAGAACAGGCTGAAGAAGAGGGTAATTGGTTAGACCAATTCCGTCCTCCTAATTAATACCAAGAGACTAGTTACTAAATGGCCAATAAAACGATTATAAATTCTGCTCCACCTAGACCCTCAAAGCGGATCATTGGAGGTTCAAACCAGAGAAGCAAGGCAAGACTTGGCTTGCAGAACTCTCATCAGTGGAGGTATAATCATGCTCCAGTAGATTCTGATGAATCAAAAAATGCAACTTGGTGGCAAGAGCAGGCGGAAAGATATTCCACCCAACTATCTTCTTCGGGCGACAATCTTTACGGTCGTCAGGCAATCAAAAGAGAATTAAATAGAGAAACTGATAGAGGAAAGCTCTATAGCCTAGACACTGAACTAAACAAAGCAATTGCTGGCGGCAGCAACCAGCCGTTCAATAAAAAGTATCACCTCGGCGATAAGACGATCGGTGTATTTGATACAGAACTGAATATAACTGATACTTTATATCCAAACACAAAAAAACGAGTCACTTTCGGGGTAACTATCGATGGAGTGACTTATAACAGTGAACAAGCAGTTCCTTTTAGTTTATTTAGCTCAAGCATCAGTACTGGGTATCAGGCCTCTCTATCTTCATCTGGGGTGACCGGAGTTGCGTTCAATAACCTGCATGATGATAAGGTCCAGACCTACCAAGGCGAGATCCCAATGCAGGGTCCTTTTGCAGAAAAGCATGTTGGTGGCTTGTTGTCTCGTCATAACGCTGCATTAAAATCAACAGAAAGACAAGAATCATTTATTCTTACAATGGGGTCCGCACCCGCTGCTAGGTCAATGAACCGCCCAACTGCTGGGAGCCCACAGGGTAATTACCTTCGAGGGAGCGGCGCAAAAGCTCCTATAAATATCGGGAACATAAAAACATTATTTACATCTGATAATGTTCGTGTAGTGGGAAACTATATTAGAAATTATGAAGTCCTACAAAGTGCCAACCGAGCCGCCACCAACTTGGACCTTGCCTATAATACTGCTAACTACGATTATCGAACACCTAGTGCCTTCGTAACAACACCTGCCCGAAGGGCTTTGGGGCTCACAGGTTCAGCAGATTATCCAGCCCCTCGTCAAATAGCTTCTAGAAAAACAAACCAGACAATTATTGCAAATCGTTTTTCTGCACCAGGTGATAAAGTAGATTCCAAACAACAGTTCCGTGATGTAGCCTCTGACCAGTTTTCTTCAAATAACGCACTTCCTTTCCGTAACTTGCCAGTGCGGAACCCATACATTAGAAAGCTTGCTACACATACAGACTTTGGTGGTTTCGAACCTGGAAGTACAACTGTCGCTTCCGTTTATAAAACCCAAAGAAACCAAACCCAGCGAGTTCAAGCTTCTGGAAGTACATTTGTGACAGGTACCGTCTATGACGATTATTTCGTAACAAGACCAATCCCAGCCGGCGATAGTACTCAATGGTTCTTTGCCTTGTCGGGTTCTAATACAACAACTTACAGCAATTATGTTTTATCTGGGTCTAGATACCCAGAAAATATTAGTTTGCCAAGAACAAACATTGGTGCTTTTAACGCTGGTACGGGAGATTTTACCTGGATTGACGGAAACAAATATTATATTTGGTCAAGCAATCCGTATAGTGCTCCCTGGGCACAACTCCAGGCAACCTATAAGAATGCCACAACTTATCTAAAGAAGAATAATCTTTATGAGTTATTGCCAAAAGAAGCTGTTTCAAAAGATTCAGTTACTAATGTAGCCTCCACTCAAACAAGAACGTCTACTGATCAGGGTGGAAACACAATAACCAATTTCTATTCGCAGCAGTTTAGAGAGCCGCCTATAACTTCTCGTTATAAGCCACTAGTACACCAGATTGAAACTTTTATTGGATCCCCATCGGAAACAACCAACGATAAAATTACATTGAGTTTAGAATATAGCTATGGCAACTCTTTGATGGGTTTTGCTAACCGAGAACTTAACACCCAACTTACAGGTGATATTAAGTTCGCCCACAACAAAGTCAAGCGTCCATACGAAGCATTACGGGAACAGCTAAATAATTCCTCATCTCGCTCTCTAAATGGCGTGAATATGATAAAAATGTTTGCGTACAGCGAGACAATCTTCCCACGAGAGATAAATACCTATCTTTCTGGTAGCCGTGTTCGTTTAGCCTTTGCAAATTCTTATTGGAAAAGTGATGCGGATATAGAGACTGTAACAACTTTCTATAATAATTTTGATACTATTTTTTATGTTCCATCAATCCGTAATAGAGATAATGCCCAAGTACCACGCTTGATTACTCCATTTACAACTTCCCAAGGGTTTGTGGTTGATCTGGGGGATCAAACTCCCTATAATCCTAATAATGGCTTTACACCAAAACTTTCGGGACAAACAGGCTTGGGTTCTATCTGGCCAATGGATTCTTATCTATGGTCAAGTTTATCAGATACTTATGCAGGTGCTTCTTTTGAAACAGGATCTTTGTCTACTTCAGTAATACTTGCGGGGCAATCGACAACTGCTTGCGGCGAACTAATGATGACACACTATGGAACAGTTAAGGATACAATAACTGATTCAACACCGTCTAACAACTTTGGAACAAGTTCTTACGACACCTCATCAATTGTAAGTTCTCAATATGTCTATAGTATCGCCTTTGAAACAGGGACAGTGGCTTCTGCAAATAATAATTGTGAGCCTCGTATCCCTGGTGGTGCTTTTTCTCGCCCTTCTTGGACAGCAGCTTCAGAACGAAGATTTGTTGATGGTGAGAGCAAGGGCGATCTTGCTACTCAAGTTTATCCTTTCTACAACAGTTACGATGAATGGGCAGCCGAATTACGACTCAAAGGTAAATCCCACACAATTATTCCAGAGTATCGTGTAAGCGAACACGTATCTCAATTCAAAACTAACCGTACTTTGTTTACAGCAATCTCCTCTTCTCTAGAAATTACGGGAGCAAATGCAAATAATTTTGACGGGACAAACACAGATTTCTATACGAGATACGCTACTACAGACAATATGGAATTCTTGTCTGACTTTATGTCTTATGACAAAGGGGACGTTAATTTTATCTTTAATGATTATCCCCGTCATTTTGAGATAAACTCTGATGCGATTGTGAAATTATTACCTTATGACGGGTTCTATCCAATGAATAGAACTCTAGAAATATCAACACTCTTCTCACAATCTTATAGTCCATCCTCACAATTTACAGGTTCTGAAGCAGGTGCCGCAAGTCAGTGGAGGGCATTGCAGCGCCCATACTTTGCACCAGGGATCATGTACAACTCCATTAAATCTGGTGTTGCTGTTGACTATCCAGTCCGCAGGGCAACAAGAAATAGCGGACAATATGATGAGAAAGCTTCAACATCCGCTGCCGGAGACGGAACTTATCCAGGATATAAGATAGGTTACCCATTATTTGGTGGTCTATACGGCGAGTTAACGGGCACAGTTAACACTTCAGGCATAATACCAGGAAACTCTAGAAGAAACCGAGACAACTTTGACTGGACAGATCCAAATGTTAACGCTCTTTATTGGGCAGATAGATTGCCTTTTGAGTCTATTCTGGCACCGGAAGATTATCTAACTGCTGAATTAGGTACGACAACAGGCTCTTTAGCTACTGTAATATCTGATATTAATACGTTCCTTCATTTAGATGTTACAGCATCTTTTGCCGAGGGCAGCATAGATTCCAACAATTTGTACAAAAAGGCAGTATCCAACTTCCTTGCTAACGTCCCACAATTTTTCTTGAAGACAAAAGAGAACAAGTTTGGTTCACGAGGGAAAATCACCAAGTTCGTATCCCAATTTGGTAATCCTTCAAAGGGATCTCAAGAGGTCACAGCCGCTGCTCGCACAGTAACTGCTGATCCTAAAAAGGCATATATGATGGAAGTGGGTCTAATGAAAACAGACCAATTTAACATGTATAGCAATCCAGCAGCCTTCGGTCCAGCAACAAACACCAGCTACATATACCAGCCTTGGGAAATCGCTCAAGGGTCTGGTTCCTGGACACCTTCTGGCTCTGCTTGGCCTAAGCATCGTGGTGAGTTCGCCCCATTTACTCCGCCATATTACTACGGACCTTCGCTAGCTCGTATTACTTTTATGCCCATCGGGGACAAAAAAGAATATACACTAGAAGAAATTCTAAACAACGACCGTGGAGAAGTCTTCATAGATTTCCTTAATGAAAGCGGAAGTTATTATGATGCAACATCTGGCTCTTATGTTGATTCTTATGGTAATACAATAGCAACAAATACCACTCCCGCTTACAAGTGGAATCGTGCCTGGCTTAATAGGATGGATATCGATGCTTCTATTAATATAGGTAATGAGTTCCCAACTTCGGCAGGGTCCTCTTATAGATCTGCTGATCCAAACAAATGGACGATCATGCCAAAATGGGAGACGCCTGTATTAGATTTTCCAAATATTGTTAGAACAGCAGAAATACCAGCCACTTCGGGAACAGCAGCTACTGGATTAATGACTGTAATAAATTATGGTAACATAGTCAATGGTGATAAATTCAACATTGAAACAGCCACGGTTACAGTTAATTTTGAGTTTGCAGGTTCAGATACTAGTCCAAGCCGGATAAACTCAACAAATTATAAAATAGCTTACAGTGGTTCTATCGTCACTAAAAATTCCGAAGCTGCTGAACAAATAGCCATCGCCATCAATTTGGCAAATTCGAATACTGAGATTGATATTACCGCAGCTAATTTTTCCGACGACGTTGGGCTTGTAAATGGCGCTGTGGGCAGTGCTATTAATGGAAACACCCCAGCAAATGTTTCAGGAACGCCAATTGATGGCTCAAAAATGACTGTTACTGCTTTTGCCGGCGGCGCAGACGCTACACCCATAATCCCAGCTTCGACAGCCATCGGGTATAACTTCTCTTCATCGGTCACTCCTTCCGAGTTTACAGGGTCTACCCAGGGAATGTGGCACCAGTATGGATCAACACCTGATGAGGGTGAGGGTGTTTATATGTATATTAAGGATATTCCATCTGGGGAAAATGAAGAATATGATTTAGTATCATCTTTAGTATATTCCGGCGGCTTTATCGGCACTGTTGGAAGTTACAATTATGTTCGTAAGATTCCAAAATATGTAATAGATACGGAACGAACCGTGTCCTCTTTGGCTGATCTTTGCGGTTTTGATTCTGAAGAAATCATACGAAAAGGCTTTGACCCCAAGAAAGCCAAACGACTCGGCGAACTTGCGGAAGATAATGAGAACTCAATATCAGAAGCAGTTGTTGCTCTACCTTTTTATCTTGATGATAACGGCGAGCCAAAACTCATCACATTACAGGCTTCACCAACAGAGTTGGGACCAAAAATCAAAGAGTTCCGCAAGAACTTCACCAAGTACTCATTACCTCCTGTTCTATCACAGAAACTCCTAGGTCTCGTTCCAAAGGGCTACCCAACGATTGCTGACACAATCAACCCATTCGGCGGTGACGAATACGACGAGATACTTTCAGGGGAAGATATAAAACAAATACCTGTAGTATATCTAATGGAGCATACTGCTCAACTAACTAAGCAAGACCTAGCCGATATCTGGCAAGGCATTATGCCTGATCTAGCAAGACGAATGAACTTTAGCTTCTCTGCTATCGATCACTACATGCCTGGCGACAATGTAGAAGAAACACCAACCCAGTTCCCAGAGGTTCTTAAGGAACAAATCAATATTGGTGCAGTTCGTGACGGAAATCCAAGATATGATCTTCTTGATATTGCAGAGAAAGCTTGTAAGCAAGGATTCTTCCCAGAGATTAAATGGTTAGTATTTAAGGTCAAGGAAAAGGGATTATCCACCTATACTGAAATGATCGCTCAAGAAGTAGACGGTCCTTCCGCACTTGGCTACGATAACGCAAAAGAATTCATGACTCTTCAGGGTTTGCCTGATGACCAAGTTGATAGAATTTTAGGCGACAGAGATGAATTTGCGAAGAACGCTTATGTATCTAAACATTCTTTGTCAAGCCCAACATATAACTGGCCTTATGATTACTGTTCTTTGATTGAATCCGTCAAAATAAATTCCAGGGTTGGCTTCAGGCCTGACCTTGAAAAGGAATACGAAGAAGCGGCAGCAAAACTGACCCAAAGAACTAGAGATGAAAAAGCAGGCAACAAATAATAATGTATGGGAATATTTAAAGTATGGTCCGTTTTTTCAATCAAAAAGAAGAAGTAATCAATATTGAACTGACTCCCTATGGAAAGGAGCAGTTTTCTAAAGGTATTTTTTCCCCTGCACATTATGCTTTCTACGATAGTTCTATCATTTATGATGGTGCATACGCTAATATTATAGAGACACAAAATCAGATCACGAATAGAATAGCGAACGAGACACCTAAACTACTTCCAAACACCAAGTTCACTTCTAGTGCTGGATCCGTTTACTCGTTGATGACAGCTAACGATAAAGATGCTTTAGCTCAAAACGTAAGTTCAAGTGCTCCCTTTATCAGGGCACTGGGTAGTAATGATCCTAATTCTTCATATCTTCCATCTTGGGATATAAAAGTTTTGAACCTAGGTGACGTTGGCTTAAATGAGGGTGTCCTGTATAAAATGGATAATACAATCCCTCAAATGTCTGCCACATTGTTCATAGATTATGATTCAAGACAAGTAAACGAGACAGAAATTTATAACTTACAAGGTTCAGATGCGATTGTTTTAGATATCCAAGAGCTTAACACAATATTCAAGAGTAACGGGAACTTTGATATAGAAGTTTATAGAACAGAGAACGGTAATCGAATCTCTTCACTTGGGTTTATAAATAGGGAATCTAATAATTTTGTAGGTTTACAAAACCAGAAGGATCCATTCGTATTATCAAACACATTGAATGGGAATAACGAAGAAATTAATAGGAACTTTCCAACTTTGGACGAATCTTATGTAGAATTCTTTTTAGATATTTCCGCAGATTCAGAAATCTCGTTTATATCTTCGCCATCAAATTCAAGCTTATACCGAGGCAACATTGATAGCACTCCACAAGATCCATGTGATGTACTGGATACATTACCTGGCGGATATGACATTAGTTAACGGCGGAATATAAATGATAAGAAACATAAATAACATAGATATCAGTTCGGCGATAATAAAGTCACAACGTGATGGTGACACAGAAAATCTTTCTAATTCTGTTCATATCGGCGTTTCATACGAGAGTAGCTTATCTAAAGCAGATTTACAAAATTATAGTCTCCGTCTTTTTATCTGTACCACTGAAAACTCCATGAAAGTTATGGATTATCTGTTCCAGCGACATAACGAGTTTTTAAACGGTCTCGCCGGTACAGTCCAGGAACTTTCATATGTAACTTATTTACAACAGGCAATGGGCGACGATAAAGATTATTTAAGCACCTCCTCTCCATTCTCCCCATACTCTACAAATTTAGGGGCTCGTAATCTTGTTGTTACTAATAATGTCTCAATCTATGGAGAAGGTGCCGTCATACCAGAGGGCGTTGTTGTTTATGATATAAATCTTAATACAGCCACTATGGCTAAACAGGATAGAAAATCTTTAGTTCAAACAATAATGATACAGCTTCAGGATACCAAAGACGAGATAGGAAATTTATCTTGTCATTGCTATGTGTATGATAATAAAATGCCTGAATTGTTTTCCGATGATGCTGTGAACAATCTTTCACTAACTACTGGGATGACACTAGTTTCTCGCAGGACGTTCATTGGTACTCAAACTTCTTATATTAATGTTTCCCCTGAAAAGCCACTAGTGGGAATGATGGTGGGCGATACCACGATCGACCCCGACAGGGACCGTCTGAAAGTGATATCCCAACAACCAAGCGATGTTGTTGTACAGAAATACACAAGTATTTTGAACCAACTATCAAGAACCTTCCAGACAGGCAGGGCAAGTAAAAATTATGAGATAACCAAAAACTTAAATAAGCAAAACTATTTTACAGATTTTTGGATGACTAAAGATAATGATGAGAATAACAGGTTTATTTTCTCGTTCGATGTTAGAGCATACCTTGCAGATAGTTCTATTTACCCATTTGTATATAAGAACAGTTTTTTGTCTAATGCGGTGATAAAGGGTGGAACAGATATATCCCCAGAAGATTTATCATCAGTCGTTGCAATTGACGTTTCTAGAAATACTATTAGGGATACCGGTATCGTCGCCGTAAATAACCTAGGCACAACAGGACCTGGGGTCTTGCCTGGAAATAGTTCCAACGTAGATATAGTTTCAGTTTCAGAAGTAAAAGAAACCAACTTGAATCTTCCCAATGGTTCAGGTATCGATAGTAATTCTCCTGTCACTTTCTTCGAGGGCTGTGATAAATTCTCAACAGATTTAATAGTAGATGATCAAATAAATGGAAAATATCAATACTCTGTAAAGTGTACAGTTAGAGATAACTCCCCTGAAATGATGAGAAAATTATCTAATTTACTATATGGTCTAAAATTAAGAGTATCTTTGGTGTATAACTACCTTGTTACTGATTCAAGCACATTTTTTGGTAATCGCCCGGCGTACAATGTTAGAACTGGAAGATTAAACAAGGATATAAGATCCATATTACTTAATTTACCTGATGGACAAGTTAATGCTGGAAGCGAGATTTTAGATGTATTATCCTCTTACCAGCAAATTGTCAATAGTTTAAATGAACAAAGCGATCAATTGGATCTAGTTTCATATTATAATAATCAATTTTCTAGTGAAGAGGGTAGAATCGATCCCATTGTTTTAAAAGAAATAGAAATGATACTTGACCTTGGGATTAGCTTTGTATATGACAATCTTATAAAGATATTCCCTACAGACCCATTCGGTCGTCAACAGGATTCAAGCAGAGGATTTTTTGCTCAAAACGCAAGCCGCTCAACAAGAAGAAATATATTAACAACCGAGCATAGATTTTCAGACATATTTGAGAAAGGTAACACCGAGGGCTTCGGCGTAGATTATATCTTTGGAGATAATAGTTCGAACCAGTTTAAAAACATAACCCCTTCAAAGTTTACAGAAAGGCGGCAAGAGGAATTTAGAAAGTACTTTTTCTCCACAGAAGGTTCCTCCGAACTACCCCCAGGAGGAACTTATGAAAATTCTTCCTTTGCTTACTTTACTCCAAAAATTATTAAAACACCTGGCAGAGATAATATTAATCAACCCGCTTATGCTTCAGAATCAACTTCTATAGATTATGACTTTGATCGATATGGTCAATTGTATGCAGATTTAGTATCTCTTTATCAGATGTCCCAAAAGGACGACGAGAAGTATGCGACCTTATCACCAGCCGTTGGAAAACAAAGTGCAAATAATAAAAATTATGAGAGTATTAAAAAACTTCTAGGACAAGAATACGGGTTAGACATTAGAGAAGACGTTATACCGCAGTTCGCTGCCCCACAAGTAATGAGAGGCAAAAAAGATAACACTCTTTATAATCCAAGAGATAAGGAAAACTGCGGTGCTAATGGTGGTGTTCTTCTTCTTCAAAGTATTATCGGCGGTGAGAATACACAATCTGATGACACAAAAGCTTACTTCTCCGCAATTAGTACCAAGGTTAAAGACGATAGTTTTAACTCCTCGAAGGGCTCTGTTGATTCTGACGCCATAAAAAATGATCTTAAAGATAGAGCAATAAAATTACCGTTTGTAATCCTCGGCGAACTCACAATAAATAAAGAAATAATTCAACAATCAAGGGGAATAAAAAATACCTTTAATTCATTGAGTGAATTGAGAAAAATACTGGATATCTCGGAAAAGAACATCACCCAAAGGATAACCAGCGAAATATTTGGATTGTTGCCTAACCAACTGAAGAACCTGATAGTTGTAACATCGACCATTGACGATTTGTCGCTGGGAGATGCCGATGGTTCTTTATCTTTTGATGCACGCCGTTTCAGCTTAAACGAGGCATCAGTAGAGGAAGGCACCGATCTAGTAAGTTTTTACAACAGTGAACAACGAGAAACTGGTATTTATTCACTCGCAGAAGACCCAATGAAAACATATGCTAGGTTCTTGACCTTTTGGATGAACTATCGACAGATTGCAGTCACCGAATATCTTGATGGGTTTGGGAATCTTGAGAATATAGACCAAAATGATACAACACGAAACACGAGATATAAGCTAGCTAACTGGAAAACATTGTCACCTAATATTGTTCAGGAAATCAATGATAGTGGCGGTTCTATTTTGTGCCGAGTTCGCTTAATGCGTGT
>TARA_R110000803_G_scaffold42144_3_pt1 | contig 14707 bp, 20 predicted proteins | sample TARA_R110000803 | Tara Oceans TARA_R110000803 (sample SAMEA4397772) | marine metagenome | biome: Polar Biome; feature: [SRF] surface water layer (ENVO:00010504); material: water (ENVO:00002006), including particulate matter (ENVO:01000060) such as... | depth 5 m | reverse complement strand
CAGACTGACTGGCTGGATTGCAGTTTATTTGGCAAGCGCGGTGAATCATTAGCACCAATTCTAACAAAAGGAATTAAGGTTGGGGTTACTGGAGAGTTTTCAACAGGCAAATACCCAGACAAAGCTACTGGAGCAGAAAGAACTACATTGCGTTTGCGTGTAAACTCAGTAACTTTGACAGGCAATAAGTCAGATGCAAGTGCAACCCCACGAGCTACAGTTGCAGCAAAGCCTGATGCTAAATTGCCTTCTGATAGCTTTGACGAAGACATCCCTTTTTAAACAATTAGAAAGCTTACAATGAAAATTAATACAATTGACCCAGATATGTTTATAAGACATTTGCTTGGTATGTGCCAAGAGCCAATGACGTTGGTTGACTTATCAAAAAAAATGCAGATGAGTTATTCAACAGTGTACAAATACATGAAAATGTTAGAAGAAAATCACAAGGTAAATAAGACTTTGGATAAAAGTACAGGCACAAAAAAGTTTTGGTATCAAACCGCCAATGAATTTTCGTCAACTCCCATTAGAAACAAAAGATTTAGAAGGGATTTACCAAAGCCCAAGGAAAGTGACGGCAATAAAACTAAGCATAAAATAACAGACGAAGGTGTGGTTACTAAAAACGGTAGCAGCACTATAGTTCGTGGCTTTGATGGCTATCATCCTGAAAACGATCGCAGCAAAGTTAGAGTTAAATATTACGTTGGTGGCGGTTCATTGGAGATGTTGTAATGGGTATAACAGCTAAAGAGTACAATGACCTGGTTAAGAATGGTTCAACGCTTGTAACAAAAGACAGCGCGTTAGATAAGCAAATTGCTGGCACACATTACAAGTCAATGGCCATACAGCCTGTAGAATTTATTACAAAAAATTCCATTGGATTTCTAGAAGGCAACATTATTAAATACGTGTGCAGACACCACGCAAAGAATGGCGTTGATGATATTAAGAAAGCTATTCACTACTGCGAGCTGTTGCTTGAAACTAAATACGGAGAAGGTAAATGAAACGCGTTTCGCAGGTGATTATACTTCTTACCCTAGGATGGCTTCTTGGAGCTTCAACCATAGTAGCTCTTATTAAGATGAATAAGAAAGAACCTGTGCCGACAGAGCCAGTTGTTTGTATAGTTAAGCTACAGTCTGGCCCAATAGGCACACACAATTTTAAAGGAGTAGTAAAATGAAAACAATATTGATAGCAGTGGCTTTATTAACAACATCAATTGGTGCTTATGCAGCATGCACCACACACACAGTGTATCAGGATGGTAGAACTACTGTATGTACTACTTGCTGTAGCGACTACGACAGCTGTACCACAACCTGTTACTAGTGGTTAAACCTGGCCACATATCGGCAGAAGAAATGGCTAAGTTTAACATGAGGCCAACACATGATGAGCGATACAGGCTTGCAAACTTAATACGTAGTGAATTAGAATATGGCAAGGCATACGCAGAAAATGTCAAGCGATACATGGATGAAATGAAAAGAAAGCAAAAGCGAACTAAGTAGTTAGTAAATAACCAAGGGATTAACATGAAAACACTAATCGCATTAATGGTATTGTCTAATGCAAAGTAAGTTGAGTTCATTTTACGAGGCAATGCTTAACACTATCATTGGTTACATCATCAGCCTTACTGCTCAAATTTTTGTTTTCCCTATCTATGGTCACAGCTTTAGTGTGTGGCAGAACGTGCAAATAGGGGTCATCTTTATGGCGTTGTCACTGGCTCGCAGTTATTTGTTGCGTAGATTCTTTAACGCATACATTGTTACAGCCGCAAGAAAACTTGGAAGGGCAAAGTGATTTGCCCTCTTAGTATTACTTGTTCATTACGTACATAGTTACTTCAAAACCGAAACGCATTTCAGTTGCAGCTGGTGATGTCCACATAATTTTCTCCTAGAATTAGTACGCAAATTGCGTATATCTATAATGATACAAAGATTAAATTAGCGCATCAGTAAAATCATTAATGTTCGTAGCGGTCTGTCTCAACATACATGTGAAGGTCTTGGCCCTCTATAGTAATAGTGCCACGATTGGTATTAAAATATATAATCTCCTCGTCAGAATCAATTTCAATACCTTCAAGCTCTGAGCCTAGCATCCTGTTGTACATGTCATACATATCTTTTTCAGCCATTAGTAGTTGTACCTTTCCTTCAAGAACCGAATTGAAACAGCCATCTCATCAAAGCTACCATCATTAACTTCGTGTAGCACATAAAAACCGCGATAGTGTTTGTTGCCCTGTGCGCCCAAGTAATCTTCATGATGTTCATAGCAGCTGCCGCAGATTATAGAAGTCATTTCTCTGCCATCAGCTCGCTTACCGTAGGCAATATTTCTACCTTGTTGGTGACCAGCAAAACATGACATGTGCTGTTTGTTTAATGTTGCTTGGGCAGTAGTGATAGGTCTTCCCATAACACCGCTAGTAAAGTAATGGGAGTAGGCAACGCCATCAATAACAACAACTTCAAGGAAGGGATGAACTTCCCAGTCCTGATATGGAAGGTCATCGGTGGAGATAAGTCCATCAAGTTTTCTGTCTTCATTGATGGCCCTGTTAATTCTATGCTCGTGATTGCCTAGTGTCATTACTAAGCGAGGCTTATATTTCTTTTTCTTATGTATCTTCGCGTCTTTATTAAACTGAAAGATGGGCTTCAGGAGAGCATCCATAGCATCTCTGGCCGACCAAATATCTTTCTGGTAGCTACGCCCTTCAAAAGATTTCATACCCCTGTCATACGAGCTTAAAGATTCCATGTCTGCAAAGTCGCCAATGCACACAATAACTTCTGGCTTCTTGTCAACAATATAATTACCAAGGCATTTGAGAAATGTAAAATCGTTTCCATCTTTAGCCTGGACATCAGGTATTACTAAGTGTGTAGTCATAACTTTAGAAGTCCTATTCCACTAAGTTACTGTTACTTATACACCTTTACTCCAGATTTGTCAATAACCATCATTTGTCTTCGGGGCTTTGCTGTAGCCTCTGCAAACCCAATGTGTATCCATGAATTAAATTCTAAGATAAGCTGGTCAAACTCAATGCTTGAATCTGCTAATACCCTCATAACTTCTGGTACTGTACCAAACCCTGGGCAAATAAAGTCAGCGGCCAATCCTCTTACATGGTATGAAGTGTCCCTGCTTTTTAATGAACGGTTAAGCTTCAAACACCGATAGCCACTAGAAATTTTAATTGGATTGCTATATAGCTTTGCTCTTACAGCTTCCAATCCGTTAGCTAGTATCTCTAGGTTGGCCAATGCTTCTGGTGTAGGCATGTTATCTATGTCAAGTCTTGTTGCCGTGTAACTAGCTGTTAGTTCTTCTAATGTAAAGTGTGGTGTCACTTAGTAATTCCCTTTAACTTTTCAAATGTTCTTAACCCAGCCATGCCTAGCATGCCAAATGTAAGCTCCATCAATACGTCTGCATCAATCTTTGGTAGTTCCTGTTCTACACCATTGAGATGTAATATCCAATCAGCTAATGGGTATCCAATAAACAGCCAAAAAAATCCGAAGGCACAACTCCATCCAATTGCTGGCCGCCATCCGCTAACAAAAATATTAGAATTGCTGGCCTCAACTTTGTTTACTTCTATCTGAGCAAGGTTAAGCTTGTTTGAATTTTCAATAAGAGATCGTTCAATCTCTTGCTTTGCTTTTTCAGCACCAGCTTTGTCAGGGATAACCCTATCAATGACTGTGCCTATCAATGGAAGTAATATGTTTAACATTATTTATCAACCTTGTTTTCTAGCTTGTCGTATATACGGGTAAGCATAGCTTCAAATTTATCAAAACGAGATTCCAAGTCTTCTTTACGTACATAATGAGAAGGAAGGTCAACCTCTAAATTCTTCATATCTTCTTTTAAGTTTTGCACAGCATCCCATAGTTGCCTAGCGAACCAACCTAAAACAGAAAGAAGCGTACCTATTACTACATTAATTACATCTTGGTATTCCATTAATATTCCTTACTATCTTAGTGGATATTTATCTTTGTAAGCCCAGTTCTCTCGCACAAGCTGGTTGTGAGACATCCCTTCTTTTACGTACAGTTCTACAAAACCCAACGACCTGACAAACCCAATAGCCTTTAGATTTGTTTCGCTAATTGTAGCAATGAGCTGTCCATTTACTTCTAATAAATCATTAGCACATTTAGCTATTGCAGGTAATAAGCTAGGCTTGTATGTATCTAGCTCAACTCCTGAATCATAAGGATAGTCAGCAAGTAAGTATATCCCTCCTACGCATTTGTCACCATCCCAGAACCCATGCAGTCTACTGAAAGCACAGTATTTAAAAGAGGGCATAGCTTCTCTAACTAGCTTTTCCTCTCTTTCATCTACTACTAAATGGGATTCAATCATAATGGAGGTATTCCATAAATTACTCTATTAATGTTTTCTTGAGTCAGGCTACTAGGTAAGTCTCGCAAGCCTTGACGGTAGGTTGCCCAAGCACTTTTATCTACTGCTGAATCAGGCAATTGAGTCCAATCACTTTTGGTAAGAAGCTGATTTCTTTCTGCTCTTACAAGGGCTACCTTTTGCTCGTATGTCAATTCAACTTGGTCTGGTATAGGGCCAGTGTACTCAGCAGTAACAGTCTTAACTTCTGTTGCTTCCTCTCTTTCTGCTTCTACCATTTCAACTGATACAGTTGCAGCTTCCCATTTTGTTAAGTCAACAGGGGCTTGCTCTTGCTCGTCTCTTTGCTTAACCTTAGTTGTAAGGTGTGGGGTTACCCAAGCAATAAACTCTTCTACTGAGTTAAGACCCAAGCTGCTTGGTTGATAAGCTTCTGCTGGGTATTCGGTAATTGCTTTCAGACTTTTATCTGACGCATACTGCAACAGTACAGAGTCCTTTTCTACTTCTAGTTTAATATGTAAGTTTTCCATTATCTTCCTTTAAGTTGCAGTTCGTCCAGCTCGCGTACCAACTGAAATCCAAGTAGCAAAACCGCTACCAATTATATAGTGACCAGCAAGACCGCCTGCCCAAGTCCCTGAGACTCCGTTTTGACCAAGTGCGCCACCAGCTCCTGCTCCTTTAGTTGACCCACCTGCACCGCCTGTTGTTAATGACCCAGCTGAACCATTGGCAGGTGTTGAGTTACCATGTGCGGTTCTAGTACCAGCTTGACCTACAATGCGTCCAGCTCCACCACCACCAGGGCTTCCTGAGTAGTATGTATAAGTGTAGACAGTTGTAATACCGCCCCCACTACATCCCTTGCCAGAGCATGACACATATTGTATTGATGTGGTATAACTGTCAGTATGGTTTCTTGCTCCACCTCCACCGCCTCCGCCACTAATTGTGCCTAAGTTATTAATTTCAATAGGGGATGTAGTAGTAATTGCAGTACCGCCTACTGTAGCATTATTAGTATTACTATTACCGCCTCTACCTCCTGCACCTACAATATACCCACTATTGTTAATAGTTACAACATCGCCTGAAGCAAAGCCAGAAACTGTTAATGCTGCTGTAGCTGTTGTGGAAGAGCCAATTACAACTCCGCTATTAACTACAAAAGAAACATCAGTAATGCCTGCACTATATCCAGCAACTGCCGCAGGAGTTAAAGTGTAGTTGTTAGTATCGGCAGCAATCGTTATTGTAACGCTATTGCGAGGAGTCCAGATACTCGTGCCGTCAAGGATTATTTCAGACAAAGATGTCCCGTTATACACCACAGAATTGATAGCCGATAAATCATAGTTTGTACTTGGCATACCTGCTCCCTTCTATGGTGTTGTAATCGTCAGGACTGTGCCTACTAAAGTGAATGTAGGAACTGCTGAAGCTAGTGCATAGGTAGTAATAGCGGCTTCTTTTTCATCTACAATATCAATATGCTCTACTTCGGAAGTTTCAGAATGTACTCTTAGTTTAGCAAACCAATCTGCTGCTAACCTACTTCTACTTCTACTCATAATGTTTCTCCTGTTTTAGGATAAGCGTCTTTAACTGCTACAATTGCATCATCTAAAGGCATCATAGCAACCGCTTCTTCTGCGGTTATCATGCTGTTAGTACCGTTAAGTATATCTTGTTTGTAAGCCTCTGCTTCTACCCATACAGAGACTTCCCATGTTGCAAATTGTTGAGCCAATTCTTGATATACATTAGGGAAGCCAGCATAAAGCATTAAAGAATTTCCTTGGGAAAAACCAAGTTGTTCTGCTTTCTTATCTATTTCTATTTGTATGTCTGCTTGTATTTGTACAAATTGATCTGCAATAGTTAATTCTCTAGGTAGTTCTTCTTCTTGAGTTTCTGAGGTTATTTCTACTATAAGTTCAGGTTCGATTGTAATACCTAAAGCAAGTATATCTTCATCTAATGATAAAGAGAGCCAGTTAGAAGGATATTTAATACCATTAAGAGTAAACTGTCCTTTTAATATTTCCCCATTTAATTTATATAACATTTAAAATATCCTTTAAAAAGTAATTGTGCCTGAACCAGCAGTAAATCGGTACACTAGATTAGCTCCAACATAAGAAAGAGTATAAGTTAGTCCTGATATAGCGGTCAGTTCAGCTCCAATATAAGATAAGATAACAACACCTGTAGACCCATTAATTGAACCCCCTCTACTGCTACCCCCTCTTCCTCCATTACCACTATTTGCTACAAGATTTGTAGCAGCAAAGGCATTACCCCCAATACCTCCTGTAGAATAAGTAACAGCAGCTCCTGTAATTGAGAAGCTTCGTCCAGTAGGAGTACCACCAGCACCACCGCCATGACCTCCTGTTGCCCCCGATGCGTTACCGTTGCTACCAAAGCCACCTGCTGTCTTAATTGATGCTCCACCAGCCCGACTAATGTTGCCACCACCTCCACCACCTGAACCACCTGCTGCACCAGCAGTCCTCCAACATCCACCACCACCTCCACCATTGGCGGATAAAGTGTTAAAAACAGAAGAGCCTCCTTTACCACCAGTTCTGTTAGTACCATTGGCAGCTGCGCCACCGCCTCCAATCGTGATACTTACTGTTGAACCTATAGGCGTTGGGTAAGTAGCGTTATAGTAAAGCTCCCCTGCTCCCCCCCCTCCTAATGCGTAGGTGACGCTAGAGTACATACCGCCACCGCCTCCACCAGCAGCAATAAGAAGTTCTAGTGTTTCAGGAAAAGCTGCGCCTCCACCACCATAGGGTACTGCTAAACTGGAGGGTATCATGACCATTCCTTGCTTAAAACTGCATGGATTGTAGTAGAAGATGCAACAACATAATCTAATCTATCTATAGCATTAGCGGCTGTTGTCAAATCAGGTACAGAACCTTCTGAAAATTTCCATATAGAGTTATAAGCTAATACCCTACTACCAGTAGCATCTTGGGAAATGAAGATAGAACCAGTTTGACCTGCCACTACATTCGTTGGGCTTCCTAGTGTGCGGTTACCAGCTAGTGTTACACTGAAGAAATTGTTGTCATTAAAGTCTGAGGCAATTGTTACGTCATCAGTAAGGGCTGTAATTGAACCTCTTTGAGCCTTTGTAAATGTATTATTTACATCAGAAATACCTGTAAGACCAGAACCATCACCTGTCGGAGTTAAGAATCTAGCATCACTAGCTATTTTAGTATAGGCATCAGCTAATTCAAATGTACCGAAAGCTTGTATGTAAACTGAGTCACCTACTGTAGCCCCTGTGTCTAGTACAACATTAGCCCCATCAGTTGCTGTGTAATCCGCAGCGTCTAACCTAAGACCGTTAAGATATACAACTAAATACCCAGTATCGTAGGTAGCTGCAAAAGTAGTCTGACCTGCGGTAGCAGTATACTCTACTGAGTTATCAATACCATTAACTGATGACCCAGCATTAACAAAGCCAGTACCTGAATACACTTTCATTGTGGAAGTTGTAGTATCAAACCACAAATCACCAGCATCTAAACTAGTTGTTGGTGCTGTCGCTGATACTCGGTACTGTTCACCAAAGGCATTAACTGAGCCAAGGTTGGAAGCCACTTCGTTTACGCTTGTAATTGAACCGCCCACCAAATCCACATTAGCAATACTTGCCGCCACTACATCAATCTCTGAAGTTGCTTCTGCTAAGTCATTTGCGACTGCAACAACCTTGGCTACCTCTGCTGCTACTGCTGTAATATTTGCTGCGTTAGTTGCTGCTGCTGTTACATCAGAAGCAATACCTGCTACTGTCGTTACGTTAGCATCAATCCCAGCAACTGTATTTACGTTAGCAATGTTAGTAGCTACCGTACCTACGTCTGCATTAGTAGCGTAGTATTTAGCTGAAAAGTTGACACCATCTACTGTACCAGTAGTCTTGCTTGCCCAATCTTCTGCTAGTGTAGCTGAAGTAGCTGCATTTCCAGCTTGTGTAGTTGATGTACTTGCATCTGCGTTAGTGGTTACAACGTCAGCATTAGTTAGAACAAGGTCTGCTGCTGCCGAACTTGCACTACTTGCCGCGTTAGTAGCAGATGTGCTGGCTTCAGAAGCTTTAGTTGTTGCTGTAGACGCTGATGTAGATGCTCCAGATGCAGATGTGCTTGCCTCGCCAGCTTTAGTTGTAGCAATTCCTGCTTGAGTAGAAGCTGTAGAAGCACTAGATGCTGCATTTGTTTCAGCAGTTTCTGCATTTGTTTCAGCCGTTTCTGCTGCTGCTTGTGCTGCTTCCGCTGCAATTTGAGCTGCCCCTGCTGCTGCTGCATCAACTACTAATGACCATTTTGCAGAGTCAGCATTTGTACTGATTGGTAATGCACCACTCGATACATGAGCTGTTGTAGTAAGATAAACGTTACTATTAGTAGTATCTTTAACAATGTCACGATTCTGAAAAGATATACCAGCAGCCCAGTTTCCACGCCAGTTACCAATAGGGTCACCTGGAACAGGGTCGCCATTAGCATCAAACGCCAATGTCTTGCCAGCACGAGAAGTGTTAATTGGCAACGTCATGTTTATCGTAGTGGGGTCAGTAAGAGGAGCTTTAATAGAACGCTCTGCACTCTCAGCAACCTGTTGCACTAGGATTGTTTGAGAATCCATTTCATCATTAAGAGTGTTAGCAAAAAAGTCTCCGCCAGTAGTAAAGTCAGTAGTGCGCTCTATAGCTCGTGAACCAACAATAGTAATACGATTAGTACCAGCAGCTGCAACAACCAATGTAATTGAGCCAGTTCCCAAAGTGGGACTAATTGATACCGTATAGTCTGTTGTTAATGTTAGAAGCACATCATCTTTATACACATTAATATCTGTGTCTATTAGCACTTCAAACTCAAAAGCATACGGCCCTTCACCAGCCGAACCAGTGTAGACTACTCGTCTTGCTACGTTACTTATTGGATAATCTGCCATCTAGTTTCCTTTTTCCCTAATAATATCAGCGTCTTCATTAATTCTTGTCATAATTTGCGGGTATTCAACAAGCATTTGTTTTCTTACTTTTTCAAAAACATTTTCTGAAACACTTTTTATTACAGACTGCTGCCGATATAAAGGCAGGGACTGTATGTCATCCTCTAACTTAGCAATTTCTCCCTGTAAATTATACCCAGCAGGGTCATTAGCAATTTCAAGCATTTTATTATACTCTGGTGCAGTAAGTTTTGTCGAGCCAGTTAAATCTTTTGCAACCGTAAAAGATATAGTTCTAGAAGGCATGCCAAGTTTTGTGCCAGTTCTAATAACAAGCGAATCCGCTTTATTATTTGTTCCTTCAGAAACTCGCATTGGGAGCCATGTGTATTGATACTTTGTTGGCTCACCCCAAATATTTAACTTTAGTGGAAGTTCATCACTTAATCCTGGAGTGTTATTTCTTGCAGAGTTCATTCCCTCAATCATTCCATTAACAGCAGAGTCTTCAGTTGCGTCAGATTTATAATCCCTACGATACGGGTCTAATTTTTCCCTTACTGAAGAAATCATTCCACTCAAAGGAGTTACCATTTTTGACCCAGTTTCAACAAAGATTTTCCCAAGCTGTTTTATTGCGTCACTCGCTTTGTCTTGAGAGCTTCCCTGCCTTCCATCAATAGTTGACATAATATTACTTATGCCTTCTATAAAAGGATTTGTCATTACATAATCATAAAACCCATAGCTCAAAGCCGCAGCCATTTCTTTTACACTGTCTTCATCATCTGAGTACCGTGCATACTCTGTGTAATTTGAAGCCATTGCTAAAAATGCACCTATTGGTTCTATTCCTTGATATGAAATATATACCTTCCCAGATAGGTCGCCAGTTCCATATCTTTTATCACCTGGCAAATCATTAAGGCTTTGCTTTGAAATTTCGTCTATTTCAGAATCTCCAAAGTCCAAAGCTATGCTGTATGGCTGCCATCCTTGTCTAATTAAAGCATCCCTTTGGTTCTTGTCTGCTGGGCCGCCTCCAGTTATTTTTCCGTCATTAGCATAGTTAGCCATTGCCATACCAAAGCCAGTTCCCAATCCAACTTTTGCTAAAGCCAAGTCACCTTCTTTACTTCCCCTTGCAATTTCAGCCCTTATTTTTTTGCTTAAAAAAGCTAAAGGTGTTCTTTGTAAAACCTGAAGCTGCAAATTAACTGGGGTTGAAGTAAATGGTATGTTTAATTTTGCAAGAAATGATATTGGGTGGTCTGCATTAAGCGAAGTTTGAAGTGTTTTTACAAGCCCTTCTTCCATTGGTTTTGTGAACGTAGCCTCTTGTGACAAAGTGGTTAAGTCTTTTGGAGGGTTGTCATAGGTCTTATCAACAGCGTCATCAAATAATTTAGATGCCTCGTCAGAAGATTTGCCAGCTTTTAACCCATCGTTCATAGCATTAATACCATTACGAGTAGCAAGTCCTTCTAGCTCAAATCTGTAATTAATTCCTTTAAAAAATTCATCGGCCACTAATAATGAACGACCAGGAAGTGTTGCTACATAGTTGACAGATTTTAATATTGAAGCTAGTGGGTTGTCTGCTTTGTAATCAAATATTTCATACCTTGCTTTAGTAAATTCAATTTTAGTTGTATCTGTAACGTTTGAAGAATATCCTTCCTTAAACGCATGAGAAGCCATTTTAAATCCGTCTTTTACAGCTTGCACAGATGCCGTAAGTTTTGAAACATTTTCCGTAAAATAATATTGCTCGTCCATTCCAAGTCCAAGCCCACGTCTTGCAGTGCCTATTGCAGAGGCCCCTGCACTTTCAACCATTCTAATTGCTGGCATCATAGCATTGCTGTAAATGTTTTTAATGTGTGTACTTGGTCTCGATAATATGCCGTTAATAAATATCGTCATGAATTTATCTTTTAATCCACTTGTGGCAGCAGCATCAATTAGTTTAGACCTTGCAGCAGCATCCAGGCTGTCATCCATATATGCAGCAGCAAACTTTCTTAAGTCCGAGCTATTCATTAATCCGCCAGTTGCTTCTTCTAAGTCAATGAATCCAGTTCTTGGGATTCTCATAACAGCCATAGATTGAGCTACATTAGTTTGATAGCCTTTTATTTGGCGTTGCAATGCGCTATGAAATGCAATTGTTTGTATAGCTTCCAATTCCATTTCTGGAGTTACTTTAGATGGGTTATCATTTAACTTTCTTAAAGTGTCTGTTAAATGGTCTGCACTAGATTTCTGAACTTCAAATGCTCTGTATGTATTTACAGGGTCTACTTCCAACTTGCCAGTAATTAATTTGTTAATAAACGATTCGTCTGCACCAGCTTGTTTTGCAGATTCAATTACTTGTTCAAAAGTAATGTTGTCAGTTTTAATTCCAGCAGCTTCAGCTATTGATTTAACTGTTGATTGAAAGTCTGTTGAGTCACTAATTAGCGGCAAATTAAATTGCTCTTTAGGCGGCTTTAAGTCTACAGGTTCTTTACCAGCAGCTTGTGCTGTAGTTTTTGTTTCTTCTATTTTTTGAACATTCTTTTCAATAGTTGCAGTCAGCTCTTCAGGCGTAACAGTTGGTTCTGCATTTACTTTTTGTTGAACTCTTGCCGCCTTTTTGCCTTCTTCTAATGTGCCAACTCCACTAACCTCAATTGCAGAGGCTGCTTCTTGAACTTCTTGAGCAGGAGTGGGCGGAGTCGTTTTGCCTATGGTTTCTCTAGCTTTTCTACTTAAAGCTTTTGATGATGATTTAGAAGATTTTAATGCCTTCGCCCCTTTAACGGCAAGGCTTCTTAATCCAGCAACATTTTCGCTCTCACCAGTAAAGACTGAATCAGCTTGCACAGGCTGCTCAGACTGGTCAAAGTCATTAGCCAGACCAGTTGTATCAGCTTTTTCAACCATTGCATTGATTTGAGAACCAATAGATTTATCTATCATTTATTAACCTTTTCTTGTTTGGCTTTTGGGGCTGCTACAGCCGTAGCCGAATATAAAGATTTTGCTTTATTTTTACCAACAACTTTCATTGCTTTAGATGCAGCCTTTGTTGCTACCGTACCAGGCGCAATAACTTCTCCAAGACCTTCTGCATATTCTGCTGATGATTCTGGCACACCCAAAGTATCTTCTAAAAACATTTTAATGTCTATAGCCGTTGGAAGACCTGTTGACTTTTCAGTCCCAGACAAAAACGCATCTAGTTTACTTTTTCCTTCTGGCGTTTGTGCAACATCAACTAATCCTCTAACCAAAGAAATTAAATCACCAGGTAATCCTACAGCCCCCTGAACAACACCTTTACCCGTGCCATAAAGGGCTTCTGCTGGGTCAGCTTCAAAGTCACTTTGTACCCCAGAAATTCCGTCTGTAATTAATTGGCTTATTGGGTCTGGTTCAATAAAGTCAGGTTTAACTATTACTGGCTCTACATCTTTGTAAATATAGTCATCATACTCTTTTAGATAAAGCTCTTCTAATGGTTCCATTATTTAGGTCCTTCTAAATCTTTTAGTGATTTTATAAGGTCTCTTAATTTCTTAGCCTCAATGGAATCTAATTGTCTTTTTTTAAGATATCCATCTACAGACATAGTTTTAGTATCAAAATCAGGAAAGCTATTGATTATTGCTGTCTTTACATTTTCTATTTTATTGTCATTGTCAGCCTTGCTATCTTTCCATTTCTTAGCCGCTTGATTGGCAGCGTCAATTGAACTTGGATAAGTTCCATCAGGCTGCTTCTCACTTTTTATTTCCTCGTATATTTTAGTTATTGTTAATACTTTTTTAATGGTATTGTCACTATTAACAGCAAAGAAGTCTGTCGATGCACCAGCATTGTTGGCTATAATTGTTTGAGCCTTTTTTTCAACAGCCGATGCTATTGATGGTAATAGTTTGCCAATTTGCTTGGCACTTAGGTTTGGATGCAACAACCTTAATTCAATTTCGTTTCTTATTTCCCCAGTGATAACGCTTACTTTAGCGCGACCATAAGCTAGCCCATCTTCAATTGCAGCACCCCTGTCAGGATTAAGACCAGCATCTAAAACAGATTGACTAATTACGCCTTCTCTAAATAAATACTTTGATAACTCTCTTTTTCTTGTGTTAGTAGTGCCGCTAGAGTAAAACTCAATAATTGCATCTTTGTTGTCTTCTTCTTTTTGTCTTTTAGCATTAACCTGTTCTTTTCCTTCCGCAACATAAAGCTCATCCCATGAAGCTATAACAGCTGCCCTAGCTTTGCCCTGCTCTTCTTTTGTCATTGAATTATATACAACAGTAGCTTTGCCGAGGTCACCATCTCTCATTCTATTAACAGCCTCTAGCATATTTCCAGCATATTTACTATCTTGCCCAGCTGCTACAATATAATTTGTTTTTAATTCATTGTAATTTTCTTCAAATTGTTTTACTTGAGTTTCTGCAAATTCACTAGACACAGACCTTGCTTGAGCGTAAATTGAATCCCTTGCGTTTATGAAATACTCATTAAGAATTTCAGGGCTTGTGGCTACATCCATTACAGTAGCTATTGACTCTAAAGAATTTTTTACATTATCCTTTGCCAAATACTCTTGGTCGTTTAAATAGTCTGTTTCTAACTTTTCTATATTGCTTTTATAAAAAGCACTAGCTGTTACGGACAACGATTGTTGAGCTATTACGGATTCTTCTGGAGATAAAGCCGTTAGTGGCTTAACCATTCCTGTAATAATAGAATCGTATTTACTTTTAATTTCATCAAGGTTATTTAATTGGTTTAGCTTTACTTGGCTATTAACAGAAACCATTGCTTGTTTAGCAGCAACTTCAATCTGCGAACGTAATTGCTTGCCTTGAAATTTACGATATGTATCTTGATATATTTCGCCACCACCAACTTGACCAATTAGGTCATCAATACTTTGGCCCTTTTCATTAGCTTGTTGTATTTGCTCTAATGTTAGTGGCTGACTAATAGCATTTTTAATAGCATCTTGCTCTGCCTGTTCACCCATTTTGCCAAATGCAAAAGTTGATATCTTATCAAGCCCTTGCGTCATTGACTGAGATGCACGAAAAGCCTCTTTTACATTAGCAAAATCAAGCTGTGGCATATCAGGAGTAACCCTGCCTGTTTGTTGATATTTAGGTAATTCGGCCATTATTCTTTTTTACCCTTCATAACGGATAGATTTATCTACAACTGGTGCTCTAGTTACAGTTTCTGGAGATGCCGTTGTCCCATACGCAACAGCAGCAGTTCCTAATTTGGC
>TARA_R110000803_G_scaffold204986_3_pt1 | contig 14716 bp, 10 predicted proteins | sample TARA_R110000803 | Tara Oceans TARA_R110000803 (sample SAMEA4397772) | marine metagenome | biome: Polar Biome; feature: [SRF] surface water layer (ENVO:00010504); material: water (ENVO:00002006), including particulate matter (ENVO:01000060) such as... | depth 5 m | reverse complement strand
AACGTTTCATTTCGTTCGCTTCGCCTGCGTCCTGAAAAGCCGGAAGCGGCGCGTCCTGGCAAAGACAGATCGGATCAGACGCATCAGCAATAGACTCGCGGCTCCAGTGCCACACGACTTGTCGGACCCGACCTGTACGGGTGTTGAATTTATTGCAAACAATATGCTCTCCACCACCACAACGGGCATGTCAGCGCCGGTCGCCGATCCAATCTGAATCGCCTCATCTTCGCTGAGGACTCGAACCCCAGAGCGGTCATTCAGCTCTCAACAGGTCGCATCGAACTGAGCACCTGGCAGGTTGCTCTCTGGAGCTGAGGGCCTGTTCTGCAAAATATTTCGCGAGGAGTTTTGCCCGAATGTGTCTGAACCGATTGCCGATACGTCAATCAGGAAGGCCCTGCTCACTATTTCGTTCTCGCGCATTTCCTCCTTGGAGCGCGCTTTGATGAACCCACAAACGCCCCAACGCCTAAATGAATTTCGCGCATCTTTTTGGTGAATGAATACAAATCTAATAATTCTGATATGGATAAATTCTCTATTTTGCGGCCGTTTTCGTGACTTATTGTTTGCATGCTTTACACGCGGGAAACCCACTGGTATCCGATTAGCATAGAAATTTTGTGTCGCTTAGCCAGCACGCGAAGATAATTCAGGGAGAGAAATTTGGGTTACGACGTCAGCTGGGATAAGCCCCACATACCCTCAGAAGACAGACACTGGCAGGAAAGTGACTGTTACTGGTTCTACGACAGGAAGAACGGGATTGGCGGGTTTCACCGCATTGGACAGAAGCCCAATCTCGGTACCGGACAAGTTACACTTTTCGTGTTCAAGGAAGGCGGGGAAAGATACATCCTAAGTTCGGGCGAGAAGGCTGAACACGAACTTGGACCGGATGATCGCCAGGCGGCCAAGCAGGTTGTCGGCAGCCACACGGCAGAAGCGCTTGGTGACGGTCGGATGCGGTTCACCTGGGGCGAGGAAGAATGCGAGGGCGATCTCGAATTCTATGAGTCGTTTCACGAACCCCGGAACTGGTCAAAGACGGGCCATTCCGACGACTTCATGAGCAGCATCAATTCCGACGGACACCTGGAATGTTCAGGGCGTATCCGCGGAACGGTCAAGATTGGGATGAACAGCTACAATATCGACGGTCTCTGCCACCGCGACCGATCGTGGGGCTTTCGGGACAATAGTCGCGCCAGCCTGCATCGATACCGGATGTTCTCAGGGACCGTTGGGCCCGAGCTCAGCTTTGCGAGCTTCCTTCTGGACCTGAAAGATGGTCCGAAAATGGTTGCCGGCTTTGTCGCCCGCCATGGAGAGGATCTCGACGTCCGCGACCTTCGGGTTATCACGCGGTTTGATTCAGATGGCCTCACGCCCTTGGGAGCAACTGGGATTCTGACGCTCGAAACCGGCGAGGAAGTCAGAATTGAAGCCAGCTCGGTTCAAGGCTTCATGACGCCCGTTCCAGAGGCCGGGGCAGCCTCGCAGGACCATATCTCGACATTCATGTACAATGGAAAGACAGGTTTCCTGGACCTCGAGCTGAGCACCAATCCAGGACGGGGTACCTATATTCCAACTCAGGAAGATGTCACTTTTCTGGCTGTAGACCAGGGGCTGTCAGCCAGCGTCAGATACACTGACTAGTCCAACATCTTTCAACGAATAGGCCCATCCATGCGGATGGGCCTATTCGCCGACTCCATTATTCGGCAGCGAGGCACAATATGTCGACAGATGAACTCAAGGGCACGATGGCGGAGTCTGTCAGGCAGGCCAAATCGCGTTTTCTGAAAATTGATACGGCGACGATCCAGCGGTTCATTGAGAACCAGCCCGATGTATCAGGGCCCGTCTCTATCGAAAATGTCGTCTTTCCGACCGATGGCGCGGGCTCAAGCAATGGCATCGCCTTCCTCAAGGCGACCGGCGACTTCGGCGACGGCGTGCAATCGCTTGACCTGGTTCTGAGATACTCGCCGGGCGAGCAGCTCCTGAAACAGAAAAGATATGACCACGAATTTGAAACCCTGATTGCCCTGCAGCCGTTCGGGTTGCCTGTTCCGGAAGCGCTCTGGCTCGACGCAGATGGTCGATGGCTGGGCACCCCAGGCTACATCATGAAAAGGGTCGATGGCGACGTCCCGAGTGCGGCGATGTATTCTGCAGGCCCTCTGGCAAACGTTGCGCCCGAAGTTCGAAACGAGCTTATGCTCAAGGCGGCGGGATTTCACGGTCAGCTCAGGAAGGCCGCAATTGGTGCAGACAAGGTTCCCCATCTCGTTAAGAGAGGCGATGGCACAACGCCCATCCGCCGCGAGCTGAGCTGGTGGCTCGAAGAAGTAAATCAGGTTTGTGACGCAGAGGATCCGAAGGCAAAAATGATCAAGGCCGTCCATGACTGGATGGTTCAGTATGAACCGAGAGACCTCTATCCAGCCAATCTTGTGCACGGAGACGCGCAGATCGCGAACATCATCTATGCTAATGGAGACATTGCTGCCGTCGTTGATTGGGAATTGTCGTATCTGGGCCACAATGAGTCTGATCTGGCGCTGATCTGCTTCCTCACCGAAAGCCAGAAACTGACAGACACAGCTGTCGAAGGCACACCGACGGAAGAAGAGTATCTCGAACGGTACAGCCGCGAAAGCAGCACCGAGGTCATGCACTGGCCCTATTTCAAGCTGTTCAATCTGTACAAGATTATTGCCGTTTCCCGAATGTCAGCGCACTTCATGCCCTCATTCGAACAATTGTGGGCTTTCTATTTGCAACAGCTCGACGACGTCTGGACGGCGGCGAAAGAAACTTACGAATAGCATACGATGTTCCTCGTCTATGGCCGAGGAAGCGGGAGCTATTGTCGCAGCCGTATCAAAGTCAGAAACTCACGCCTCAATGATGCATTATCGAGAAACTGCCCCCGCATGACGCTGTTGATCATCTGGGTATTGTCGTCCTTCACGCCGCGCCAATGCATGCAGAAATGATCTGCCTCCATGACGATCGCGATTCCATCCGGTGTGATCAGCGTTTCCAGAAGATCGGCCAGCTGGACTATCGCCTCTTCCTGGATTTGGGGGCGCGACATGATCCAGTCCGTCAGACGCGCATATTTCGACAGACCGATGAGGTTCGACCACGCATTCGGCAGGATACCGATCCAGACCCGGCCGATAATCGGACAAAGATGATGGCTGCAGGCACTGCGGATGGTAATCGGGCCGACGATCATGAGCTCGTTCAGTCCTTCGGCATTTGGAAACTCGGTCGCTTCCGGCGCTGGCAGATATCGGCCGGAGAACACCTCGGACAGATACATGCGCGCGACCCGCTGAGCTGTCTCGCGTGTATTATGGTCACGCGCGGTATCGATCACAAGGCTATCAAGAACGCGATCGACTGCCGCCTCGACCTCAGCCTTTATAGCGTCCAGATCACCCGGCTCCAGAAAAGCCGAAATATTGTCATTGGCGAAGTATCTGTGGCCCGCCGCTTCCAACCTTTCGCGCACTCTTACCGAAGCTGTTGCAGGCGTAGGCGTCCTATTCGGCACGCGCATCTCCTTCCTGCCAGTATGTATCGCGGAGGGATCGCTTATACAGCTTGCCCGTGGCCGCGCGGGGCAGTTCATCGATGAAATCGATCTGCCTCGGGATCTTTACGCCGGAGAGCTTCTCTCGCGCAAATTGGGAGAGTTCCGAGGCCATGTCAGGACCAGCCTTGGAGCTATCCTTAAGCTGCACGACGGCGATCACCTTCTCTCCCATGTCCGGGTCAGGGCCTCCGATCACAGCGACGTCCAGCACATCTGGATGCGTTACCAGGTGGTTCTCGATCTCCTGGGGATAGATGTTCACGCCGCCGGATATGATCATGAAACTCTTTCGGTCTGTGAGGTAGAGAAATCCGTCCTCATCAAGCCGCCCCACATCGCCAAGAGTCGACCAGCCACACCTGTTTCGGCTTTCGGCAGTCTTTTCGGGGTCATTGTGGTAAGTGAACGCATTACCACCTTCGAAGAAGACTGTGCCTTCCTCGCCAACACCAAGCTCTTTGCCTTCCTCATTGCAGATATGGATCGTCCCCAGCACCGCGCGGCCTGCTGTCCCCGGCCGTTCAAGCCACTCTCCGGCGCGCACGAATGTCATGCCATTACCTTCCGAACCGGCATAGTATTCATGAACGATCGGGCCCCACCACTCGATCATCGCGCGCTTGATCGGGACCGGGCACGGGGCCGCCGCATGGATGACCGCCTTCAGCGATGAGACGTCGTAGCCGAGCCGGGTCTCCTCCGGCAGTTTCAGCATTCGAACGAAATGGGTCGGTACGAACTGAGCGCACGTCACCCCGCGCTTGTGCACGAGCGAGAGCACGAGTTCAGGGTCAAACTGCTCCATCACGACGGCTGTTGCCCCCAGCCGCTGAATGGTCATTGTCCAGCCGAGCGGTGCGGCATGATAAAGCGGCGCCGGGCATAGATAGATACTGTCTTGGCTTGCGCCGGCAAGCTTTGAAACGAGTTTCGGGAATGCTTCATCTGCCACCGCTGGCCCATCGACCGACCGAGTCGGTGCAATCCCCTTTGGACGCCCAGTCGTCCCAGACGAGTAAAACATGACAGCGCCGCCGCTCTCGTCGCCAATCGGAGCAGCGTCCATTTCAGACAATGCCTCGTCCCAGTTCACGTAGGCTTCGTGATCCTTGCCCGTCTTGAAGAGGAGAATGTCCAGGCGTGCGTTCGCAACGCTATCAAGCTCCTTTGCGAGGTAATCGGAAGTCAGAAGCAGACGGGCGCCGCTATCCCGGAGGATATAGGCTATTTCATCAGCCGTAAGACGCGATGAAACTGGTACGTAGAAGAGCCCTGCCCGCTGCGCCGCCCAGCAGAAGTCGAAGACTTCGGGGCAGTTCTCCAGGCAGAAGGCTACCTTGTCGCCTTTGCTGATACCGAGCTGACGGAAGAGCCGGGCGCCCTTATTGGCAGCCTCTTCAAGTTCGAAATAAGTGCGCGAACGCCCGCTCGGCTCGAAGACAAGCGCCTTTTTTCCTGGATGAGACTGCGCGAATATCCGTGGATGCATGTGCTAAACTCTTGATCAAGGGATTGACGGCGGACCTTTTCAGTTCCGCCCTTAAAGCTACGTGAAAGGTGTGACGGGTGAAGTGAACTCAATGCTTCGCGACATAAACGGCCTGAGGCGCCATGAATTCTAGCAGTCCCTCCATACCGTTTTCGACGCCAAAACCGCTTGCCTTGTGCCCGCCGAAAGGTGTGTCCGGACGCAGGTTGAGGTTCTGATTGATCCAGACAGTACCTGTCTCCATCTTGCGTGCGATCTTCATGGCCTCATCAGTATTCTTCGACCAAACGGCGCCTGCCAGTCCGTACTCGCTGTCATTCGCACGGTCTATTACATCGTCGATGTCAGAAAATTTGAGCATCGGCAGAACCGGTCCGAAGGCTTCTTCCTGAACCACGCGCGATCCTTCCGGCGGGTTGTCGACAATCGTGACCGGGACGAAATACCCCTTTGTATCAGGAATATCTGCGCCTTCGATCAGGGTGAGATTATTGGCGCGCGCATCGTCCAGAAGGTTCATCACCCGGTCGAACTGACGCTTGTTCTGAATCGGGCCCAGCACAGTGCCCTGCTCCGATCCATCCCCGACCTTGGTTGCTTTTGCTATCGCAACAAGCCGGTCGCGAAGCGCATCATAGACGGACTCGTGAACATAGAGGCGCTTGGTGGCCACGCAGATCTGGGACGTGTTGGCGAACGCGCCGAAGAATATCTTCTGGGCGACTTCGTCCACATCGACATCGGGCAGGACAATTGCGGCGTCGTTCCCGCCAAGCTCAAGCGTCAGCGCCTTGAGGTCGCGCGCAGCGCTTTCCATGACCTTCTTGCCGGTTTCGGTTGACCCGGTGAACGAGATTTTCGCAAAGCCTGGATGAGACGTCATCCATGGCCCAAGCTCATCCCCGCCGGAGATCACATTAAGCACGCCGGGCGGCAGTATGTCCTGCAGGAGCTCGCCGATTTTGAGCGTACAGAGGGGCGTAAAAGGTGACGGCTTCAACACCATCGTGTTGCCCGCGAGAAGTGCGGGCGCCACTTTCCAGATGGCGAGGTTCACAGGGAAGTTCCACGGTGCAATCGCGCAGACGACGCCCAGAGGCACATAGCGGGTTTCAATGAATTGCGCGTCGCTGTCTTCAGAAGTATGAACGGGCGGGCGCATCTGCGATACCATTTTCAGCCACTGGCCCGACATCATGATTTCGGCCGCAGCTCCTTCAGTCGGCCGTCCCTGCTCCTTGGTGAAAAGGCGTGCCAGTTCGGCCGAATGCTGAAGGATGATGTCGCCGGCCTTCGCAAGAAGATCCGCGCGCTCCTCAATCGGACGCAACTTCCAGGCCTTGAAGGCTAGGCGGGCGGATGCCACCGCATCGTCGAGCTGTTCCCGGCTACAATCTGGAGCCTGCGCGAACACCTCTCCGGTTGCCGGATTGATAACATCAATCTGCCCCTTCGCAGAAACGCTCTTGCCACCAATGGTCATTGAATAGTTCCGGTCAAAGTCGGTCATACACCTGTTCCTGTCGTTGATTTTTTTGAATGACGATAAGCTATCGAACGCCGCTCAAGCCCGGCTCGAATTTCATCGCTGTGTTCGCCAATCCGAGGCGGCGGGAGATGCTCTCTTCGCCCGTGGGCGCCGAAACGGACGGGTCTGTTCATGTCATACCAGGTGCCCTCGCTTGGGTGATCGCGTCGCTCGAAAAATCCGTTCTGCGAGAGCTGTGGATCCTCGAGCATGTCTGCGAGGTCGCGTACGGGCATGCAGGGGATCCGGGCCGCCCGGAAGCGCTCTATCCATTCAGCCGTCGTGGCCGTCGGCGTGATTTCAGCGAGGCGCTGATACAGCTTATGCTGCCCAAAAAACTGTTCTCGCGGCGTTTCGAGGTGTTCCCGTTTCAGGAAATCGAGATCGTTAATCACGGTGAATACCATTTCCCAGCTTTCGACTGTGTACGGCACAATGCTGATATAGCCGTCGCTTGTTGGAAATGGCTGGCGGTCGGGATCGAGCTGACGCGGATATCCGACCGCCGCATTGGGTGGATCGAATGTCAGCCCGCCCAGATGCTCGGCCAGCATGAATTGCGAAAAGGCCTCGAACATGGGTACTTCAACGAACTGTCCTTCTCCGGTTCGTAGCTTATGCACATAGGCCGCCAGCGCTGCCTGAGCCGCGTAAAGGCCCGCCACCTTGTCCGCGATCAGGGACGGAATGTACCGGGCCTTCCCACTGCCATCGACACGTCCAGACAGCGTCGCGACACCCGAAGCCGCCTGGATAACGTCGTCATAGGCTTGCAACCCATCATAAGGCCCGCCAGAGGCAAAGCCGACGCAGTGAATGTAAATAAGCTCAGGACTTAGCGGCGTCACCTGGTCTGGGCCAAACCCCAGCTTTTCAATCGCGTTGAGGCGAACATTGTGAATGAAGATATCGGCCGTCGCCAGCAGGTTTGCCATGACCTTGCTGTCTTCCGGCGATTTGAGATCGAGAACGATGGAGCGCTTATTCTTGTTCAGCGCCATGAAGCCTGGCGACATGCCGCGCGTTCTGGCTGGCTTGGCCGAATGACGGAACTGATCGCCTTCAGGGGCTTCAACCTTGATGACATTCGCGCCAAGATCGGCCAGCATCTGCGTTGCAAAAGGCCCGAAAACGACGCTCGTCATATCGACGATCGTCACACCTTCCAGCATTGATTTGCCGGTGCTGTTCTCCGGTTTCCGTTTCAAGCAACTTCTCCCGCACGGTCACAACCGCCCCGATCGCGCCGCGAAAGATGTCTCCCTAGCAGAACGCGTTGGACAGACCCGTGTTCGAGCATCAGAGCAGCGATATAGAGGCCCAGAAACACGGACCCGACCATCCAGAACGCGACTGAGCACAGAACTGCACGGCTCCAGTGCTCTTCGCGGTAGAATAGCCAACCACACATAAAGAGGTTGAATAGCAGGATGTCCCAAAACACAGCCTTCACCCATGGATAGGCGTCTGATGCCGCGCCGATCTGCGCGACCGACACCGAGAGGCCAGACTGAGACCATGCCCAGACGAACATGACCACAGCGGACAATGACGCGAGCACGCCAAAGCCGATCAGGGCGGACCTGTATGCTGACGCTGAAGGATTTTGCCTAAGCATCGATATGAGCCGGTGTTTTTTCCGGCGAACCGTGAGACGCGATGATACCCGCAATCTCTTCCCTGCTCGGTCTTTCGGCATATTTGCGGGCCAGTCGAAGCGACGCGCCTGGCACGATATTCGCGCGCATGACCCGCAGCCAGTTGCTCGGCTTCTTCGCCCAGGCCGCAGGGGATGTTACTCCGTAATAGGCTTTGACCAGCTCTCGATAGAAAGTCGGATCGACGGTCGGGGCGATGTTCGATGTCCAGTGAACGACAGCCGAAGCAGCGCGGGATCTGACTGTTTTGGGCGCAAGGCCCGCACGGGTTTCAAACCGGGCCTGATCTTCCTTGTCGACGGTGAGCATCATGGCCCATTCGGAGCGGAACCGCTCTTCGAGAGCGTTTTGATATTTGATGACCTGCTCTTTCGGTAAGCCGCCACGCGCCAGAATGTCAGCGAGTATATCGCTTCCCAAAACGCTCCATGTGCAGCCGCGACCAAATTTCGGGTTGGATCTGATCACGGTATCGCCGACCGGGAAATAGCCCAGCACCTGAACATCCCCATCAGGTGCCAGTTTCCGCCAAAAAAAATCCATATTGGCCCAGCCAACGACAGGCGAAGTGGGTTTGGCTCGTTCGGGTTCAATCCAGCGCGCCGCTTTCGGAATACGACGTAGGATATCTTCAAATACGCCCGGCTTTGAAAGCGCGCGGTGATAGAGAAGCGGATCGTCTTGATTGACGACGATCGACATCACGAAATTTGTGTCATCCGCAACAAAAGTCGTTGCGACCAGATCGTCGAAAAGCACGCCCGGCATACCGACAAATTTCGGGAAGTCCTGACCGGGACGAAGTCTGTAATGCCGGGTGAAATAGGCTGAATTGGACTTGTAGTGAAAATCGCCGACTCGGGCGCCCCGTTCGATGATAGGCTCAAGCAAACGCGTCATCCGGCCCGATGCATCAATGATCACGTCACTAGTCAGAGTATGGGTTTCGTCCCCCTCTTTATACTCTAGTCCATGGACCTTGAAGGGTGCTTGTTTGTCATCGGTCAGGAGGCGCAGCACCTTCACTGAGGACCGGATCGTGATGCCGTCCTTACGCTCGGCATATTTGCGCATGGCTTGCTCTAGAACAGCCCGCCTGGAGGCAAGCACCGTCAGGTCCTCATCGCCGGGCTTCAAGATAGCATCGCTGTTGCGGCTGCATGGCAGGCATTGCTCTACCGGGACTTCCTTCACTCCGGCCGCCACCATCTGCTCGGTCAGTCCCGGATACCACCGATTTAGCGCATTGCGCAGGCTACTAAGGAAGAAATGCGGTTGCATGGTATGCGGAACGCCCCGGCGTTGGATGATCCCATTGCGCGTAATCTGATCTTCAACATTGATGAGTTCGTCTCTTTCGAGAATCGTCACGGGAATGCCGCGGCGATTGAAGGCCAATGCCGATGAAAGACCTGCGATACTGGCCCCTATGACGACAACGCCGCGGTCTTGCAGATTAGTGCCCACACAATCCTCTTTGATTCACTGGTTCATGAGACGCTCACAAAGCGCCCAGTAGAAGCCGCTCATCGCATCGTATTGGGCGACGATATCGTCGGGGAGATAGGTGCTCATTGACCCCATGCAGATCAGGATTTCGTAACACGCATGGACTTTATAATAGTCGAGGTTTCCGAGCTGCTTTCCGCCTGCCTCTGCATACATGGCCAGCCATTGCGCCTCACTCGGCGGGCGCACCGGAAGCTGGTCGGCATGTGGCCGGTGCGGGTCCATTGAAACGATCTGGATCGCGAGATCGAGCTCTGGGGCGCCTACGGAACTCAGTTCCCAGTCAAGCATTGCCGCGACGCGGTTCTCATGAAGCAGGTAATTTCCAAGGTTGGGATCACCATGCATCAAAACCGGGTTCACATTAGCGGGAGCATTCACCAGAAGCCACTCGCGCACTGGAACCAGCCGGTCATAGGCCTTGGGCCTGGCCCACTCCCACGTCTTCCACCACCAGTTCGTCAGCTTTTCCTGCGGTGTTCTGCCCTCGGCATTCTTTGTGAAATTTTCCAGCCCCAGTGGGACGTGATCAAGATTGTGGATTTTGGCGAGATTGCGCAGAATATCCCGATAGATCGCCTGACGTCCCGCCTCATCGGTCTCGACCAGAGGGCCGCTAGTGAAGAGGGACGTGGGTATGGGCTCTCCAGGGACGCACTCCATGACAAAGCCGACGACGCCTATGTCCTCGCCCGTTTCATCGAGGCCATAAACCGTCGGAACGGCTATGCTGGTGTTCCGTAAGCGCGACAGCAGGTCGAATTCGGACTTGAGGTCATACTCGACGAAAAGCCGCTGATCCGATTTGGGATCGTAGCGCAGCACAAGCCTCTTCAACTCATCTTGGCCGTTCTGGTGAATCCTCGCCGTGAAAATCAGAATCCCGGAAGACGAGCCTGATTTCGCAGCGCCCCCGCCAATGTCCTCCAGCGAAACCTTGGCCCCGAACACCTTTTCCAGAAAGGGTGCCAACCGCTCAGGGTCGACCCTCGCATATGTTGACTTGGCTGCGGCAACACTTCTGTCCAGCGTATTTGCAATGTCGCTCATTTGTATTTTCGCCCTGTTTGCGTGCGGCAGAATTGGGCTTCAGTGGCCAATCCGGTGCACTTGATTTCCTATTGCCGGATCCATTGCGGATCGAACTCTCTTTTGGTGAGGCCGACATCGCAATTCGCCATGAGCGTATTGGAGACGGGTTGTTCGCCCCGCAGCGGATTATCGATCATGTTGAAATCGCAAACGCCCGAACGGCCATTCCAGCGCGGGATCGAAAGTGCTTCAATGCCGGCCGGCGATGAGCCTGGGCCACCATTGTCGAAATGCGTCGAAGTAACAACGCCGTCGACAGTATCCACATTGATCCTGAGAATTTCACCATTCTCCAGCTTCACGACAGACCATCCTCCGATAACAGAATATCCGTCACAGAGCGTGGAGCTGACAGTGTGCAGATCCCTGATGGTCTCACGCTTCCCGTTGAGCATGACCCAACCCATCTTGTGAAGATTACCCGGCTCGTCCATCATGCTGACAAGCGAATAGGACATGTCAGGGCCGACTGTGCCTGCATGCCAGCGCGCAGCGCGGAAGACGGCATGCGGGCGGTCTCCATAGCCATGATCGCGATAGGCGAGACCGTTTTCAATGTCGATTACGCGGTTGCCAAAGCGCACGCGGCCTTCGAGGCGCCCCGCGCTTTCTGGATGGCCCGACGTGCCCATCGTTGCCTGCTCGGGCCCGGCAATGCTGCCTAGAAGCTTGCCATGGTAGGGCCCCCCGACGAATGACCAGTCCTGCGAAGGGAACCAGTCGTAAACCCGCAGATCGACCTCAGCGTCATCATCCCAGGCTTCAAAGCGGCAATACTTCATGTCCGGAATGGAGAACTTCGCCGTACCGGAGCTTGCAGTCGTTTCGGTACGATCGCCTTTCTCCAGTTTGCGATCGAGGAGGTGACGGCGAAAGCGTGTTCCGTCTGGAAGCGCCATACCCCAATGGGTTTGTGTCGCCCCCTGATTCACGTAGGCGCCTGTGCGGAGAAAGCCCGTTGCGCCGGTGATAGGATCCCGAAAAACCAGCACCCATGATTCCTGCCAGTCAGGATGATCAGAAGGCTTATGTGGCAGATCCACTTCAGAATATAGAGACGTCAAATCATCCTCCCTGGGACATAATCTTGTTTTGTTTATTCAAGGTCGACGTACGCGACCTTTCTCAAGGCTAGGCTGCAGTAAAGTTGATGGGCAATGTCTTTGGCCCACTAATGAAAGCGGATTGCGTCCATTTTGGCTGACCCGCGAGTTCCACCGTTTCAAGTCGCGGCAAGAGTTCTTCGAAGAGTATCTTCATTTCGAGCCTTGCCAGATGCTGTCCGAGGCAGACATGCGGGCCGAAACCAAACGCCAGTTGCTTGTTAGGCTTGCGATCAATCTGAAACTCAAAAGGCGCATCAAAAAGCTCTTCGTCTCGATTGGCTGACATGTACGACAGCATCAGCCAGTCGCCAGCGCGGATTTTCTTGCCGCGCAGCTCATAGTCCTGAACCGCTGTCCGCATGAAATGCTTAACCGGTGTCGTCCAGCGGATCGCCTCCTCAACGAGACCCGGGATGAGGGATGGATCCGCTTTAAGCCGGGCGAGCTGATCCGGCGCCTCAGCGAGCCCCCAGAGCGCACCAGCGGTAGAAGCCGATGTCGTGTCATGGCCTGCGGTCGCCACAAGGACATAATAGCTGTTGGCTTCGCGCTTCGCGATCGGCTTTCCGTCAATCTTGGCGTTCGCAATCACTGTAGCGACATCGTCGCGAGGATCCGTACGGCGCATCTCGGTGAGTTGGTCGAAATAGGCATAAAAGTCGCCAAGAACGGCATTGAACACATTCAGCGCGGTCGATGGATCACTCATCGCCCCTGCATCGCGGCTCTTTTCAGGATCGCGGGCGCCGAACAATTGCTGCGTTAACGCCAGCATCATGCCCTCATCATTTTCCGGCACGCCGAGTATCTCCATAACGACGCGGAGGGGATAGTTGAGCGCAATATCTTCGACGAAATCGCACATCCCGCCACGATCCATCATGCGGTCCACATGATCCCGAGCGATCACCCGTATACGATCAGAGAGCTTCTTCAGGTTCCCGGGCATAAACCATGCCTGGGTCAACATACGATAGGCGCGATGATCGCTCCCATCCATATTGACGACCGAATGGGTCAGATGAGGAGAGTTGAACTTCGCCCCGATCGCATCCAGCATATCGCGAGCGACCAACACGGTAGAACGATCTCCATTTCGGAAGACATCTGCGTTCTTCTCGACTTCGAGAATGTCGGCGTGCTTCGTGATCAGCCAGAACGGATCGAAAGTCTCAGCTTCGACCCAGTGAACCGGATCCTTTGCCCGTAAATTCGCCAGCACTTTATGGATATTTTCCGGCCGCGCAAACTCACGGGGGTCCGTGACTGCGGCCGAAGGTTCGAGTTCAGTTGCGGCCAGATTGCCGCCATCACCAGCGCTCATGCTAGTCATCCATTTTTGAGATTTATGTGGTGACGCCGCGAACATTTGCGCCCGCGGCGTGAGCGAACAATTGAGATGGCCGAACGCTATTCCGCAGCCATGGCGAGCGGCGTTGCCAACTTGCCATCCATTTCCGCACCCATGACACCGATGAGCTGGCCCGGAACCGCGCCCGTGCATTCTGTACCGTTCCGGAAGGTGACTTCACCGTTCACCAGGACGTACTCGATGCCTTCAGGCTTACAGATGCGGCGCCACTCGCCACCGGGCAAATCATGAGCGATGTCGTACTGGAAGCGCCGGTATCCAAGTGCCTCATAGTCGTAGATCACGATGTCAGCCGCACTATCCTTTTTCAGCGTGCCGCGATCCGTCAGATTGAAGACCTTCGCCGGAAGACCGCTTAGCTTGAAGTGCATTTCCTCAAGCGTCATCTGCCCGCTTTCACGCACCATCCACATGATCATATCGGTGGAGAAGTGTCCGCCAGACCAGAATTTGACGTGGGCGCCACCATCCGAGGTGCCCGGCAAAGTCAGCGGATGCTTGAGGACCTGAGCCACTTTCGCCGTATCGGCGCTCATTGCATCCGGAAGCAGGAAGTCAGATACGGCTTCCGTATCAACGACAATATCCATGAACAGATCGGTGATGCAATCGCGACCGAGCGCTTCGGCAATCTCCTGAACGGTCTTGCCTTCATGGTCGCACCATGGCTTGACACCGTTTGCATTGCTCAGTTTGTAGGTTTCCAGAGGGCCACCGGCCGGGGCCAGAAGGACGGGGCTGTACGCTTCGCGCAGACGAGCACGGAAATCTTCGTCAGCCGCCTTGGCTACCTTCGCCGCCTGATCACCCGCAAAAGTAAATTCGCGGAACGCAGGAATGATGTTCCAGATGTCCCAGTCCATCGGCTTGAACTCATTCCAGCCACGCATGGTGAGGGTCATGGAGTACATTTCAAGGCCTTCGGCTTTGGCCTTCTCCAGCAGCTCCAACATTTCCTCGTGATATGTCGGAAGATAGTCATTCACGAGCGTCACGTTGTGGATCACAGGACGTCCGGACCGGCGAGCCACTTCGAGACCGACCTCGCTGAAACGTGCCCCCGGCGTGTCAACTAGGGCCTGAATCACCCCCTCTCCTCGCTCGCGGAGAACATCAGCCATCGCGTATAGATCTTCCACGTCCATTATATCGGTGGGCATCGGCTCGCCATCGCTATCGATGTGCGTGTTGTGATTGCCCTGATAGGAAAAGCCAAAACCGATCGCACCCATGTCCATAGCGCGGTTCAGTTCAGCCTTCATCTCCTCACGCTCTTCCGGGGTCGCAGACCTCGTCTTTGCGGCCTCGAGCCCCATGACATAGATCATGAGCGGATTGAGCGG
>TARA_R110000803_G_scaffold18806_6_pt1 | contig 14735 bp, 13 predicted proteins | sample TARA_R110000803 | Tara Oceans TARA_R110000803 (sample SAMEA4397772) | marine metagenome | biome: Polar Biome; feature: [SRF] surface water layer (ENVO:00010504); material: water (ENVO:00002006), including particulate matter (ENVO:01000060) such as... | depth 5 m | reverse complement strand
TACTTAATTTTCTAGATAATCGTGAAGATGGTTTAATAGATTATAACTTTAATAGTATAAAAAACAATATACGTATTTCATTAACTGAATACTTTGATGTTTATACTTCCTACTTTAACCAAGAACCAGACGAGACGGATTACGGTAAGCACTTTTTAAGTTATAGTCCGGATGATCTACCAACTGATAATATATTTCTTTCTAGTAACTCCGAGTTAGTATCAGAGGTATTTGAAGGTTATAGTGAAATTTTAAAGTTATATTTAGAGGCGGATAGTATTTTTGATAATAAGAGAACCCTTACTGAAAAATATATTGGTACAGATTTTTATTATATCTCTTCTAATTCAGCTGGTGAATATGTATACGATATTCTTATCAAAGCGGAGAAGCCGTATAGTGATTTCTTAAATCAGCAACATCCAACCACAGCTAGTGTATTTGCTAATAAAATAAGTACAAAACGAGAGGCTGGATTCTTTAAACCTACTAATACAGGTATTAATGTTATACAAGCGCCGGCTATTGACTTTGAATTAAGTAAACAGTACGAGCCTGATAGTCTTTTTATATTTCCTGACCCGAAAGTATTTACTAATAATCAGGATATACTAGTTTTTAACATCGAACCTAGTAATTTCTTTAAAAATATTACCAGTGGTGTAGCCAAATTACAACCTAATACTGGTAAGGCAGATACATCCTATATTGGTTATAGTTCTAAATTTGACAAAAGAACAGAAAATACTGATTTAGCATTTCTCTTTGATCAAGGTTATATAGATGATAGTAAAAAGGATCTCTTTGGAAATATTTTTGGATTAGTAAAAGATAATAACCAATTTAGAGATAATTTAACAGTTAAAAATCCCCCAACAGTAAAAAATCTTATATTAAATGGTTATCAATTTTATGATAGTTTATACAATGAAGGGTTTAACTTTAACTATAATACAGCTGATACAACTACCTTTACTGAAACTAAAAGATCAGGGTTATCTTCGTTCACCAACGGGTTAACTGCACGTGAAACTTCACCCTTTTTTCCATCTTCTGCATATAATATATTCTTTAGATATTTCTGCCCTTATGAAGAGCTTATAGAGCCTACAACTACTAACGTCGATTTTTTAAACAGGAATATTGATACAGCAGGTGTTATAGATGGTGCTTATTTTATGAAGTCTGATTCTGGATTTTTACCAGATCCTATCTCTTCAGATTTAAGCGCATTTGCTAGTACTACACAGCAATTCTACTATTCCAATTTAATAGAAGGAGGTATTGCTAGTTTAAGTAGTGCTTCCATACAACGTGCTTTAGTGGATGATACTACTGCAGTTACTGAGAGTTTAACTGGTAATTTTTCCTTAAATCTTCAACTTACTGGTTTAGATAGTTTGTATAGTAGCTATGAAGGAGGAAGATTTACTGACAAATTAAACTTCGAATATAACTTAGCCCCAGGCAGTTATTTTTATGATGATACGGTTTTAGAGACAACAACTGTAGTTAACAATACGTCTGCAGCCTTTGATAAATTTAACACTAAAAACTTACAAGGTAAAATTTACGTTAAAAATACATCAACGAACACAGGCGGGGAGATTTTTGATTTAATACCATATTTATCATCTAAGTATAGTTCAACTATTGTAAGCGACCTTTCTAGTAGGGTTTTAAATTTCGACTTAATGTACGATACGCTTTTCGTACAGACAAGTAGTTTCTTTGTAATTGAGCAATTAAGATTTGAAGATAATAAATTTAAAGATCCGTTTAATGATAATATTTCTCTACCTTTAAATACTAACAATTTTGATAAAATAAGTAATAGATTTAAAAAGGATCTTAATGTATATTACTATAAGCTTAAAGTTGAGCAGGATTCTACACAAACTAAAACACTATCTGTCTACCCTGAAATATATGAGTATAGTTATACAGCTAAAACAAATACTAAGATATTTCCTAAGAATAATTTAGAGCTTAGTAATAATATAAATAGATTTATATTATCCGGGTACGATGTATTATATGATCAAGTTGATACACCTGTTATTACGTATAGAGGTGATGTAGACTTATTTAATTTAAGTTATTTAGTAAAAGATCAAAACATGTCGCCGGTTATAGCTAGCCATAACTTTTTCGTAGATAATAATAGTAACGTATCGTTTGTAAGAGATGATTATGTAAGAGCTGTTTATGATAACAAGACATTTACATTTGAAAATACTGATACATTAAATTCGTTTAGCTTTAATTTGAGCTCCGAACCTTTAACTGTTAGTAATAACTCCTTGGTATTATGAATACGTACAATATTTCTCTTTCAACAACAACTACATCGTTAACTTCTAATTACGATACTATTGATCTTTTTGATCAAACGGAAGTATCAATAGATATAAGTAATATTTTTTCTGAAGTATTCCCATACTACGTTGTTTTTGATTGGGGTGATGGATCAGAGGTTTTAGAGCCTGAAATAAAGACATTTATAAACTATAGAACAGAGAGTATATTAAATGAAATTACTAAGGGAGTATCTCCACCATTTCTCAACACTACTTATAAGCATATCTACTACCCATCTCCTAACAGTCTAATAAAATCGCTAACATTAAAAATTGGTATACAGTATACTACTGGAGAAATTACCCAATTCAATATTCCTCTTTATATTCGAACCGAGGGATACTACGAAAATATTAGAGATGTTAAGCTCGAGGGAGTAAAGATAATTAACAATGTGAATCTCGATACTACCCTACAGCTAAGAACAGAGATAGATAACTATATTATTGAAACAACAAATAACACTAATGCAGATTCATTTACATCTTTTGTTGTTAATGATGTAGGAGAGAATTTACAAAAAATTGAACGTAATAACGAAAATGTCGTAGTGGATAATAAAGACGGTACTGAGGTCATTATTGTTGAGTAATTTGATTCTTTAAAACAGAGATAATGGCTTAAATATATAATAATGAGCTCAACTACTGTAAGTTTAAGTACATATAAATCTAACGAAGTAGGTTTGTGTATAGACTCTCTAAACTTAACACAGTTTAGTAGAACTTATGCTGGTAATTTCTCGTTCAATTTTATTACAGCGCTGTCAGGAGCAGTGGACTTTAAGAATAAAAACTATACTGACTTTTATCTTACTAGTTTAAACACTCTTGATAATTTTATTGAGTTCAAATCAGAGAGATTAAAACCTAGTTCTATCTACACCTCATTACAGTTTGCGAAGTGTACAGGCACGGGCAACTATCTTAAGTTTGAAAAAGATATACGACCTGAATTTTTTAAGGATGATAATAAATTTGTAGATTTTAATTTTTATGGGGCTACTGGTTTTAGTAACGATCAGAATGATAGCTCCACCTTATTTGAAATTGAATTTATAGATGATTTTTACTGCTCCGTTTCTTATATCGATAATAATAAAAAATACTATCTAGTAGCTACTGACGACCCTGAAAAGGAGGGTATCATCCCTGTAATATTTGTAAGTGAAAACAAACTCAACAAAGAAAGTAGAAAGATTGAATATATTCTAACTAAGTCGGGTAGCGTACAGTATTTAACTTTTCTTGTTAAAAAAGGTAATAAGAGTTATATACTAAGAAAACGGAAAGAGGCATTAGTAGGTCAGGTTATTGATAAATTCGAGAACATTAATTACTTATATATTAACGGTACTTCAGCTAAAATAATTTTCAATCAAAGCACTTTAGTATTAGACCCTATTAATACGTCGTTTATTGAGTATACAGATACTGAATACTTAGTAAATGAAAATAAAAGTTCATTTGATATAGAATCTAATTACCTTTTTTATAAAAATAGTAGTTCGGATAATAGTACCTTTAATGTATTAAATTTAAAAAACATAGCTGACACTGCAGATAGCTATACTTCTTCTAATAATTTGCTTAGTTCTAGTAATGACTTGGTATTTAACGATAAGATAAGAAATTATACTTCTATACTTAATGATATCAATGCAGAAGAAGATTCATCATTAGAGTTAAATTTTGTAACATATAATCTATCCTATAAAATAACTCCTGGTTCAACTTCTTTTACAGCTCCTTCTTCTCTCAACCCCTTTGGTAGACTCAATATTAACGATACAACATTTGTTGAGTCTGGATCCTTTGCATTTCCATATCCCTATTTTGCAGATAGGGTATACAAGAAGTTAGACAATATGCCTGCCACTGAAGGTCAATATTTATGTACTTGGCTTTCGGGCATGCCAGGAGAGGAAGGGATATGGGTTGATAGATACTACTACCCTGACTTAGTGTCTAAAGCAACTGCTTTAGGTGGTAAGCCTATTTATAATATTACATACGACAACGTGATAGAAAATCTGATTGAAGGTAATTCTACTTTAAAAGCGTCTGTTACTGATAAATTATTTTTCGATAAGCTAAGCGACCTTACTTTTGAGCCTAAAAAAGAATATATTTACGAGAGAGTTAAAGATATAAAGAAGGTAGACGAACAAATGCAATTGAAATATTGCGATTTAAAGCAGCAAGAAAGGAATGCGCCTAGTTACTATAAAACTATTAACACAACCGGAGGCTATACCTTAGCGTTTAAGTTTTTTAATAAGGATTTTTCTATAAAGTCACATGTTAATGAAATAGATGCTGGTATAACTATTGAAAAGGTTGGTATAAATCTAGATTTAAAATTTAAGTTCTTTGACAATGCATCTAATAGTGAAGAAACATTTAGTAAGACAATAACGTTATCTGATTTAACTAACAATGATCTTTATATATCTTTCAATAATCTTACAGGTACTGGTATAGTGTATTTAAACACTGTTGAGATTTTTAAATATAACGTATTATCATTTCAGTATACTAATAAACAAATATTATTTGGTGATATAAATTTAGATAGTGAAGACTTTAGTGGAGATATTCTTCTATCAAACATTACTACTAATAACGCTATAAGTAATTTATTTTTATCTTTACAGCCTTTATCTTTAGAAGATGAAATTGTAACAGTATATACGAGAAATATAAATAATATAGATGATATATACATATCTTTACCTTGTGGTATGAGAAACTATTCTGATAACATCGATACGCTTAATACATTAGGAGCTAATTTGAAATCTAAATCTAACGTTGTTGATATTAACATTGATAATTTAAATATAACTGATGTTAATATTTTAAATCAAGTTAAAGATAATTTACTAGCTGTAATACAAAAAAGTTTACCAGCTACAACCGTAATAAACAAAATAAACTTTAAAAATTTTAAATGATAAACTATTTTAAATATACTGCTGGTAGCGCATTTACACTTGATGGTGTAGACTATAGTGGGTTTGTAAATATCGATGACAAAAAACCGTTTACAGGTCGGGTTAAGAACTCATTTTCGGTTGAATTAAGTTCAAAAGGTAATTTTTTAGCGAGAAGTATAATAGAAAAGCGTGAGTTTGATAATTCTCCAACTGCTTTTACTACTAATAAAGTAAAAAAATTAGAATACTCACCAAGAAATGTTCTTAGTAATGATTTTTTAAAGAAAAATTTTAATATACTGTACGAAAATAATCTTTCACTGTATAGTTTAGGGCAAGTATATAATAATTCCCTCCTTGATACCACTAGTTTTAAAGATGATACAGTGTTAGGTGGGTTTTTTGGTCTATCTTCTACAACAATCGATGATAGAGACGATGACAACAAAACATTTAAAAACTTAGATACCACGTATCAAATAGACCCGTTTAAAGGTGCAGATAAATTAAGATTTCCTGATCTTTTTGAATTAGACGATACAAAAAAAGCTTATGTTGAAACTTATGATGACGGGTTTGTATATACCGCCTCTACAAGTTCAAAAACAATTGCTTTTAGTGGTAGTTTTACTGGTGAAATTGAAAAAATTAAAAATAAATCCGTTCAAGATGATTTAATTAATGTAAAAAGATTAGATGTTGATAGAGCGAACGGCTTAATTTATTCACCCTCATTAGAAGACGATGGATTAAACTATACCAATATATATGATAGGGATATTTATCGAGCATGTACAAGATTAAAGTTAGTAGATAAAATAAAAACATCAAATTTTAAAGTTATTAATAATAGCATAAGCTTTGGTAAAACTTATAAAGTAGTTCAGGTAATAGATAACGATAATAATATCAAGTTAGAGATTTCACCTAATACTACAAGCGAGATTCTTGCCACCATACCTATTTCTAGTTTAAATAATCCAGAGTATGTAAAGGTAGAGTCGAGATTTACCGACGATTTACTACTAATAGTAACCAAGTCTGTAAGTACCACCCAGACCTACAACGCTTACTTTATTGATATACAGGAATTTATATTAAATGGAGAGATACCTGAGCCGAAAATAATTAATAGAGTTATTTTAGAAGCAAAATACAAATCACCTATAAAAAGAGATGCGCCTGTTACTATTTTCGGTACAGTAAATGGAGAAACTGGTTATTACTACCCTGTATTTGAAAATCAATCTGCTGTAAGTGAGTTTAGCTTAGCTACTCCGCAAGAAATTACCTTTACTGAAGTACCAGATAAAGTTTTTTATTATGCTGGGGATTATTTAAATTTTAATGGGGCGGAAAATAGACCAGACGGATTTTTTATTTACCGGGACGATGATTCTATAATTGATTTAGATGTATCTTTTTCTGATTATGATAGTAACTTGTTTACATTAAAGGATAATGGTAATGTAACAGAACGAATGGTAACTAACCCAGTACCTATTACTTCTTTCTTAGATCCAAAAGATTTATTATTTCCACCAGCTATTCTCTTTGATTCACCTTATAAATTTAATACTAACAACTGGAAGTTTAATACTAATTTACTTGAATCAAATCGGGTAGCTTTTATTGATGCACTTACAGATACATTTAAAGAAAAAACCTATGTCTACTATCATAATGTGGGTAGAGTTTACTTCTCTACTGGCGCTCTTAATAAAAAACGAATAAGTTTAGTGCCTGCTGATCTGGAAAGCTTTTTTAATCCGGATATTTTTGATACTATATGTGAGACCGGTTTGGGAATTAATTTAAATGTTTTAATTCAAGATATCTTACGCGACACTATTAATATATACAATAACTTTACTAGAATACCAACGACTGATACTATTCAGGGGGTAAAGGTGTTTGGTGATTATAAGATACCTACACCATTAGATATAGACACTCGCAATTTTTACTTTCATAGCAACGAAAGTGTAAACTACTTATCTGTAAACAGGGTATTTTCTAAATTATTTGAACTTCAGAAAACTATTTACGATAGCATTCTAAGCAGCTAACATAAATATATTATATGTCGGCGAGTTTAGAAAATCAATTTATCTCAGATAGATATACATCTCTGTTACATTTAAGTGGTAGCTCAATTACAGGAGTTTTAGATTCAGTACACGACGGTCTAGGTAACTCGACACCTATTCAAATAAGTGATGCTAGAGTGGTTATTGGAGCTGGTAGCTCAATAATAGATGTAAATGAAGATGAGGCGTCTGTTTCTATTAATAATATACAGCTACCTACTGCTCCTACCGCTACTACGTTATACAATGTAATATTTCCGGTTGATTCAATATACCTTACAGCTACCAATATTAATCCTAGTACCTCATTTACCGGTACACAATGGGAATTAGTTTCAGAAGGTAGGTATTTAGCAGGTATAGGTACTGGTAGTGATAAGAATGGTGGGCAAGAAACTATCAGTGAAGGTTCTAATTCAGACACCATTGGTGAATACAACCATACACTAACTAAAGCTGAAATGCCACGACATGATCATGATATATCTACCGCAAGGAGAAGGTACGGTCGTACAAATGGTGCCAATAAAGACCAGTCCGGTCTTTTTGATCCAGCTACACCTGTACATGTTTCTACATCTTTTGAGGGTGATAGTCAATCCCATAATAACACACCACCTTACTTCGGAGTATACGTTTGGAAAAGAACATCTTAATAAATTTTAGCAATGCCAGATATTACAATAGTAAAAATAAAAGTGAGACGTGGATCAGACGATCAACGTAAGCAATTAGTATTAGATCAAGGGGAGTTAGGTTATACTATAGACACTAAAAGAGTGTTCGTAGGAGATGGCTCTTTATCTGGTGGTAGGGTTGTAGGTAATAAAAACTTCGGCGTTTTTAATTTAGAATCCGGCTTAGGTAATGTTACAGGCGCTCAAATAGGAGATATCGGTTATGCTAATTCAAAACTATACACTCTTACTGCAAGCGAATATGACTCTTCACTTACCGGTTGGTCATACATGGGACCTGCATTAGATAATGAAAATATTGAATTTACAGCTTCAAATACACTAACTGTTAAGCAAAGCTCTTTAGACGCCAATGATATAACTAATACTGCATTTGGTAGTGGGCTGGTAAGAGACGGTAGTTCGATTTCAATTGATTTTAATTCTGATTTCTTAGAGCTTTCTTCTTCAAAACTATCACTAAAAGCAAGTTCTATTACGGAGCGGGAAATCAAAACAACAGCTTTATCGAGTGGATTGGTTGGGGGAGCTGGAGCTCCAATAAGTATAAACGTTGGTCAAGGTCTAGAGATCGATATTGACAATAAACTACAAACTTCCTCCGCAAAATCTAATTCAGTATCTTTTAGCTCATTTGATAATCAAGCGTTTGGAGAAGGGTTGGTGTATAACAACACCACCAACCAAATTCAAAATATTTTATCTGGTGTAAATACAGAAAATTTTGACTTTACTAACAGACGTTTATCTCTTATACAGACTGGAGTATCAGGAGTTTATGAAATGCCTCAACTTTCAATAGATAACTACGGTATATCAAATATACCTCAATCTACTTTCTTTGATTGTTTAACAGCGACATCGCTAACAGGGGCTGATTTTGTACCTGTTGGTGCTATATTACCACATGCCGCAGCTATAGGTAACGTACCTGATGGTTATCTACTTTGCAACGGACATTATGTATCACGTAATGGGTACAGCGAGCTTTATGAAGTTATAGGTACAAATTACGGTAGTTCAGTCGCGACTGACTTTAGATTACCTAATTTAACAGGCGGTAATGTGTTACAATATGGCTCAGGTGATCTTCCCCCTACCTCCCAAACGTGGTATTTAACAGGTAGTACAACTGAGGGCGACGGAGCTAATTTAAATGCTGTTGCTACGAACTATATAATTAAGGCGTCATCCATTGAATCTGGCTTATTTACAGGTGCACCTAACCAAGGATCGGAAGGATTGCCACATAATGGCACAACATATTCTACTACTGATTCAGACGGTAATTCATTAATTCTCAGTTCAGCAGGATTTTTAACACTAGCTTTATCCGGTAGTACTCGAAATAATGGCGCTACTTTTGATAGATACGCAATACCAATTTTTAACTACTAACATACACCATGGCTTCAATTGAAATATTAGAAAATACACTCTTAAAACTACTGGTACGTAGAGGTACTAACGAAGATAGAAAGAATATTACCTTAGACGAAGGTGAATTAGGATATGCTTCTGATACTACACGATTGTTTATAGGAGACGGTACTACGGTTGGAGGTAACTTAATCGGTAATAGATTTTTAGGTAGTAGGCCTGATATTACTCTTGAAACTGGTGAGATAAATGATTTAGCTTTCGATAATGATAACAATACATTCCAACGTATTAAGCAAAATAATGGCTCAAATGCTGCTGATTGGGAAACAGTATCAAATTTATTGAGTTCAGGTAATGCGTCTATTGTAATTGACGCTGCTCAACGCGCGACAGTAGGTACCCTTTCCGCTGGTAATTTTTCTGCTGATGCACTAGGTAATAGTATTGAGCTTGACACTAGTAATAGAATAGCCTTAAGCAGTAGTATTAGTATTAATGAGATTAAACAGCGTACAGTTGACTCTACTAGCTACTTAACTATACCTTCTAAGCTTAAAATTAGCTCAATTAATTATGATTTTCCCTCGGTAGCTCCATCTACAAACAATAGTTTTCTTATATCGGATACTAATAATAAATTATCGTGGAGTTTGCCTACTGTTATTACCAGTACTGTACCAACTACTACTGCAAATCAAATACCTGCAGGTACAATAGTACCTTTTGTAACAGGAGCTGAGTTTGTACCTTATGGTTGGTTAAAATGTAACGGTTCTTCAGTAGCTGGTGCTGATTACCCAGACTTGTCTGCTGTAATAGGTAATAGGTACGGTGGTGATACTACTAACTTTAACTTACCTAATTTAACTAATAGTGCATTGTACGGTACAAACGTAAATGATCCGTTTTTATCTACAACATTTAGTATAGCCTCAGGTCATAGTACCGATACTAACGAGCTTTCTGCTTTTGGTACTACGTTTATTATTAAAGCATTCCAGGATAGTGTACAAGCTCCTACTATTAACTTTAGTACACCTTTATCTGCAACCTTAAATGGAGTTAATATTACTGATACTGTAACAGAATTTTTAAGCGGTACAATTGAAGTAGGATTATCTGGATACAAGGAAGATAATGCTATTTATAAAAGTATATTTTTAGATGAACCAGTAGAGATATGGAATGACCTAATGCCAAACGGAATGGCGTCATGGGAAGAAGTTTCACTATCTCAATATGGTATACCGGCAAATGCTAAAATGATATACGGCGTTGCTAGCCCTGCTCAAAATGGCGGTGGAGGTGATTATGTTCGTACATTTGTTTACAGTTCCCACGATAATAATCTAGCACCTGACGTTAGTCCTAAAAAAGTTCTTCTATCTATGTTGTATGGAACAAATAGAGGTAATATCGGAGGTTATACGCAATTTACTGCTAGAGTTGATAAAGTAAATAATAAGATTTATCTCGCTAGACAAATTACCAATCAAAATATAATAGTAACTGTACATGGATATGGCATTTGATCTTAGTAAATATATACATGGAAGAATTAATAGTAGAAGGTCTTGATTACGAAGACTTCGTTCAATTAAAGAAATTTTTACTAAAACTATCGTTTTCGACTGAAGAATTAGAAGAATTAGTAAAAGTAAAAGACATTATAGGTAAGCTCGATCAGATAATTGACGCGTTTAATTAGTTCTACTGTATAAATATGTATAATGGCCTTCCCATCCGACATTCTTCTACCATCTGATGCAAGATATTATCAGTTTGTAGAGACTGATTTAAGTTATAACTCAAATTATGACATAGTATGGTCGTTACAGTTTAAATTACCGGGGGATAATGTATACAATAGTAACTATGAGTATGCTTTTGGTACTTTTTTAACTTCTTTAACAGGAGAGCTATCATCCTTACCAGGTCAATATGTTGGAGATACTGATCCTCTATTAGTATCAGGTCAAACTCAACTATTAACAGAGCAATCACCTACTTCTGCGATTACAACAGAAGGTGAAATAGATTTAATGGTTGATTCCACTACTTTAAGTGGTCAGCTTATTAAAGTAGTGTTCGATAGTACAGGGTTATATGGACTTTCAGGTATAAACGGTAGAGGCGGTGTTGGAGAGCATCAAATAAAGAAAAATAGCATTAGTATCCGTGATTATTTTCACAATTTAGTGTTTTATGAGCATTTATCAGCTTTCTCCCCGACCTTTTCGCTAACTTCTGATGAATTTGAAACATTAAGAGTTAGATATGCTAATTTAGGTACTAAGATCTCTATAGATAAGAAGGTAAACACTAAATATCAAACTCTAACCACCGTGGAACTACCATTTAGACTGAAGGAATTTGATAATCTTGATAATGTCTTTGTTGGATATTCATTTTGTACTCCTATCTCTACACAAAACACAGCATTATCTGTAGGTGACTTTTTTCTTAAAAATGCTCATATAGAAGGATTAGAAACAACTGAAGTTTTAACCCAAACGATTACTTCAGCACCTTTAACATTCAATCCGAATACATCATTTACAACAGTATCTAATATTACCGCTATACCGGCGTAGATTTCAAAAAAAGTCGTTGTAAATAGTCATGTGAGTAAGCTGACTATTGGTATATGTGTTTATGATGATTACGATGGTGCGTTTTTTACACTACAATCACTCAGAATGTACCATTCCGAGGTAATGGATAGAGTTGAGTTTGTTGTTATAAACAACAATCCTGCAAGTGATCACGGTAAAGCCTTAAAAAATATCGTTGATACTATAACTGAGCCAAAAACCTATCTTGAATATACAAAGTATAGTAGTCCGTTTATTAAAGGTAAAATTTTTGATATAGCAGAAACGGAATACGTATTAGTTATGGATAGTCATGTTCTACTAGAACCAGGTTCACTAAAAAAGTTACTTGATTACTACGATAAAGGTCTTGATAACGGTAATTTATTACAAGGACCTCTATTATACGATGATTTATACAATGTTTCTACTCATTTCGACTTTTCTTCTAAGGAGTGGAGTGGTTATATGTGGGGAGCGTGGGCTACAGATAAGAGAGGTACTAAATTTAATGGTAAGCCATTCACAATACCTGGTAATGGTATGGGTCTATTTAGCTGCAGAAAGGACGCCTGGTTAGGGTTTAACAAAAGTATGAGAGGTTTTGGCGGTGAAGAGGGTTATATACATGAAAAGTATAAACTTAACGGTAAAGAAACTATATGCTTACCATTTTTAAGATGGAATCACCGATTTGCCAAGCCTAGCGGTACCCCTTATAAACTCGATATAAAACAAAGATTTAGAAACTATATGATCGCTTTCCAAGAAGTTGAAAAGGATACGCAAGAGGTAGTTGACAACTTTAAACAAGTAGTTTCAGAAGATTTTATTAAGGAAGTTAAGAAGGAATTAAATATTACCTAACTTACATTCAACTTTTAAGTCTTGATAGAGGGAAGGGAATCTCTCTTCAACATATTTATGAAATGCGAGAGGTTTAACCCAATCGTTATTATTCATATTAACACCCTTCTCTTCTAGTTTATCTGCTACCTTACCTACCCCTTCAATAAGACAAGCCCATCTTACAAATTCATCAAACTGCATTACTTTAGTTGTACCATCTTTAAGATTAAATTTAAATGTCTTTTGGTATGTTTCGTTAATATTACTCATACTATTATTATAACATAGTTCCTATTATTATTCTAATACTATTTCACCTGAAAATACTTTCTCACCGAGTTCATTACCACCCTCAACCTGATCACCATTAGAATGATATGCTTTGAACTTTTTAAAGTGTGTACCATCTTTCCATATAAGAGAGAGTCGCTCTTGACCATTATCATGCCAAGCAGTATAAGGTCCGTGAAAGTTACCTTCTTTAACTCCTGCTTTAACTATTAAAGTACCTGCCTCGTTAAAGGTAATTACAGTTCCTGTAAATAAATTATCAGTATTGAAGGGTTCTGCTGTATAGAAGGTAGAAGTTGCTATATCTATGTATATATCAGCAATATTAACAGTAGGTCCTTCGGGATAGTCTTCTCCTCGATTGGCATACGCTTCAGCACCATATTTAAATAGCATTGATATAACCAGGATTACAGTTGAGATTGTTACTAACTTTTTCATACGTTAATTATAACGTTATGATTTATAATTGCAACAACAAAATAATCTCAAGTGAGTTATATTAGCTACCTATTACAGCTTCTTTATCTTCTTTATCTTCGTATGATTTACCAAGATTTAAAGGCTCTGTAGTTAGCACCACCCTTACTATAGGTGTAAGTTTATACTCATTACTACAAACCGGGCAATTAGTAATAACACTATCTTCACTTACTACAACTATTTCATTAAACGTATAACCTCCGCATGGACACGCAACATTACACGTACTAATATCTACAAATTCATTTATTTCACTCTCTAAGGCTAAAATACGCGCCTTACTTCGTGAGAGTGACTGGTATAAAGAGGGGGCGATCAACTGTATAACTGTTGCAACAAGAAATGCTTCTACAAGTCCGAAAATATTTTGAAATGAATAACCTACTAAGCTTGAAATTAAAAGTACAATAAAGATCTGACCAAGTATTTTCATATACTAATTTTAGACAAGTCTTCTGGTATATCAAGTATTAATTTATTAATTTCGTCTATTTTATTCTTAATACTATCTATAGCACCGTAATTAACTTCATTATTACCTTGAGCTATTTCTAGGGAAGCACGTACTTGTGTAAGTGCTACGAAAGCATTACCAAGAGACTGTTTTACTGTGTCTAAATCGTATGGTAGAATGAGTGGCGCCTTTTGCAGCTTCTCATCTTCTTTGTATTTATTGATTTGACTAGCAGGATTTAAGTCTTTAGAAAATTGCTTATCTGCAATACCCATACTGTAAGGATAATAACCGTTATTCACTTAAATTATTTATGGTAGAGCATAAATAAATACATGACAAAGTTCGAAAATAGATTTTTTAAAACTCTTAAAGAAGCTACAGAGGAAGAAAGAGCATTTGATGCAGAGTTAGATAATGATACAGATGCCGAAGATTTTGATACAGATTTAGAGGTTGATGAAGTTACAGCAGGTGAAGATCCTGTTGTTCAAGCTGCTAAGGCTCAATCTGCCGCGGCAGAGCAGATGAGAAGTGAGTTGACCAGTTGGATAACTGAGATGGATACGTTTTTAAGCTTTCTGAACGGTGAAT
>TARA_R110000803_G_scaffold64792_1_pt1 | contig 14759 bp, 10 predicted proteins | sample TARA_R110000803 | Tara Oceans TARA_R110000803 (sample SAMEA4397772) | marine metagenome | biome: Polar Biome; feature: [SRF] surface water layer (ENVO:00010504); material: water (ENVO:00002006), including particulate matter (ENVO:01000060) such as... | depth 5 m | reverse complement strand
TAACCTGTAAAGTTGATATTGTCACACCTTTCACTCCTGCTAGATCGGTTAATTCACTATCCATTAAAGCACCACTAGAAGTTACGTTTGCTGTATCAGTTACATCGGCACTTGCTTCTATGGCATCTAACTTTGTTTTATCACCATTAGCAAATGCTCCTTCTGAAGGTTTAACCTGTAAAGTTGATATTGTCACACCTTTCACTCCTGCTAAATCGCTCAATTCACTATCCATTAAAGCACCACTAGAAGTTACATTTGCGGTATCTGTTACATCGGCACTTGCTTCTATGCCACTTAATTTAGATATAGCAGTTGATATATCTGCGGGATTTATAGTACCTGTTGTTAAACCTCCACCTGCCGTTGAAACAAATATTTTACTGGCTGTGTGGCCTGTTTGCGATACTTTATTAGTTGTTAAAGCATCTAATTCTGCGTCTAAACTTGCGTATCCATTAGCACTAGACACAGATGAAGCACTAACAGCACCACTGCTTAATGATAAATTGTTAATGGTTTTGCTGTGAAAATCAATCGCCGTACTGCTAAGTGTCATAGTTGTATTTCCTGCTACATCTTTTATTACTGATGTTCTAATTTCAGGTGCTTTAACAAATCCACCAGATTTAACATTAACATTACAATTAACTAGTTCTATATCATTATCGTTTAATTGCCCTGCGGTTATTACCTGAATATGTGGGTTTGAAATATCGTTATTATTCTCTATAAGAATACTATCACCTTGTACTATATGAGTTGTTGGATTTCTTGCAGTCATTTAAATTATAAGTATATAATAATATATAATTATAATTATGTCTCATTTCTTTAAAACAAAAAGGGTTTTAAAGGGAAAAGTTCCCTTATCTAATTCGAATAGTTGTTCTAATATTAACTTGCCCACCAGGTTGAAGCACAGGAGGTTCTTTCTCTGGATTTATTACTATTGCTACAGTTGAAGTTTTCTTGCCCAGTACGAATTTATTAGGCATTAATAATTCACCAGCAACTTTAATATTTTTATAATCACTAGAGCCTCCTTTATTGTGTCCTCCTACCTCGCTAATCGATCCAGCAGCGTTAGCAAAAGGATTATATACTAATGGTTTTTTGTTCTGATATTCAAAATTATTTGTTAAACTACTTTCCTTTCCTGCTAGATTAGTTTGTTCTTCCTTAAACTGAACTTGAGCCATTTTCTTACGATTCATTACACTACCTCCTTTTCTGTTAAGTTTTGCTACTTTACTTCTTAAGTGATACCTGTTAGGAAAATCTTGTTGGGGAACGGTATCAGGCATATCTTTTCTGGTACTTACATTTAATTTACCGTAATTGTTTGCTTTAGAAATTTTGTCCTCTAATTTGTTTGTACCGATTCTAATAATTTTGTGTTGTCTTGGCATCTCTTATACTTTAATAATATATAAAAAATTTTTAATTATATATTGTTAATTCGAAAAACTCTCAAAAATGTAATTGCCCTTCCTCCAACCTGATTTAATTCTTTTTAATATTTTTCCTCTAAATGTATGGTCGTTTATAATTACATTATTATAATTAATAGAGCAATGGCTACTTCTACCTTCTTCTCTATTTTCAAAGGAATTACTGGAGTTACCGTGTCTATGAAAGCCATCACCGTTGGAGCATTTCTTCCAATTTTCGGAATTACAAGGTACGTATATTGTATTTTTATCTATTGCTAATGCGTGTATATCGTTCATTTTATAATTACTTATCCTAAACTATCTTTAAATACTAAATAATCTATATTAATAAACACATACTCCTTTTATAGTATTCGGTGAGTTATATTGCTCATCTGATAAAACTACAAATCCTAAAATCGCTTGTTGTAAATTAGCGGGTATAGGTTGCATAGTTATGCCAGTATCCTTGTGAAAGTGTGGAACAAATTTTAAATGTTCGTTATCTGTTTGAGTAAATATAGGTTTATCATTAAACTCTTGTTTTGTTTTTGAATAGAAATTATGCTCTTTATCTTTTATAGCATCCATATCTTGCAACATCTGTTTTTCACTTCTAACATTTATACCGAATAAATCGTGTGTGTATCTATGTTTCGATAATAATATATCATAAGTTTCTAATGAATGTTTATTTAATTCTACAAAATTATAGACATCTTTAACGGTAGTTAATCCTATTGTTGCAAAAAAACCATCACCCTTGCTCCAAGGATTTCGGATACCCTTAAATTTATCCCATATTTTACTACCTATGCGGTGAGTATTAACTATGAAAGCAAATAATTTAACATAACCAGTCATACCAATTTCAGTATTATATAAATTGTTGGCTTCTTCTAAATCGTCTATTATCCTAATACCTTGTTCTCTATTTCTCCACCAATATAGGAATTTATCATAAGTCTCTAATGCTTCATTTTTATTACCGCCGTCTAAAAATAATGTTGTACCAGTATGATACCAACTAAAGTCAATATAAGTGTTTGTCAATTTAGAGGGTGGTAGTAACGTAATTGGATCTTTTATATCTGCTACTCTAAAAGTTGTTAATTGAGTCATTACTATTTCAGCACTTCTTTTATCCATACCACGAGGACATCCAAAATTATAATTAATAGCACGTCTTTCTCCATAATGTTTATTAATCATATAGCCTAAAATAACACTCGGAATCCCACCATAAGAATGCCCTGTAGTATAAAATAAAGTATCTGCGTCGGCATATGTTTCAATAAATTTAAATACTTGTTCTTGTGTTTTTAGATAAAAATTTAAAAATCCTTCGTGTAATAATAGTTCTTCGAATTGTGTTTGTCTAATATCTAAATCGTTAATTATATCTGCTAAAAGCATATCAGGTCTAGCATAAAAAACGCCTGGATATTTTTTCATCGGATTTCTCATAGTCGAAAAACCTCTATTAAAATCTGTACCGCGATACGATATACTAATTATATTATCACTTTTCGAATAATACATTTTTCCCTGCTCGGTAGCACCAAATCCCTCACTTCCCATATTTTCTATTACATTATAATTAAAAGTATCGTCTAATCTGTAATCTGCTCTACTATAACGAGGTAATGATTCTGCTTCTGTTACCGAACCTTCTCTAATCATTCTGTCTAAGTTTTTATTTCTAGGTTCTGGATTAAATTCTTGATAAGCATTTTCTGCTAGTTTTAATAGATGGTTTGCTATGTTAAAATCAAATGCTATATCTTTATCGAATGAATTAGTTTTACTTGGCTCCATCGTATAAGGTTCAGCATCTCCTAAGAGTCTCCTTCTTGCGGGTAATCTTCTAGGCTTGTGGGGGGGTAGGGGTTTAGGTCGTGGTGGTTTAGGTTCATTAGGATTCTTAGGTTTTTTAGGTGGCTTTGGTTTTACTGGTGGTGGTGGTGGTGTAGGTGGTATTACTGGTTTAGGTTTAGGTTTATTCGGGTCTATCCAGTTAGGGTTTAATGTTCGTTTAATATCGTGTGTAGGATTAATAAAAGGGTTAAAATCATCCGATCCAGCACCAGTATAAGCAGGGGGGGTAGTGTCATCGTACTTTCTTTTAATAGGTGTTCTCCCTCTTTTAATCCAAGATTGTTGATTTTTAAGAATTTCGTTAATATCCTGTTGATGGTATTTACTTAAATTCTTTTCTCGATAATCCATCCAATAAGGTAAGTGTTGGCCAGTATTAGTCATACCGTGCAATACACCTGGATTTGTCACCCCACCTTGTAAAATGCTATCACTTGATACGGTATATTTTACATAATCAGCCTTCTCTCTTTTATCAATCTTAGCCCATTCTTCTCTTCTTTTTTTTTCATATATAGCACTAAAGCCAGGTAGTAGTTTGAATTTCTCATATTTCCTATTGCTATCTCCTTTAAGCTTTGAATAAACTCTAAATACAGAGGCTCTTCTCGCAGTATTCACCTCGTTAGTTCTTCTTTCTAAATCTTTTTTAAATGCTGGATCTTGTTGTACTTGATTTTCATAATGTCTTATTAATTGATTATCGTTAGTTCCTAATAATTGATGTTCCTGTTTAGCACTAGCACTTAAATTTGTTCGTTGAGCACCCCACTCGTGTTTTAAGAAGTTAGTTCTTTGTACGTTCTCTCTGGCGGCATCGTATATAACTTTTAATTTTGCTCTTCCTTCTCTCTCTTCTTTCTTATCTAATAAACTATCGGTTATTCTCATATCAGTTGTGTCATCTCCACCAAAAGCCGATACTACAGGAATCCATATATCATCCCACCAACTCATTTTAGTATTTTCCTTACCTAAATCTACTCGCTTTAGTCCTTCGTTAATCTGTAGTTTTCTAGCATCATTCTGTTTTTTAAATTGTTGTTTTAAAGCACCTCTAACCATAAAGGGGCTATTGTCAATCTGTTTGGCTTGTTTTGCTTTAAGATTTCTTAACATATAATCACCAATCGAACTATATATTTTATCTCGTCCTGTCTGGTAACCTGCTTGAGTTGTGAAGGTTGAAGTATCTGCTATACTTTCAAAATCACTTTTATAATTAAATTTTCTTAATAATTTACCACTATCTTCCTGTGAGGGGTCGTCCTTCTGAACTACGTATTTATGATACATTCGAGTAAATTTATTATTTTCATCGACCGAATTATTATAACTCTCTCTCAAAGATTTATTCATTTTTGTTAAACTTCCAAAAGTTTCTATGTATTCATCTGCCGCCTTACTGTATTTTTTTTGGTTCTCAACTCCTTGATAAATTGTATTACCAATATCGTATGCCATTACACCGAATCCAATTACTCCAGCAACGTGTGAAGCAATTGATAGAGACCTACCTACTATAGCAATTTCTGTTGAATAGGTTGCCGCAAATTCTGCTAATTTACTCATCGTACCACCTACATCTGCTAAAGCACCTAATCCCTCTCCCGCACCTTCTGCCATCATATCTCCTTCTAAAATTGCCCCATCACCAAAATCAAACGTTAATTTACCGTCTGGTGTTTTACTCATCTTTACACCTGAATATTTATTAGTTAAATTTTCGAGTCCTTCAAAATTCTCACCTAATTTACTAGCGACTTCAGGAGATATTTTACCTAGTCGTATCATCTCACTAAGTTCCTCTGTTAAGGTTGTGTTTTGTTTTGCCGCGATATTTTGTAGCATAGTTTCATCAAATAAACCAGATACTTCATCTATTTCTTCTGTAGTCGGATTAAACATCTGCTCCTTTGTTTCACTCCACTCCGTACCATCAGCATTTTTAAAGATAGTTCCTTCATCAGGCTCTAAACCTAAACCCCGTAACTCTTCACTAAAATCATAGTCCTTAGTTTCACCTATGTAATTTTCCTCAAACATTTTATTATTTTTTATTTTTAATTTATTACTACCTGAGCCATCAAAGTCTTCAAAGAAATTTAATTTTTCATTCATTTTATTACCTGCTTTATCATAGTACTCACCTCCCTTTCTTTCAATATTGTAAAACCTTTCTAATTCACTATCAGTTAATTTATCTAATTTCTCGTTGTTATATTTCTCAGCAAACTGTTTTTTAGCACCTAGTATTAATTTTTGTAAATCTTCTGGTGAGTCTGGATAAAAATCAAATTCAGGAAATTCTAAACCCATATCCTCCATTAACATATCAAGGTGCTCCATTCTTTCTTCTATAAACATTTCTGCCTGCTCCACATCTACTCCATCCATCGCCTTATATGCTTCCTTCCACTCAGGTGTTTCGTTATCTATATCATAATGAACTTTACCAGTTGCTCTATCAATTCTAAAGGTCAGCATCTCCTCTTCTTGTAAAACTTCTTTACTAGGTAAATTTGCTGGATCTCGTTCCCATAAAACCTCCTCCTCCTCCATCTCATCGAATATAATTTCACCAGTTTCAGGGTCTCTTTGTAATATTAGTTCTTCATCGTCAGGAACTCCTAATTTTCGCATTTCTATATTCATCTCAGCCATATCATCTAAAGCAGCATCTATATTACTTTTAACTTGTAAGTCTGGGTCTTTGTGGTGGAAAGCATTCTTAATAACTCGTGGGTCAAAGTAAGCACCATACATAGTTTTAATTGTATTTTCTTCTTTTTTAGCAAATGAATCATCTATAGAAGTATCCTTCAGGGTTCGTTTTATGTTACCACTCATTTATAATTAATAAAGATAAAAAAATTTGATTATAAATGATATAAAAGAACGTTTAGTATATATATATAAATACGAATGAAAAACAGGACACCAGAACAAAAAATAGCCCACAGATTATATATGAAATTGTATTACCAAAATAATTCAGAAAAAAGAGAGAAAAATAAAACTAGGTCGGGTAAAAGAGGCCTGGAAAAAGTGCCCTGTAAATACTGTGTAAAGCACATAACAAGAGTTAATATGAATAGACACGTTAAACGACTACATCAAGAAAAAGTAGTTGCTAAGGGGGGTACTCACGATACGGAAACACAAACGGAAAGTTAGTAAATGGTAGAACACCCCATATAGTTTTATTAGGTTCTTCGTCGTCTTCGTGGTCTCTTTTTATTATAGCATAATTATGAAATACATACTTAGGCATAGGAGCAAGTGAATGAGGTGTCAAGGAATTCCTTTCAGATTTCTCTCGCCAAAACATACTATAAATCCAATTCATTATTAATTAATACTTATATAAAAAAATTCGAAAATCTGGATTATACATTTTATTATTTGCCACATTTATATTTAAAATACATATTAAATATAAATTTGTTTTTAATGATGATACTTAAGAAGATAAAGAAGTAGAAACTTTGCCTGAAGCCGAACTCGTAGAATTCAATTGTGGGCACACCATACATACTTTAAGATTATGAGGGGTAGCAGTTAAAGCGGTTGCGGCACTACTTGTTACTGTAATTTTAAAATTATTTAATTCACGAGCCGAAATAGCACCCGAGATTGTATCCGTACCTTTTAATAGACCGAAATCAATACAATAGATATTTTTAACGTGTTCGTAGTCAGATGAATCAAAACCACCAACACAATTAGGTGAGTTCGAAGATCCAGCATCCGTTCCCATACAAAGACCTACAAATTTAGCATCATAATCTATTACTGCTTGCCCATTTGCCTCAACCTTAATATTAGAAAGTTCCAAATATTCACCCAAAGCCGATGAATTTAATTGAGTTGTTGCGGCTACATCTGTGTCTTCTAGAGCAACATATAGTTTTTGAATGACACGATTAGTGGTTATGATGTGACTAAAGTCCCGAGATACTGCTGCGGTCGGTGTTGCCTGAGTCTCTTCCTCTACTAAATCCCATTCAACTTTTACTAGGTCGGCCTCAGAATAATTTTCTTGGATAGTCTTGCTCTCGAGTTCGCTTGGTAACATACGAAAGACTTGTACTAATTCTAAAGTTGTGAGGACACAAGCGACGGCAACGGATGGATCTGCTCTGGTAGAACAGTAGGTATTTGCGGCCGCAAGTCGTACAGAAATCGAAAGAGGCTCGGTGAAGTTAGTATCGATGAAATTCGCAGGACAATCAAATGCCGCAAATCCTAAAGGCACGTAATAAGTTCTCGCACCCGCAACTGCTAAAGGGTCTTCCGCTCCAGTCAAACCGAAACATTTTTCTTGATTGATACGTCTTCCATAAGGAGCATCAGACATTAAGCACGCACGACCAAATGGCTTACTAGAGCATATAACTTTGCCTTGCGTAAGCAGTTGAATTTCTTCTATTTGCATATTTCCGATGGATGGAGACCAATCTGCTACGGCACCAGTTCCATTAGTAAGGGTCATCTTAATAAAAGCATTTTCAAGCATACCACTCTTTAGCACACTAAATAAACATCGTTGATTAAATCCGATACTTGTTGCTTGTGATACTGAAACTACACGGGCGTGTGCTGGAATGTGTGAATATCCCAAAGTTGCTTTACTAGCATAGGAATACACGAAAGGATTTTTTGCTGTTGAAACGGCATCTAAAGAACTAATTAAAGCCGAAGACGCGTTACTGTTTAAAATACTTGCACTCATTTATATAATACTAAAGTATTTTAATATTATAAGTATAACGATATTAATCCCCATTAATTAAAAAAAACATTTATAGGAACTTTAAAACGAGTTATTTTAAAATAACATCCATCGGGTACTTTTCTTTTACGATTGTAAGAACGTTGCCTCGCTAAATAATTCCATCTATAAACTCTGTCTTTCATTTTTTCTTTATATTTTGCTTTTGCTTTTGCTTTTATTAATTCCTTATTTTGTTGATAGTAATGTTTATCTTTTGTTAAAGTCATTTATATTATATATATATATTATTTACCACTTCTTATCTTTAGATTAACAGGATTACGACTTCGAACTGATGGTTTGAATAAATATCTTTGTCGATGAGTTTCTGGAACTTTAATACGTGCGTGTTTATGTTGATTACTTGTAGCACTTGCGTCTATATTTTTACCCTCTTCCATCATCGCACCAGTAGCATGCTTGTACCCTCCTAAATTATAATGAACTTCTTTTGCCTTAAGTCGTGCTTGTTGTGTGCCAATATCTCTAACACTATTTCCAGTATTCATAGGTATAGAAGGATTCATCATACTTTGCAATTGATTAATATTAATACCAAGCACTGCTGGATCTATTATCACACCAAGTCTAACTCCCTGTCTTCCTTGATAATACTCTATTACTTCTTCCTCCATTCTCCTATGTAACTCTCGTAAGGTTGTGACTTTGGTTTCTGAAGATACTTTTTTAAAATCATCTTTTATTTTTTTCCACGAATTTGTCTTTATGTCATCACTATAAATACGAACAAATGCCTTACACTCTTCGTACAATCTTAATGGTGAATACTTCATACGATTTCTTTCCATAGATACCCTTTCAGCCGCAGGAGATACGAATGAGCGTTGTGCATCTCCGAATCCTAATCCCGACTCTTTATCTACTTCTACTTCTCTATCTCTTGTATCAGTTATATCCATATTAATATTATTAGGTCTAGCATCTTCTGGAATAGGGGGTGCTCCCCTTTGAGCTTCTTCTTGATAATCAGGTGCTTCAGGTATAGGAGGTGGTTCTTGTGTCGGTTCAGGATAAAATTCCTGTCCTTTTCTTCTACCAGGTGTATTTGGATTCGATCTAGCAGGTATAACATCTTCTTCTCTGGTTTCTCCAGAACCTCTAACATTTCCACGATTCATTAGAACCTCGTCTAAGTCGATAATGTCTTCATCAGCAAAACCCCCATCAGGTTCTACATCTACGGTCTCTTCGATGTTTGCGTTTTCACTTAAAGGATTTTCTGCTGGAGCATCGTTGTCTAATACTACGTTTTCTATTTTATCTTCTTGTCTCTTCTGTTCTGTAGCACCTTCTTGTACTCGTTTCTTTCTTAAATTGCCCGATTGAATATTTCTTCCAGAGGCCTCTGCTTCTTTATCATCTTTTTTACCTTGTTTATAACTTTCTTCGTTTATTTGTGCTTTTTGAAGTCTTGATATTCTGTTTCTTTCATCATCTGCTCTCTCCATAATGTCACGTTTCGTTGCTGTCGGTGGTAATCCATATTTTTTCTGTTGTTCTCTTCTCCACACTTTCATACCCTCTTCACCATCTCCACCCTTTCTTACGGCATCGTGTCTTGCCTTCATTACCTGCTGTTGATACCACTCCTCACTACCAAGCCTTACATCTGCTAATTTAGAACCTCCTCTTTTTTTTAATTTAGTTTGTGCTATAGGTGTTTCGTCTTTTGTTTCTCCTGCTGTTTTCATTTTTTGTAGTTTATCCCCTCCTGGTCTTTCTGATAATTTAGGTTTCTTCTTTATTTTTAATTTTTTCTTCACTACATTAGTAGGAACAGGCGGGGTCTCTTTTTTTGCTTTATCTAATAAGGCTTTTTGTGCTGCGGCATCTCCAACTACTGCTGCTCCACCTGCTGCCCCAAATAACTTTCTTTCTTTTTGTAACGTACTAAACCCTTTTGCTTTAGCAGTTTCGACTCTTGCTCTAATATCGTCGGCATCATCGTCACCCATTCTCTTTGCTACTTCTTTTAAATAATTAGTAAATTTAGTATCTTTTATTAAATCTCTACCCGAACCTTTTGACTTTCCATCTTGCTTTAATGCCTTTTTATGTTTTTTAGTAATAGGGTCATAATATAAACCAGTTTTAGAAATAATATCTTTCGTCTTCTCGTGGAAATTTGCTATTTCTTCATCTGTGGCTTTTGAGGGTTTTCTATTGGCGCTCATTATAAATTAACCACATATAAAAAAATTTCAATTACATTCATTATTATTATTTTTATTATAATTTTATTTTCTAAAGTCATAGTATAATAAAATGCCAACTCTTCATTTACGAATTAAGCCCAATACGAATAACGGAATAAATAAAATATTCCTCTCAAACACTATCCGAAGTCAGAATCTCACCCTTCATTCTGTAATAATCAATAAAGCAGGTACAGGGTTCGCCCATTCACAAATATATATTAGACTACCGTTTTTATCGGCTAACCAATTTCATAGTGGTGACAAACTGGGCTTCTTGACATTTCCTACAGAAATATCCACCAAAGGAATTGAGACATATAGTTTCGGTAGTGGTCTAATGCTTGATGCCGACCACGTACCTGAAGTTTTCGAATGCCAGCTAATGGACTCCGATCTAGCAGGTATAACATCTTCTACACATTTTACGAGTGTAGATTTATACTTTAGTTATGAAAGTCACTCCTTATTTTAATTGTTAAAATATTTTCTAACATACTATTATATGAATAAGTCACAAGGACTAAATAGCAAAAATAGTAGAAGACTACCAGTAGGTTTGCAAGCATCATCTCATACAATCCGAGCCGAAATGAATGCCGATATAACTGAAGTAGATTTAGGAGGAGATATTGATAGTGCTAAAGGAAAAGACGATACTGTTAAAATAGATGAACCCAAAACGAAAGGGGTCAATAAAGATATTACAATATTATCGGCTAAGTCATTTAAAACATTTGACGTTACTACAGTTCCTAAAAATGCTTTTATGATTGTAATTGCTAGTAGAAGGTCTGGCAAATCTCATCTCATCACTCACTTTTTAGAGGAATATACTAGTAAAAATAAAGTAGATGGTGTCTTTTTATTTAGTAAAACTAATGCTGGTTTCGAAGGAATCCCCTCTAATTATCGTTATAGAGATTTAGATATATTACCTTCAATTATCGATACACAATTAAGGGTAAAGAAACATAATGAAACTTCAAAAAAAAGAGATAAGATTGAAAGTAATATTATTATTGTACTTGATGATATGTTAGGAGCAGGAGGAATGGCTTCTATAATGAGGAAAGACCCTTTATTAAATAAATTATCCTCTAATGGTAGGCACTTATCCTCTTCACATAGTAATTTAATGGTTATTCTTATTAGTCAAACCTTTACGGGTATTAGTCCTCAAATCAGACTTAATACCGATTTACTGCTCACAACAAAACTTGCTGCTAGACTTGAACGTGAAAAAATAGTTAATTCATTCCTTTCACTTAATTCAGGTAGGCAAGGATTAAGTGAAAGTTATGGAGTATTTGATAGTATAGTTAATAGTGATGATTTTAATTTTATTGCTATTCATACTACCCACCAAAATAAAAAGAAATTTACTGATTATGTTTATAATTTTAAAGCTCCAAGCAAATTAAAGAATAAAAAATTAACAGGTAATAGAGAAGACTGGAAATTTAATAAGAAGGAAATAATTTTTTAAAGTCTTTTCATAAGAATATTATCTATACTTGTCGCTCGAGATAATGCTGTATATAATATTCTTTTATCACATAAATAATCTAATACAAGTCGTAAATTAAATATATTAACCATACCCGTGATTGTATCTCCCTGACACTTATGAATAGTAGAAGCATATCCAGATAAGAATAAATCGTGGAATATACATTTTTTTCTTTTATTATAATAATCCATTTCTAATTCAATAGTACCATTTGTTAATTTAATTGTTTTTTCATCGTATTCGACTACTTCTACTAATTCATTCTTTTTAAAAGTTTTACATTTAGTAGTAATATTCATCATAAATTTTGCTCCCTTATAAAGGTAAATGTCTTGATTGTATTTATTTGGATCTCCGGCATATTCCATAAAGGTTGATGTGTCATCTCTATAATAATCCATCACCCTTCTACATATTTCTTTCCGTGTAGCATTATCATAACAAATATTAGTAGAGTTAATTAACTCTTCTATTGTTTTTATTTTTGTAGTCTTTCTTAAGAATTGATTTGTTTTACTACTATACTTATCCTTCTCCCATATCTCCTCAAGCAAATCCCATAATTTAATATCGTATCTCTTCATACTTGTTAATTCACATCTCATATTATTACACAAATATTTAATAGTAGGATGGTTAAAGAAGTCATCTCCACCAGTTAAATATTTATCCTTAACAGGTGGTAATTGTCGGTAGTCTCCTACTAATATAAATATACAACCTGTATAGTATTTAAACTCTCCTAATATTTTCCATAAGTCACCACTAATCATACTAATTTCATCAATAATAATTACATCTATATTTTTACCTTGATTCCTAGCCCACACGTGATTTAATTTACCCTCTTTATCGATACATAAATATTTATGTATTGTTGAACCTTTTAATTGAATTGTTGCTTTATTAGTAAATGCTAATGCTTTATATTTTAAGTCTAGTTTATCCCACACTTCCATAGATTTTTTTGATACATATGATTTACCTGTACCTGCTCTACCTAAAAGCATACCTCCACGATTATTAATAAATTCTTCTTGAATTTTAAAGTAGTCATTACTATCTTTATAATTAAGTTTAGTCCATTTACTATCTTCTTTTATTGTTTCCCAATAATAATTATATGCTCTAAATTCGGAAGGAGTTTCCATCGGTAAAGTAGGAACTTTAAATTCATCACTTTTAGTGAATAATGGTGGAATGTCTTTTAATGAGTACCCCCCTACAGATTTATTCGTTTTTACATTCGGTATATGAGTTTCATCCCTATACCCTATAATAGCATTATCAGTATTCCTATACATTAAAGTCCCGTGCTCACCTTTCATTTTTTTTATCATTTTATACAATCTAATATTTGCTTGGTCGGTTATCTGAATACCCATAGGTAAATTTGTATTAAAAATAATTTTTTTCTTTTTATAACCATAAGCATATAATACTTTCCCGCTTTGTGTAGTATATTGTTGATGTAATAGTGATTCATTTTTTTTACCTTGAACTTTATAATAACAATCCCATACCCTTTGTAAATCTTCATCAATATTCATAATAGTAGAAGAACTTTTGGTTTTCATTAGTATCCCGTAAATACAATTAATCATTAATTTTTGAACTTGTGTATCTGGAAAATTTAATTGAATATTTTCTATTATTTCTATAAATATATTTAGTGGGGCAGATCTTGTGGCTTTTATACAACATATTACTTTAAATTCTATATCTGTGTTTTTAGCGTAATTAATCATAGCACTCGAATACCAATTAGATGAATGAAATAAAGTCATATCACTAGTTTCCACATAATACAAACCTAACGGAGCAGTTTTACTTTCGACATAATCTTCAATCGTATTGTTAAAATCTAATAACATCCAATTTTCTCTAGGTTTTTCCATAACACTTCTGTAGCATTTATTAATATCCAAACTTAATTTATATTTATAATCATCACCAGAAGTCATACCATAATGACTTCTTCTTTTAACTTCATCATTATATAATGCTACCGCAACATCTTTACTAAAATAGGAACAATATTCTTTTTTGAAATTAGATAAAATAGGTTGAACGAATTGAACGGGTGATTGCCCTGTATAAGTAATTGCTCGATCTTTGCAATATTTTTTAATTGATTTCAACTCATTATTAATATTCTTTTGATTACTAGTCGTACATAAAGAATCGTCTTTTACATCTTCTTGTAATAAATATTTTTTGTCACCAAGTCTAAAGGATAATAGACCTTTATTAAATATAATTAAATTAGTAGCAGGATAGGTAATTAAATTATCTTTACTCATTACCTCCATAGCATAATTTAAATTAGTTTGACATTCTAAAGAATTCCAAAGCTCCATATCTTTAAAAACTACACTAGTTACTTTTGCTTTTTCTTCTTCTTTCTTCTCCCTAGCATCCATTTGTGTTGAAGATTCTATCTCTTTCAATATCGAGGAATGTGGTTTATTAGTTATACTTTTAATTTTTTTAGTATCGGTAATAGCATACATATGATTATTTTTGAGTTCAAAGACTAAAGGTTTTGTATGTTTTTGTCGAGCCAAGTCACTAAGATAAAACCAACTAATTTCACTATCAATTAAACAATAAACATTAACCGAAAATGCTTCGGCCCAATTTCTAATATGTGTTAAAGTATATCCAGTTTTATTAGGGTTCATCATACCCGCTTTTTTTAAAACATCGTCTTCGTAACAACTAGTTTTATTATAAATAGTCTTATCTAATTCATCTTCTTTAATATGAGTAGCCCAATATTCTATTCTTTCATCGGTCATATTTTTCTTAAATGAATTCTTGTACCTGTATTGTATAAAATCAACTACACACATATTTCTATCTTTACACCAAACCGAATTTGCTAAAGTCCCGTCAAGATTTAATACACCAGCACTTTTTATTAAAATCCATACCAA
>TARA_R110000803_G_scaffold41635_2_pt1 | contig 14764 bp, 24 predicted proteins | sample TARA_R110000803 | Tara Oceans TARA_R110000803 (sample SAMEA4397772) | marine metagenome | biome: Polar Biome; feature: [SRF] surface water layer (ENVO:00010504); material: water (ENVO:00002006), including particulate matter (ENVO:01000060) such as... | depth 5 m | reverse complement strand
ATGGCTAGTATTTCACTTAAACTATCTGCCGTGTCGACTTGTGCATCTACATAGGCCTTAATGGACTGTTGAGTGGCAAGTTTAGTAGCACTATCCGAAGCCATGTTGTCTTCATCAAGAATATCCGTAATGGTTACTGCACCAGTACCTTTTAGCGAGGCAATAGTCGTCAACCCAGTAACACCTAATGTAGAGCTGAAAGTACCTGTAGCTCCAGCAAAAGCACCGCCCATTGTAATATTGTCAAACCAACCTTTAAGCCATCTGACACTTGTTGAGCCTAAACTATCTGTACTATCTGTATCGCTTATAATATCTCCACCAGAAGTTATACCTCCAGTTGCTACTTGTGTTGCTGTAGTTGTTAATACACCTGTAACAAGGGCTGTAGTAGCCATATTAACAGCGCCATCAATGTCAACAATATCAAGATTAGTAGTTCCGTCTACATCTACGTCACCTGAGATATCTAAATTGGTAAATACAGAAGTACCTGCTGCTGTAACAATGCCTGTAGTTGTAAGATTTTCGTTACCAAAACTTATAGCACCAGAGCTGTCTGTAACGCTTCCTGAACCAATAGTTAATGTCCCTGATGTTAAAGTATCAAACCAACCTTTTAACCAACGTACACTTGTTGAACCTAAACTATCTGTACTATCTGTATCACTAATAATACTTGAACCAGTTGTAATGCCTGCAGTAGTAGTTAAAGCTCCTGTAATAGTTGTTGCAGGTGTTATAGTTACTGTAGAGCTAATATCTAAGGCTGTGGTTAGCGTACCAGCCTGCATAGTCTTTAAAACCCACTTACCATCTTCAGTCCCGCCTGTTACATCAACAATCTCGGTTTGAAAACTTGAATAAACTGTGACATTACTACCATCATCTTCACCTGAGAAAGTAAAGCTTGTTAGTATGTCAGCGTCTGCAGGTGATGAGGAGTCTCTATGAAAATCTAATATAGGAGCTGCAGTTGCTCCAGTGTTTGTAGATTTCCAGTTAAGTACGTTAGGTGCATTACCTGTTGTACCATCATGTACGTGGCCTGTAGAGCCGTTAAAAGCGTCTTGAATCTTGTTGTATTCTGCATTGTGATCGGCAGCTGTAATAGTGTTATCCGTTACCATGTTGCCTGATGCTTGTCTTACGTATCCCGTTGCCATTATTTACGGCCTCCTATACCATATTGAATATTTAAGGTTTGTACCGTATAAGGTACGTTAGTATCTGAAGATGATATTGTTAATGCTGCGTTAAAACATGTACCAACTAAGTAGAACTCTGTAACGTATGTAAGGCCACCACTATAAACCGAATTACCATATGTAGCTGTACCATACTGTGCAAACGTTCCAGTTGCTGTAGCTCCATTAAGTGCTGTAGGTTGTGGACGTACAGTATCTAGATAATCTAACGTCATTTGATAAGTAGGGTTGACAGAGCCTGTAGCGGATATATAGCTACGTAGCTTGTGCAGTGTTTTACGTATCTCAGGATCGTTAAAAGACCAATAAGGGAACTTCATAGTTACAGCAATATTATCTCCATCAAAGCTACGTCCTATTTCCTGTGTATGTACGTAGCCATCATAGTCTCCGTGTACAACTGTTTCTAATCCGTTCATAGAACCATAGTTTGCACAGTTTGCTTCGAACCCTAGTGTTGTAAACCATTCCCAAGCTATCCCGCCTTTACTTTGTTTGCGTAACGCTCCTAAGAATCCAGGTTGTGCTCCTCTAGACAGCGTACTGTCTGAGATAAAGATTCTATATTGGTTCTTAGAGTTTAATACCACTGCACAAACATCCTTAGATTCTTCAGTCGGTTCAGCGTCTCTTATACCTTTTTCAATATTTCTGCTTAGGTTTTCTAAGTTTATATCGTCTAATTTTTCTGTAGCAGCAATGCTTCTTAGACCATCTTTAGCTAAGAAGACTATGTCTCCATTTACTTCGTGTAGTGTTCTAGGAGCTATAATTCCTATAGAGGTTGATACAGCTTCTAAGGAAAAGTCTTGTGACGTAGAGCCTGTGATCTTACTTATTGCTCCAGGGCCTAAGCAGTACAAAGAGTCTCTGTATGATACTAAGGCAGTTACTTCATGACCTACGTTTATTTGACCACCTCCACCAGAGACCGTACTAGGGTCTCCAGGTTTAGAAAAGGTTACTAGTTGGTCCCTACAGTAAAACATATGATACTTATGAGATGTAACGTATGTAGCCGCTGTAGCGCCTGTTAAGGCTATTGAATTTAAAATAGTAAAAGAAGTTCCATCCCATTGCTGGGGGTAGTCTTTACCATTAACAAAGATTAAAGTCTCGGTAGCACCGAAGTAGTAGTTTGAACCTATGTAGGTTCCTGGGCTTGCATTAAGTTGTGTAGAGTTTCTTTTAGTCCAACCAGAACCTGTTGAAGTGTAGAAGTCTCTTCCAGACACTGCACAGAAAGCATCACTAGATATAAATACACCATCTACAGGAGAACCTGCCCCGTCTACAGTATCTGTATCAGATTTAGTATAGCCTGTTAAGGTTGAATAGCCTCCATTATAATCAGGCTCTAAATTCTGTCCAACCTGTAGACTTCCAGGATTATTCATACCTTGGTCGATTGTAGGAAGGTTTTGAATTACCCCTCCTTCTAAGACTACAGACTGTGTAGCTATGCGATCCATTAACCTCTCCTTATACCAAAAGAAGTTCTTGAATCAAAAATATGTTGGTATTGATTAATTAATTGTGTACGCATTGAATCTAAGCCTCTTTTGAAAGCTTTTTCAGCTATGGAGACTGCTTCGAGATTATCTCTCATCATATGGATTTGAACCATTGCACCATCTATAATTACATTATCATATCGTGCAGGTATAACTGTAGTATCTGAATCCCCTACAAGTTCCGAAGGAGCTGCCCAGTAATCAAAAGTTATTGTAAAAGCTTTAGAAGGAGGAGGAGATATTCCAAACTTGCCGTCTGGAGTCTTAAAGACGTAACTAGGGACTGAGTCTAAGTCAGAAATAGAAGCTATAGTGTCTTCGTCATTTGAACGGTACTTACTAACCCATTCGTCATATTCAATAAACTTTAAAGGTACGCCTGTTTGTTCTAAAGAAGCATTCTTAACGAGGTAAAAGGTGTCCCAGTCTATGGCTTGATAGCTTGTAGGGAGTGTGTATTCCTGTGTACCATCAGCTACTAAAAGTTGTGACCCGTCAGCGTGGTTAAAAGGCCATTGAAATTCTTCTTGATTAATTCGTCTAATTGTTTCATTGACGGCTTGTTGAGCGTGACCTGGCATTCCTTCAGCACCTGTAAAGTTCGCTGCAGTCATAGAGGTCTCATTAACTCTTGTTAGTACTTTGTTTGTTAACACGAGGAAGCTACTAGCCATCTAAAATCCTTTGGAGTTAAGTACAGGGAGAGCAGGTACTAGCCGCCCTCCCCATATCTATTTAGTTTTTAGCTATTCAAGATTTGAGCAGCCAAAGGTTGTCCTTTAGAGCTAATGTCTTGCAAAGTAACAACAAGACGAGCAACCCAGTCATCTTCAGAAGATGAAAGAGTTTTTAGCGTAACATCTAAAGTATCAGCACTAGGTACACGAAGAGGATCACTATAAGAGATCAATCCGTTTGTACCAATAGCTAAGTAACCAGCAGTAGTAGCATCCCCACCATCTACAAATTCATCCGCACCAGCAATACCGATGTCGAAAGTAAGTGTAGTACCAGTGTCCGCAGTCATTATTTCGCACTCGCAACCGAGTAACAAAGATCCTGCAGGGATTTCTAATACTTGTAGGATATCAGCAGCAGCCAAGGCAGAACCTTTAGCTGCAGTAGCAGCAGCACCAGTGATCCATAACTCAAGACCATAAGGTGATCTAGTACCAACTGATTGGTGTCCAACAGCAGTTCCTGTTTGGGTGTAATCAACAGCCATGATATATTCTCCTTATGCTGTGTGGTATACGGCACCGACAAGTGATTCTTGACGAAGCACTTTACGACCATATACATGTAACCCACGCACGATATCTGCGAAGGAGGTTTCAGAACGTAAGGTTTCTACCTTGTTGATCTGTTCTGCAGTAGCAACGCAAGACTTATGACCAGCAAGCAAGAAACCATAACCAGTCCCAGAAGGACCGTCACCAGAAGAGGTGAGGTTGTTACTCATATGAAGTTGGAAACCTCTTACCATTCCTTGACCGACCATGCCATTGCGAACAATGCCTTTATTGGTAAAGTCTTCAGAAAGCAATTTGGAATCTTCATCACCAAGTAGTTCTGCAAAGTACGGATCAATAACCGCCCAACGACCTTCTTCAGGAACATTCTGTTCATCAAGCAAACGCTTAAATCTGTTCAATAGTTCTAAAGGAGTAAAGTCACCAGATGTTTTAGCGAGCTGTACATCTTGAGGAGCACTAGTAGTACCGATCAAATGATCAGGGGAAGCAGAGCTAATCTGTCCCTCAATATAAGATAGGCATTCTTGATCCATAGTATCGGCAAGCTTATAACCAGCTCTACCAGAAGCTAATGATTCCCAGTTTACATGAGAATGTTTTGCTTCAATGTCATCAACTTTAAAGTTGAATTCATTTGCTTTGTCAATAATCAAAGAGACTTCATCATCAGCCAAGTCTTGTGGGGTTGAAGTACCACCACGAGCATATGAATTAATAGTGATATCAGGTTCTTTGATAATCTTGACAGTATCACCGTATCCAGATAACTCACCCATGTAATCGTTGTTTGAGATAGATTGGATAACGGACTTATTCCTAAAAGCCAGTTGGACTTTTTGAGAATATATAGTTGGGGAAAAGTTCCCGTTAGCTAGGTTACTATACCCAGCAGCACGTTGAAAAGCCATTAAAATTCTCCTTATAATAGGCTATATATGATATACGTCTGAAATCATTTCCAGAGTATATTAGTCTATATAAGCTGTAGAATCCTAAAACGGCTCTATTATTCCTCGGAGCTACCAAGGTCTATAGAGGTAGGTTTTCATTCATACTCTTAGTCATTGTAGGGTTGACTACACAGATGATCAAACCTGTTTAGCCAAGTAGTCTTCTTTAACTAAGTGCTTATTAATGAACGTTACTGAATATGTCCAGTATTGTTCAGGTCGTTTTGGACTCGGCCCTCTTGTTGAGCTTTTGTCCAAATCTCCATTAGGTCGTTAGTTGGAGTCATTGAAGCTATTTCAGATTCTGTCCAGACACGTTCTTCAGAGGTCTGTGCGGGTTCTGGTGTGGTAGAAGCTTTAACTGATTCTGCAGCTGAGGTCCCTTTAGTAGGTCTTCCTCTTTTCTTCTTACCATAGCCTGTTTCGTCTTTGAACTGTGTAATCAATGCAGCGGCACTATCTACGTCATCACTCTCAAACAAGACTTCTGCGATGAACTCTTTCTGTCTAGAGGGTTTAGTGTCGTACCAGTTCTTAAATTCTGTAGAGTTGTTAACTTCGTCCAAGTCTGGGTGAAGTTTATATAAATTTTTCTTAGCTATTGCTTCGTCTGCTTCGGCTTTAGCTAGTGTTAGTTTATCTATTTCAGCTTGTACGGGAGTATTCTCCTCTAGTACCACACCTTTAACCATTTTAAAAACATCAGGATATTTTTCTTTAAACTCTGCTAACTCTTCTGCTGTTGTAGGCAGTTCTGAGTGAGAGTCTTCAGTACCTTCTAGTGCTTCTAGTCTAGCTTTAAATTCTGCTTCTTGTTTCTGTGAATGCCTGCGTAAATCTCCATAGCGTTTTTTAAACGTCATCTCTTCTACGGTCTGTGGCTCTGTAGCGTTTAATTTATCTTCTTCAGTAGGTTCATCTATTACTGGGTTGTTGATGAGCTCTTGTTCAGCTTCTAATTTCTTAATATGAGCTTCTAATGCTTCAGTGTCGTTTGCTTTACCAGAGTAAGGCTGAGTCTTAAAATTCTCAGAAGTTTTATAGTTTTCTAAAGGCTCGATGAGAGCCGTCTTGATATTAGCCATTGTTATTCCTTTCAGGGCCGATGGGATACGGGTAGCTGTATGTTAGTAGTTATACTCACTTTTACTTAATTGTCAAGTCTTTTCTTTCCTTTTATAATATAATCACACATTTTAATAAGCCTATGAAGATATTCAGCTCTTCCTTGATGCCTTCCTAAAATGTTAGGTTCATTAACTTGCATCATTACGAAGTAGGTAGACTGTAACTCTGATTCAAAGTGATCCTTCATATGTATAAGCTTTGAATTAGCTACACCTGTTAGTGCGTCTTCCATGCGTTATCCTTTTTATTGTTGTGGCATGTTCTGTTGTAGCGATGGATCAGCAGGAGCTATGTTGCCTCCACCGTTCTGTGCAGCATCTATAGAAGGTGGTCCTGCCTGTAAAGGTTGATTAGCCATCGCAGGGTTTTGCATAGCCGCTTGAGCGTTAGCAGGGGCTTCAGGCGAGGTTTTAGCCAACAACTTAGCTTGTACTGCAGCTTGTTCAGGGCTTAGAGTTAATAGGTCTTTATCAAGTCCTAGTGCTTCTACATAGGACTTCCAAGCTTCAGAGATGTTAGCAATAGGAGCCATAGAAGGGTTCAGAGCTAGTTGTAGCACTTGACCGAGCTTTTGAGCTAATACTTCTTTAGCAATCAAAGAACCTGTACCAGATGCTTTAACTTCTAAATCGCCTTTGATTTCTGGATCAGGATCGAACTGCATGTTAAAAGCGAATAAAGCTTCGCCTAGAGACTTAAGCATAGAATCAATATTCTTCATAGCTGTTTTAGTAGATAAGTTAGCAGCACCCATAAGCATACTAATACCAGATGCAGTTCTACCGATACCTGATACACCTGTCTGACCGTGAGAAAACGAGGGAATACCTGTTGACTCATCAGCAAGTTGTCTCCACTTATCAAACATCTGCATATTCTCATTAGACGTTGAAGGCCACTTAACTCCAAAGATAGCTTGACCTGGAGCGCCTCCCTGTCTACGCCATATTTTTCCTGGAGAAACTTCCATAGACTGCCCAGGAACTAGGTTGGACTCGTCTACCTCAATCATCATATTACCTGCTAGTACAGCATTATCAATAGCTAGTCTAGCGAAGCCATTCATCAGGGTCTGTGCATCTTGCATATTCTCTGCAACACCTACACCCCAGAAATTATATAGGTCTTCTTCGAAGTTAAAGACGTGATAAGGGTTTCTATTAGGCTTGAAAGGGTTTAAAGCTACACGTAAAATACATCCGTTGCATATCCACGCATTTACCATTACTTCTTCTTCATTCTTAAGATTCTTAGGCAGTTTTTCATCTAGTTCGTCTTCTAAGAACGCAACGTCCATCATACCCCAGTATTCAAGTACTTCATAACGATTGTCAGCTACTTGTAAGTCTGATTCTTTTAGTTCAGTCTCCCACCACTCTCTTCTGACAGAAGGCCCGTATTCGATAGCTTCATCGATAGCGGTCTCTCTAAAGAAAGGACGTTTCTTCAAAGCTCTTAAACCAGTCTTAGTCATTCTATGTCGTTCTATAGATTCATCCACGTCTTCAGCGGAATCGTTAGTAGAAGCTGTATAGAAATCCCATACAGATACTTGAGAGATTTCTGGTACTGTTTTAATTAAAGGATCATACTCACCTTCTTCTGTCCACCTAGGGTATTCTTTACTTTTAAGGAAAGGTCCTTTTAGTACGCCAGTGCCTAGTAACACAGATTCAAAGACAGCCTTACATACGTGCTCAATAGCATGAGACTCTTCTAATTGATCGTCAATTTTTCTTTGCATCTTAGCAGCTGCGATCTCTGCAGGGTTTAGATTAACGTCATCAGCAGAATCTCCAGCACCTTCTTTGAAGATTGCACCGTCATATATTTTCTTAATAGTACTACCAAGGCGATTTAAGAGGGTGTCACCAGCCTTTGGGTCATTTCCGTCCCCTTCGTACCCGAAAGGATCACTTGGCTCTTCTGGAGCATCCTCAGCCTCCTCAGAGGGTTTCTGTCCATCTATGTGTACCTTCCCTGCGATACCATCAGGAAGAATTGTAGGCTGGATAGTAATAGGTAGTTTATTCTGAGCTAATAAGATTTCAAGTATTTGCCCATACGCAGCCATCACTTTAGTCTTAGTAATCTTTACAAATGCTCTAGATTTTTCAGTTGAGGTAAACTTTACACGATTATTATAATGACCTCTGAAGTTCTCGTAAGCTTCTTGCCAACGAATTTCAGTAGTATTTCTATCGCTGTTCCATTCATTAAGTCTGCTTTCTATTAAACCTACCAAGGGAGATAATTTTACATCTTCTTGCTTATCTGCATCTTCTAATGAAACTGTATCTATGTTTTCCATCTTATATCCTCTTAGTAACCGAAAGTATCATCGGCTGGTTTAAATCTGTTATTCTCTCTAAAACTATTAATATCCACGATAGCTAGTGGACTAATAGGTCTACTCCTTAGTCCGTAGTGTAATGAATCGTATCCGTGATCCTCTGCATTCTTTTTAGCAACCTTCTCAGAGTCCGTAGGGTCTACTGGAAGACTTGGTAGAGTTCTTATTAGGTTATGACAACAATCCATAATAAGAAGACTAGGAAGCTTTTCTCTTACTCCTTCGTCCGTTATAAAGCCTGTCTCACGAAGCATAAGTCTTTTATGGACCTCTTGCTTTCCTGCGGCTCTTGATCCAGGGCTACGATCAGCAAATCTAAAAGGCATAGCTCCTGCATTACGTAGAGTCTTGTTAATAACTTCGAAGATTGAGTCTCCTCTATCTCCTCTGCTTTGATCAGTAGAGCCATCTAAGACTCCGTAGTGTATCTTCTCGTGTTGTTCTAGTTTAGCTACGTTTCTAGCCCAGTCATCTGCAATAACCTTAGTACCGTAATATTCTCTGTAGACGTATACGTTCTCATCATAGTCTACTGCAAACCATAAGCAACTAAAAGGACTTGCGTAGCCCCAATCTGCTGCTCTAAACCTTGTCCACGAAGAAGGTGGTTTAAAGGTTGGTACAACGTGTACCTTTCTATCGAATTCAGGAAAGGCTGAATCTTCTATAACATCCCAATCACCGTATAACATTTGTTGGCGTTTAACTTCTGGTAAGGAAGCTAGAGCTGAGATGTATGCATCATCCATAACCAAATAAGGATTATCAAAAACCGATGCAGGTATATAACGTAGTGATCGTGTAGTTTTTAGAAGCGTCTTAGTCCTAGGGTCTAGTATATCAGAGTGTTCAAAAAATGTTTTGTTTGGTGCTTCTGCGTCGATAAACTTCTGTTTAACCCATTGCGATCCAATTGATCCTGGGTTTCCTGTTGCTCTCATGTAACTTTTAAGCTCAGGATCAGCGGAACGATTCGAAGATTTAAGCATGTCATATACTTCGATAGTTGGGAAAAGAGGTAGTTCGTCAATCCCGATCCACGTATAGCCTTGTCCACGATATCTTTCTGCATCATCTAGTGTTATAGCATAACCAAACTCTATCGTTCCTCCTGACGGAAAATGCCACGTATTCTCTTGAGTTTTAAACTTAGCCCCTTTAAACACACGAGGATAAATCTTTTTAGTTTCAAGTATAATTTGCCTAAGCTCTGGCATAGTACGTCTAAGTAATAGACCACGAAAATTACCGTTACCACAAAACCTAATCGGGTCCATAATAAGACTAAAAGTTTTCCCACCTCCTCTTGCTCCTCCGTAGAATACTTCATCTTCATCAGCAGCTAGGAACTCGGTCTGTGGTCCTTCATTAGGTTTAAAAAGAACTTCTTTGTCTGCTAATTTGTCTACTTCTATAGACGCTGTTACAGATTCAGGAGCTATGAAGTCTTCAGAGACTTTATCGTCTTTAACAACCTTTTTAAGCTTGTCAGTGTAGCGGGTTACATTACGTTTACTCTTAGCTAAGTCAATCTTTAGTTTAATAGCTTTACGATCTGCAGCTGTTTTACCTTCTGCAATTCGTTCATCATCTGTCTTGTATTTTGTCGCTTTTTCCAGTCCTTTACGTACCGAAGGTAAAGGAGCATCTTTGTTAGCTATTCTAGACTTTTTCGAATTGCTCATTATCTCGTTCTATTCTTTTTACTAGTCCTGTATGAGATAGTGATACTCCTGTATAGTTACTGAGCCATCTAGCAATCTCTCTTAGACTTCTACCTTGTTCTCTGAAATCTTTAGCTTGTTCTAAGGCATCTAAGTGTTCAGGGATTGGTTGTAATAATTGAGGGTCTTCTTCGTCAACTTCATAGCCCCATAGAGGTGTCTTTCCTTTAAAGAAGACAGGGTGCCATTGATATTCTTTAATCTGCATCTACTTCCTCGAAATCACCTTCATAGGTAGGTATAGGGTCCTTAGGTGGTAAGATAAAGATAACTTTGTTTTCTCCACCTTGATGTAGGACCTTTTCAGTCTTAACAAGGCCTACACGATCCATTAAAGAGTTAATAGCTGAAAGCTTCTCTCTATTTCCTGGTTCTACTGGGTCGTCTATGATGTCTACTAAGCCCATTACAGCCTTAGGAGTGTGCATAGCTAAGTAGGTTTCACCATACTCAAGTATTTGGTCTTTCAGGTTCTTTATAAGCTCTGTAGAGCTGTAATTAGGGCTATATCCTGATAAGCGCATAGCCTCATTAGCATTACCTCTAGCCGCCCCAAAAAGAGACTGTATGAAGAGCTGTTGTTTGTCTGTAGCTTGTGTGACAACTTCATTCATTAAGCAGAAGTTTCAATTTTTTTATTAGGTACAGCCCAGACTATTAAGGCTGTTAAGCCTGTGGCTAGGATCGCTTGAACTTCTACAGTCTGAAAGATTACTGGTAAGTAGTTAAAAAACAGTGTAGCCAAGATTGGGCCTATAGCTGCTGCGATTGCTTTGTCGTATTCGGTGTATGCCATATTAGTATCCTTTTAACCAACTTTTCAGATTATTAATTCGTCTGTTAGGTTTTGAACGAGGTGTAACTTCATGCGGATCAACTTTCTTAAGTGGACCTTGTGTAGGAAGTATACCTTTTTTACTTTGGGTCCTGTGCTGTAGACGATATTGTTTGTCTCTAACAAAGTTATCTATCCTCTCGAAAACGGAATCACGTTCTTCAGTTTTTTTAACTTTTTTATTCCTGTTGTCTTTCCTACTTTGTTTTAACTTAGCTCTATACTCAGCAGGTTCTTTACCTAAGAAATCACGTAGATTAGTATCTGATGGAGGTTTCTTATTCATTAGCTTAACCTTATCTTCATTGGTTGTGGGTTCTGGAGTATAGATAACATATCTTCATACTCCTGTTTATCTGGTTTACGTCCTACAGACTTAAGGAATCTTTGTAGCATTTTAGATACTTCCTCGTCTTCTTCGTCTTCTTCGTCTTCTTCGTCTGTATAGGTGTCATGATCTGAATAACAATCAGCGTATTCCTCAGGAGTAGGCCACTCGCCTTCAAAATCCTTCATAAACTCTTTAAAAGCTTTTAAGCTTTCTTCAACGTCATCAGCCTTTTCAGACTTCTCTTCATCCATTTTCATTAACATTACTTTTTCTTCCCACGCTTAGGTTGCTTCTTACGATTGACAGACTTCTTTACACACTTAAGATTCTTTTTAGAATTGTTACGAGGGTTGTGGTCTTTGTGGTCTACCTCGTAACCTTTCTTACACTTCTTCTTATTGGCAGCAGCGTTACGAGAAGCACGATCCTTTTTACCCTCGGCAGTGCCGTGAGTAGCTTTGTATTCCTTCTTGTAATCACGCTTCTTACTAGCCATCCAACGCCTCCGTAGTTACAGAAACCTTTAAAGCCTCTGTCTGTTTACCTTCAAAATACTTATCCATAACCATTGCTACTCTTTGAGCAATCATACGAGTCCAAAGCTCTTTGTCGAACTCTTTAAGATCATTAGGCTGTATTGAAAAAGTATAGGAATCGTTCTTCATCTTTAACTGTCTTTAGAAGGGAAATCAATAGCAAAATTACTACCGTCATATATATAAGAAGGGTGATTGACAATTCTGTCCATATCCTTTATACTAGTTTCCATGTTCTTCTGTTTTTGAATATCTCTTTTAGACATCTTCATGTCTGGGTTATCATAGATATAGTTCATCGTAGTTCTCCTTAGAATTAAGTTTCTATATAATATATCCGCTTCAGAAACGTGCCAGTCATCCTTTTTTACTATTGAATGTGATGCCGCATTGTTTTCTTAGACGAATGGTTAGACTATATAGAGTGCAGTCTACATAGCTTAGTTAGTCTTGATTTCCTTAACGAAAGGAACTATGCTCTTAGGTACTTGAAAGGTATCATCGAATTGTAGACCTAACGAGCCTAGGATATCTATAACAGTATCAACTTTCAGCTTAGTGCTGGTAAGTTTCTTTAGTGTTTTGTAGTCTACCTCGTACAAAGTCTCAGTAGGTTTACCTAGATCTAATGCTTCACTCATACTAGATAGCCTTGTAAGTCTCTAGAGGCTCTCTCTGGGTTAACCTTGATCTCCATGTTACTCATAATTTCTATAAGCATTCTAATTTTAAAGTCCTCTGGCATGTTTATTAAAGCTGACCAGTTTACATCTTGACCTGTAGGGTCTTGAGAGTCTAAAGGAGCTAAGGACGTAACAGCTCCTATAATTCGTGTAGGAGTTTTCTTTTCTGTCTTAAACTCTGCAGAAGCTGGTTTAGCATCTTCATTTATCTCAATAGCTTTATTTTTCTTATTAGCCATAGTCTTAATCCTTATAGATTTTTATTGTTTTTGTTATAACGATATACTAGTACTTTGACGTCTTTTGAGGAGCCTTCTTTTTAGTTGGTTTCTTTTTGGGTTTCTTGATTACCACTTTTTTCTTTACGTTCATGTTCTTATACATCATAGTTTTACTCCTTACCATTTAACTTTATCTGCCCAATAAGCAGCTGACATCTTACCTTTTTTAATATTTCTTCCGTGGCGAGCTTTAAAAGATTTACGCTTAGCCTTCATTTTAGCTGATTCTCCTTCTTTAGGTTTCCCTGCAGTAGAAGCTCCTTGCTCACCAAACCTTATGGTTTTAATCTTATCACCTTCTTTAGCCACAACAACGTGTGACTTCTTAGGATGCTTAGGAGTTCTTTTTGGTTTATTAAAACCGCTTACTCCTGCTCTCTCTAAACGTGGATCTTTTTTAGAAGCCATTACTTTTTCTTTCTTTTGCCACAGCTACATACGTTAGATGTAAGATTCTTTTTGTTTAAAATCTTTAACGCTTTATCCACTTCTCTTTGAGCTATCTCTGAAAAGCTTTTTTCTACGTATACATAGCCTACATAAATTGCACCACCTGCTAAGGCTACCAAAACTAGTTCAAGCACTCTCTTTCCTTTTTATTATTGTCATCAGCTCTTCATAGATTTCATCGACTGAGTGATCTGCTTCAGGGCTTGCTGGCTGCATACCTTCTTCAGTGAGGTAGGTATCCATTTCTTCTAGTGTTAGATCTACTCCTGTGGCTGCATGTACGGCTGCTTTTGCATAGTGTACTTCAGATCTGTATAGTCTTATATTGCTTAGTGTATCGTCGGGGTTATTAGATAGCCGCTGATACACGGTACTTAGGTTGTCCATATAGTTATACTCATTTATTGTTGTTTGTCAAGTAAAATCTTCGTAGTCTTTAAAGATTCTTCTATTTGGTTGTTTAATAGGTCTATATTGTTCTCTATGAAGATGTCTCTTTGCTTTTCCCAGACCTTGAGAGATATCTTCTCCCAATCAGGTCCCCAAGCTCTCTCCAGTAGTCCCTTCTTAGTCTTCATAATTCTTAATCCTCTAAAAGGCTGCTAAGCCCTCCTACTTCTTTAGGTTCTTTAGTCCAGATAGCTTTATTAATTATATCTTCTATAGTCTCTAAAGAGTCTATGGTCTTCTTAGCTGCTGCTTCTGCAAGCTTCTTAGTACGTAGTCCTGCAGCTTTGTGTACTTTAAAAACTTCTGCAGCTGTCTCAAGAACTTCTCTGGTTAGTTCTCTAACAGCTACACCGACTGCATAGCCGTATGTCCCGTCATAGAGCTTTGTAGTTTCGTATACGTAGCCTTTATAGGTCTTCATCTTTCTTAATCCTTTCTCTTGCTGTATATCCCTTCTCCGTGTAGTACTTGCTCTAGGGAGGCTATGTGGTCTACGTACTGTTCTATAAGTTTATCTCTCTCAGCTATCTGTCTCTGTAACTGGTGTATATATGCTTCTGCTCTAGTTGCATGATCTCCGTAGTCGTTAAAGGTCTTTGTAGCTGTCGAGTCTGTGCTGGTCTTCATGGTCTTCATAGTCCTTTCAATTATATTAAGTCTGTGGAGAGTATACCACAAAAAAGGCCCTTAGTCAAGAAGATAGTTTTGAGTGTTATCAACGGGTTAGCCTTATAAGTAAAAATAGTACTTGACTTTTCTGTGAAATCTGTTATAACTACGTTAGTGTGCGGGTGACTACTACCTATATAGACTAAGTAGTGTGTAGTGACGTAGTCTACATAACCGCACATTTCCTGGATAGTGTTTACAGCTTCCTAATCTCCCCAATCATTTACTCTATATAGGCTTTGAAGACCTGGCTAGGTCTTTGAAGTCGGTTAAGTCTGTACGGGTTGTAAGGGCTTTAAAGGTTTACAAAGTTCAATTTAGACTTTGTGGATTAACCACGTGTATATATAACGGGTGGGGGGGCGGTGGCCTCTACAGGCCTCGCACGCCTGCGTA
>TARA_R110000803_G_scaffold60838_1_pt1 | contig 14765 bp, 13 predicted proteins | sample TARA_R110000803 | Tara Oceans TARA_R110000803 (sample SAMEA4397772) | marine metagenome | biome: Polar Biome; feature: [SRF] surface water layer (ENVO:00010504); material: water (ENVO:00002006), including particulate matter (ENVO:01000060) such as... | depth 5 m | reverse complement strand
TCTATCCTTCATGGTGCAGTATATGGTACAGCGATTGGTAAAGTTGTGGTTAAGGAGAAGTCTTTTAAGTCTCCGACAGAGAACGGCATTGAGGAATCAAAGGAAATTCGGGTGGTATTTGAGCCTGTAGATCCTAATAACTTCGTTATTGACCCCGCTGCTACCACGATTGATGAGGCTCTTGGTTGCGCCCAAATCATAATCAAGCCTATACATGGCATTAAAGCAAAGCAGGAGTCAGGCGTTTATTACAAAGGCGAGCTAGGCGCATGTAATGACGATATGGTTTCGCAGTTAGACGGTCTTCAGCGTCCTCAGAACACCGAGGGCATGTGTAAGATTGTGGAGTGGCATGGTTTAGTGCCTAAAGTTTTATTAAAAAAGAAAACAGGCTCAGTTGCAGACTTACCCGATAGTCCAGAGATGGTTGAGGCAATTGTAACGATAGCAAACGAGACATTTAGATTAAAAGCAGTCGAGAATCCTTTCTTAATGAAAGATAGATCCTTTATTGCGTATCAGCATGACAAAATCCCTAACTCCTTCTTTGGTAGAGGTATTGCCGAGAAGGGCTGGCATCCTCATAAGGCTTTAGAGGCTGAAATGAGAGGACGTATTGATGCAATGGCGTTCTCTATTCACCCAATGGTCGCAATGGATGCGAGTAAAGTGCCACGGGGAGAGAAATTCACGATATTCCCTGGAAAAACCATCTTAACCAATGGTAATCCAGCAGAAGCAATACAACCTTTAAAGTTCAATCCACCTGATTTAGCTTCGTTTAAGGCTACAAACGACTACGAAAGAATGACTCAGATGGCAACCGGATCAATGGATTCGGCTGCTGGTGGGGCAATATCAAGCAGAAACAATACTGCTTCGGGCATGTCAATGATTCTCCAAGGTGCGATTAAACGCTCCAAGAGAACAATGAGAAACGCTGAACAGAACTTTCTGGATGAGTGGGTAAGAAAATCAGCATGGCGATACATGCAGTTTGCGCCAGAGCGTTATCCATCAATGGATTTAAAGTTTAAAGTTCATTCTACAATGGGTTTATTGGCAAGAGAGTTTGAGCAAGGGCAAATCACGCAGTTGCTGAACACAACTCCGCCTGGCTCACCAACCTATTTAATGTTAATGAAGAGTTTTTACGAGAACTCCACCCTAACGACTAAAGAGGAAATGCTAGAGTTACTTGAGCAGCAGCTACAAAGCTCATTACAGCCACAACCAGATCCTAAAGCTGAGTTTGACGCTAAGAAGCTTGAGTTAGAGGCATTGAGAAGTGAGGCTGATGCTAATAAGAAGAACGCTGAAGGTCAGCTTGCAACCGCTAAGATTGACTTGGTTGATGCTGATATACTGAAAATCACTGAAGACTTAGAGAGAAAGGAGTTCGATTCCGTTAGTCAAGCAACGCATAACACTACAGTTCACAACCATTCAAAGGCGAGCTAAATGCAAGAACCAGTAAGCACCGAAGAATATTACGAGAATTACGTTGAGTTATTCGCAACAGCAGGATGGAAGCAGTTCATGACAGAGTGTAAAGTATCACTTGACACTAATAACAAGATAGATGACTGTCCTAGCACTGATGACTTCCTTAGACGAAAGGGCATTGTTGAGGCATACAATAGAACAGTGAACCTTGAGCATTTCATTCGCATGAGCATGGAGAACGAACCCGATGCTAATTAAACATTATTAGGTAAAATAGAACCAGAGGATGGACAAATTGAATATTATTAACAACCCGCATCAATATGGAGCAAAAGATAATGCCTACTAAAAATTACGCAGACATTCCTTTCAAGGTTCGTAAAGCCAAAAAAAAAGTTAATGTTAAAACAACCAAAGCAGCCGCAGCAAAATCTGCACAATATAAAGCAGGTAAGATGAAATAATGCTTAGGATGTATGACTTTGACTGTAGTAAGCATGGTGTATTTGAAGGTATAGTTGATGAAAGAAACAGACAGAAAGCTTGCCCTGATTGCAATACATACGCACCACGTCTTATTTCAGCCCCAAGAGTCGCATTAGACGGAACAGACCCCGACTTCCCTGATGCTTACGACAGATGGGAGAAGAAAAGGAATCAGAAGCAAAAAATAGAAGAAAAAGCAGTAAGAGAACACGGATCAATTAACTAGCGGCGAAAGCCACAACTAGAGGAATAAAAAAATGGAGCAAAGAGCAGAGGTACTTGTTGAAGAGCCTGTAGCAGCAGTGGAGCAAACTATAGAAGCTACCACAGAAAGCGAACAGGAAACTCAGGCAACAGAACCACCCGTTGAGTCCACGTTACCGGACAAGTTTGCAGGAAAGAGTGCTGAAGATATAGCACAATCTTACTTAGAACTTGAGAAGTCTTACGGTAGACAAGGGCAAGAAATTGGTGAATTGCGTAAATGGACAGACCAACTTATAACTAGTACTACCACCGCGCCCTCAATTGAGACAAGCCAAGCAGTAGAAGAAGAGATTGATTTCGATCTTGATCCAGCAGCAGCAGCACAGCAACTAATACGGAAGGAGTTAGCACAAGCCTTAAAGCCTTTTCAGGAACAGGCAAGTGCAACACAAGCCGATAAAGTGAGAACACAGCTTGAGCAGAACCATCCAGGTTATCAAGAAACTATTGCTAACCCTAAGTTCGAGAACTGGGTTTTGGACTCACCAATCAGGGCTGAAATGTATGCAAAAGCAGATAAAGAGCTGCATTATGACTCAATCAATGAGTTATTAAGTACATTCAACCAGCTTCATCCAGCCGCACCCGTTGTTGACAACAGCAAGGCACTAGCAGACGCAAGCCTTGAAAGCTCTGGTACTGGGCAATCAGCAGGTAAATCATTCAGCAGAACAAAGCTTATTCAATTAAAAATAAACGACCCACAAGCCTATGCAGCGCAACAACTAGAAATAGACCGCGCTTATGCTGAAGGTAGGGTTAAATAAAAAGAGGGTATTAAAATGGCACTAGGAACAAACAATGTTACAGTCACTACGGCTGCTAACTTCATTCCAGAACTCTGGAGTGATGAAACCATTGCTGCTTACAAGAGTAATCTTGTTGTAGCGAATAAAGTCACGAAAATGAACCATGCTGGTAAAAAGGGCGATACAGTACACATCCCTTCACCTACTCGCGGTTCTGCATCATCTAAGGCTGCTGGCACAGAGGTAACTCTGATTGCTGCAACTGAAGGTGTTGTAAACATCTCCATTAACAAGCACTACGAATACAGCCGCTTGATTGAAGACATCGTTGCTAAACAAGCACTAGCTTCTTTACGTGCTTTCTACACTGATGACTCTGGTTATGCGCTTGCTAAACAGGTTGATACTGACCTCTTAGCATTATTTGAAGGCTTTCAGGGCGGAGGAACAACTGACGGTTCTTATGCGGCTGCTGTTATTGGTTCTGACGGCTCAACTGCTTATAATGACGCTGCTAATACTAATACGGGTAACGGTGCTGCACTTGCCGATGCTGGTGTTCGTAAAATGGCTCAGACGCTTGATGATGTAGACGTTCCTTTAATGGATCGCTGTATTGTTATACCGCCTGTTGAGAAGAAGAATCTTCTTGGCTTGAGCCGTTTCACTGAGCAAGCATTTGTTGGTGAGCTTGGTGGTGGTAACTCTATCCGCACTGGTAAAGTTGGTGATATGTACGGCATGGAAGTTTATGTCTCTACTAACGCTCAGGCTATTACTGCTGATGATACCAGTACTGCTTATCGTATTGGCGGCATGTTCCACAAGTCTGCACTTGCTCATGTTGAGCAGATGGCTATCCGTACCCAGTCTCAGTACAAGCAGGAATGGCTTGCTGATCTGTATACGGCTGACACGCTTTACGGTGTTGGTGAGCTTCGCAATGACGCTGGCATAGCTTTCGTTGTACCTAGCTAAACATATCGGGGCTGTTAATTCAGCCCCTTTTAATTAATCTCAAGGAGTAAATATAATGGCTAATACGGTTGCAGTAAATTCCGTTGCCAGAGGTCGAAAGCAGTTTGGCGGTGCGTTTGGAGATGATATGTGGCTTGTGAAAGCAACAATATCTGATCAAGATGCTATCGCTATTGGCGACACTCTTGCGGTAACAATGGCAGTATCAGGAGTAGTCTTGGGCGATATGGTGGTAGGTAAATCTATCAGTGTTGACCTTTTAGATGGTGGTGGCGATGGCGCAACATTTGACGTAGTAGTAACGGCGGCTAATGTATGCACAATATACTTACACGCTGACAAAGCTGAGTTTGCGGCTGACTCTCTTAACGGCGGCGTTATTAAGTTTATTGTTGCAACGCCTAGTTGGTAAGTTATGTAATACGGTATAGGGAGGTTAATTCCTCCCTTTTATCCGACAAGGTAGATGTAGAGTTAAAGTTTAAGGACATTCCCGTCATCCACTACGGTACTGTCGGGTTCAGCAACCTTCACAGGTTCAGTAGAGATAAGATTAAAACCATGTTTAATACACCAGTAGCACTTTAATTCGACCCAACCGGAGAATCGAAAGCATGAAATTAGTACATATTACAACACAAAAAGAAATTGACGTATCTTTAGAACACGCAATTAACGTCTTGATTCCACAGGGCAATTATGAAGCAGTAGACGCAGCAATAGAGGTAGGAGTTAAGCCAGCGGAAGAAGATGATAGTTTAAAAGGGCAGTCTGTTAATGAAGAAATTACCAGAGCCGGACTAATGAAAATGTTAGATGATAAAGAAGTTCAATATCGCCCAACTGAGTTAAAAGCAGATCTACTCGCATTAGTAGAGAAAGCTTACAATATAAAGGTGAACAATGTCAACATTCCTAGAAGTGGTAAATGACGTTCAGATAAGGTTACGAGAGACAGAGACAGCGGCAGTTAATACCTCTGATTTATCCAAGCTTATAGGTACGTTTGTAAACGACACAAAGAGAGAGATTGAGGATAGCTTTGATTGGCTGGACTTACGCTCTCTTGTTACTGTTACAACGGTGTCAGGCACTACCGGATATGATCTAACAGGTTCAAACAGACGTTCACGCATACGAACAGACAGTTCTGATCGGGATATGGTCTGGAACACTACGCAGAAATATAGGATGCAGCGTGTCTCAATGGACTACATTCATAACGAACAACTTGTGACAACCATTAATTCAGGTGAGGCTATTTACTTTGCGTTATCAGGTCTTAACTCAGGCGTTAGAACAATAGAATTATCCCCTAAGCCTAATACAGCAGATTTGTTAAGGTTTAACATGATTATACCTCAAGCTAACTTGGTTGCTGGTACAGATGAAGCTGTTGAGATAACCATTGATGATAATGCGTTAAAGCTAGGAACATGGGCTAAATGTATCCATGAGCGCGGTGAAGACGGTGGCAATCTCTATAATGAGGTTAATGCCCAATATAAGCTTGCGCTTAATGATGCTATATCCTATGACAAGGCGCGTAACGAAGAGATCAACTGGACTGTAATATGACAGCGTTAATTCCGGTCACGCTGCAAGCTCCAGGTTTCCTTGGGCTAAACACTCAAGACTCCGCTATTGGTATTGACTTCCAGTGGGGTTTAGTGGCTGATAACTGTGTATTCGATGATACGGGTCGCATATCAGCAAGAAAGGGGTTTAACAAGATTACCTCATCAGCGGTAACGGGTGATATAGAACAAGTATTTGAGTATAAGGAATCCGCAACGTCAAAGCGCATTATATCCAGCGCAAACGCCAAGCTATATGAGGGGACAACTACCCTCACAGAGAAACAGGGATCATTAACGCCATCCAATAACGATTGGAAGTTTCTTGACTTTAAGAATAAGTGTCTAGCATGGCAAGCGGGTGAAGAGCCTATCACGAAGACAGGATCGGGTAATTTCACGACTATTCAAGCAGGACACACAGATTGGCAAGCATCAACAGCTTATGCGGTACATGATTGCGTTAAAGCCACATCTTCTGCAAACCCCACTATGTACTTCGTTTGTACCACAGCGGGAACAACAGCAGGATCAGAGCCTACATGGACTACCACTGATTTAGGCTCAACAACTGACAATACAGCCGTATGGAAGACGGTTATCATCCCACAGGGTAATGAGGCGTTAAGTGCTTATGGTAGAGTATGGGCGGTCACAGAAAACAAGACAGGAATTAAGTACTCCGCGCTACTAGATGAAACAAAGTTCGATTCAGGTAATGGTGGCGGTGATATTGATATGCTTGCCGTATGGGTAGGTGGATCAGATACGATTGAGGCACTAGCAGCTTTTAACGACAGACTGATTATATTTGGGAAAGGGTCTATTGTAATATACGCAAGTCCTAATGCCCCTACTAACCTAGCCATAGAAGACATAATAGGCGGCATAGGATGCACAGCAAGGGACTCAGTACAGGACGTTGGTACTGACCTACTGTTTCTCTCTCAGGATGGCGTGAGGAGCTTCTCACGAACAGTATTACAGGAAACATTACCCTTACAAGACATTAGTAAGAAAGTCAAAGATGAATTAGTCTCATTAGCGGCATCAAGCATAGCAACCGTTCAGTCTGTGTATTCACCGGATGAGGGCTTTTACCTATTAAGAACGGGCATGTTTACATGGTGTCTTGACTTAAAGAAACCTAGCCAAGAGAGCTTCGCAAGAGTTACACGCTGGAACGGCATACCTATTAAGTCTATGACGTATGCCAGTGACGGTACGCTGTACTTTGGCGGTGTTGGCATGATTGGTAGCTATTCAGGATATAACGATATAGCAGCATCGTATATAATGGCATATAAAAGCCCTTGGGTTGACTTCTCATCTAAAGATCCTGCTGTTTCCACAAGACTCAAGATACCTAAGAAGTTAAGAGCAACGATATATGGCGGGTTTGCATACTCCATTACATTCTTATATGCTTTTGACTTTAACTCTCCCACTACGTTCTCTGTCTCAACACCTGTTGGAACTACAGCAGCAACGGAGTACGGAATAGGTGAATACGGCATAGGCGAGTATTCGGGCGGCGCACAGGCTATTGCCCAAGTTGCGGCGGGTTTAGGCAAGTCAGGACAGCATTTACAATTCGGTTACTCGGTTACGATTAACGGTAATCCAATAGCATTTCAGAAGATTGATCTTCTCATGAAACTAGGACGGAGCATAAACTAATGCCAGAATTAACAGCACAGAGATTAAAAGAAATACAGGATAGTTATGCAAATAGCGTGGGTGGTTTTAATAGACCTGTGTTTCAATCTGCTCCAGAGGGAAGCTCTATCCCATCGAACCCATCTCTACAACAACCTTTAATCAACCGTGCTAATCCCACAGGACAGATGGGCGGGATAAATCCTAACTTTGTTTCTAGCGGGGTTAATCCTTTAAGTGATAAAGGAGGCGGTTTGTTAGCTGCTTCTAATAACCCCTCACAAACCCCTGCGCAGGGCAACGGACTGTCAGATCAGAGTTTCATGAATGGCGGTTATGATCCTGGTTTAATGCAAAAGGTTGGCAATTTCTTGCCAGGATTAGTTGGCTTAAAAGACATTGACTACCCCTACATCCGATCTGAAATCAGAATTGAAAATGGTGTTGCCACGCTAAAGGAAAACTACTCTCTTGACTACAAGAAAGGTGATGAAGTAGGCAAGAAAGATGCGGCAGTACTTGGTAATGTAGCAGTAGTTAGAGCTAATCAACTGCTTAAAGAAAACGGCATGTACGGGAAGTCAGGACTCACCATGAACTTTGATGTTGGTATGTCCAGCGGAAGAAAAGGTTCTAAGCTCGGCACAGGCATGTTTGTAGGTAAGGGCGGCAGCTTTAAGAATGGATCAACATATACTGGTCTTGAAAGTATGCAGGATATGGGTACTCAGCTTGACAAGTACCTGTCAGATACTATCGGTTCTCATCAAAGAGGCGGCGAGATAGCTAACGTCCCTCAATACGCAGAATCAAACTTCATGCCAGCACAAGGCGCGGGTAGCTTTGATAACACTAACGCAATGGCTAGATTTGTGCTTAACGCCGCTGCAATGGCAGCTACAGGTTATGGTCTTAGTCAGCTTGCAACTGCTCCGGCAGCGGGGGGTGTGGCAACCGCAGGAACGGGAGGGATGGCTACAGCTAATACTGTGCTTCCGACATTGATGGGGCAAACGGCAGTAGGTGCAGCAGCGGGATCGGTTTTACCCACGCTTGCATCAGGTGTTGCAGCGGCAACAGCAGCGGGTGCAGCAGGTTCAGGGTTTGCCAATATTGCAGCCTCAATGGTAAGTCAGGGCATGACGCAAACAGCAGCAGCAGCTTTAGTCAAAGAAATAGCCACGAAAGCCCCAAGCTTACTCTCTAAGGTTGCGGGTGGTGCTGGAACGATATTGGATAAGGTGATTGCTACAGCGGGAGCAAGTCTGCCACAATTATTGTCAGGCGGCGTACAATCCCTAATTAGCTTCGTGACTGATAAGGGCATCAGGGCTGACTCAGAAGATGCGGCAAATAAGTTTCAAGAAGCTAATCAGTTCAAGCCTTATGATGTAACTAATGGCGTTAGCAGTGCAATATTTGACACTGAGAACAACACAGTTAATTCCTTCTTGAGTCCTGAATTTCAGAAAGAATCAGACAGATACGGTCAGTTATCAGGGCAAACTTTTGGTGATTTACAGGGCATGAGTCCCGAAGACTTTGCTAATAAAGAGCTTGGTCTTTCGCGTAGGCTTGCCGAACCTCAGAACACGCGAGACACGCAGCGGCTAGACGACACGCTGTTTAGTAGAGGTATGTTAGGCACAACGGGCGGCGCATTAAAATCAGGCGCACTAGCAGACGCACAAGGGCAGAATGACCTGAGAGCGCAGTTAGCCGCTATGAAGAACGGCAGGATAGAGCAAGGACGACTGTTTAATCTTTACGACAGCCAAGTTAAGAGCAGGACTGATCTAGAGAACAGCGTTAATAATAATGCCACGCTTGGGGCTAATATCGGTATAAGGGCTGCAACCGCAAACGCAGCAGGAAATCAGGCTGTTTATGATGACAACCTATTGGGCGTTAATAAGGATGAGGACTTTTGGACTAGTATTGCCGAAGGTGCGGGTAACGCTGTTAATTCGCTATTCTCGAATGACACTATAGGTGGGCAGCAGCAACAACCCTCAAGTAGCGGATTATCTCAGAGTCCTTTTACGCAGTCATTAGCAAATCCATCTTACACTACAGGACAAGGATGGGATGCGAGCATGGAAAACACCTTTAAAGACTCACCATATGAGGGGTTAAAATAATGGCTTCACTATTTCCTACAGTAGATAAGAGCGCAGAACGCCTTAATAAATTCAGTAAGCTTAATGCCTTAGGTTTACGAAGAAATACAGGCAGACTGAGCAACCTAGCCGGAGAGTCTATTGGCGGTATGCTAGAAACGCTAGGTGGCTATGAGTCTCCACAAGACAAAGTTAAGAAGGTCAGGCAGAAGACAATGGAAGCAGGGTTAGAAGTCGGAACACCTGATTACTATAAGTTTGTGTCTGATAGTTTTGCTCAAGAGGGGATGCTTGACCAAGCGGAAGCGGCGTATAAGATGATTCCTTTGCCAGCAAGCCCAACGGTTGTCAGTAAGGGTGCTGCACTTGTTGATAGCGCGGGTAATCAGTTATTTAAGAACGAGGAAGCACTAAAGACAGACGAGCGAAAAACATTTAAAGATGCAAACGGAAGGGTTAGGTATCTTGATGACAAGTCTCTTGTTGTCCCTGATTTAGTGGTAGAGCCAGACGAGGTATCTACATCAGGAGAGGAAAGGATCAATAAACTGATAACTAAATTACGAATTAAAGAGCGCGATGGGACAATAACACCTGACGAAAAGATTGAATTAACAACCATTTTACAGCCAAGAGAATCTAAGAGGTTTAGCTCCACTACAACGGATGACGGATCTAAATGGGTTTATGGCGCGGATGGTGTCGCAGTACAGGTTAAAGGTGCGGGTGATGCGCTTGTTACACTCGACATTATAAAGGAGAGGCGACACAGAAAAACCGCAGAGGCTAACAACAAGAATCAGCTTAATGTTCGTTTTGATGAGAGAACAAAGCCTGATATACGGTTCATAAAGAACACGCAAGCATTAGCCACACCAACAGGCAGGGAGTCTATTGATGACCTTCAGTTGACTTATATGTTTGCAGATCTTCTTGATCCAGGCAGCGACATAGCGCAAGGCGACTTAGGGAAAATAGCTGACACAGCAGGTTTCTTAGACGAGAAGATTAAGGCAGGGTTAAGAGGCATAGCAGCAGGTCAAACAGTGCTTGATCCAGATGTCAGAAAGAACATGGAGAAGTCTATTAAATTGGCTAGGGCAGTTAAAGCCAGAAACATAAGAGAAGTTATAAAGTCCCTAAAGAAAGAGGCATCCGATGTTGGTATGGTTGAGTTCACGCCTATCGGTGCGCCAGAAGGGTCAGAGTTTAATCCATTTTCTATGGTCGACATGTCTGACAAGGAAATTAGAGAGCTTAAAGGTGGTTCTTGGATTATTGACGAGGACGATAACCAGTTGAAGCAATTATAATGAGCAACCAAAACCCCACGAGACTAGAAAGACTCCGAGATATCAGTCCTACTGATGTCCCACAAAAACAAACAAGGCTAGAAAAAATAAGGAATATCGATGTAGAGGAAGAGTCAGAAGAGTCTTATATTGAGGGCTTGGTTGCCGCTGGTATGCATGGACTAGTAACGTCTGTCACTGGAATAGCAGACCTTCTGTCTTTGGGGGGTCAAGATCCGTTTGATGCCGCTATGGGGGCAGTTTACAACCCTAGCGCGAAAGATGGAGAAGTGCCTGACAGAGCAAACTCAACAGACTTGGTTACAAGCAAGCTGCGCGATGCAGGGGTTAATATACGTTCAGCAGAAGAAGGGGCTTATGGCGAGAACATTATAGAGATTGTAGCCTCTTCAGCAACACCCGCACTAGCTTTTATGAGTGTAGCGAAAAAGGTAGAAAGTGGAGGTAAGATATTAAAGGCGGTTGCAAGTAACCCCAAGATCTTTGCCGCGCTTGAAGCTGCGGCAGCAACATCGGCGGGAATAAGTAGAGCAACAGTGGAGAATATTTTTCCTGACAGCCCTATTGCCTCAACGATAGCAGAGATTGTGGGTGGAGTTTTAGGTGGTACTGCCCCTCTTATGGTGGCGAGAAAAGCAAGAGGATTTATTGGTGATGTGATGAGTGATGTTCGCGCTCCCGCAGAGTCAAGAGCGTCAAAACAACTACAGCTTCAGGCTGACGATCCTCTGGCGGCTGCTGATGAATTAGATAGAAACCTAAAAACTATCACAACGGGTAAGGACACACCAATACAAGGAGTTGAACCAGCAAGACAAACCAATGATCAAGGTTTGATATTAATGGCTCGGCAGGAAGAGCAGGCTAACGCATCAGCAGCATTGACAAGACAAGCATCATTATCATCCGAGGTTCAAGATGATATTAGATCTACTCTTGGTGGCGGTGGTGGCAATGAACAGGCTCTAGTTAGCGCACTACAGAAGAAGAAAGCTGTTTTTGAAAAAAGGATTGACACAAGGATTAAAGAAGCTCAAGCTAAAGCCTCTAGTGCGGTTGACGACTTAGGTGAGGCAACTCCGCAAAGACGCGCGGATGCGTCAGTTGCACAAACCCAAATAATAGATCGGGTTTACCGCGACACAACGGCGAGAGAAAAGGATATATGGTCAAAAATTGACCTAAAGAAGCCCGTTGCAAAAGGACAGTTATTGCCCTTAGATGACGCTATATCCAGTATCACTGATAAGTTTGGAACGATGTCTAATGACCTTCCTAGGGATATGTTTGCTAGGGTTAAGGAAATGGCAAAAAGAGCCACAAAGAATGAACTTTTGCTAAATGACTTAAAGCAATTTAGGTCGGAGATTGGGTCGGGTGTTGCCAACCAACTAGGCGCACAAGTGCCGAATAGACGTACAGTTATGGCTTTAAATGAGCTAGATAGTGCTGTGCTAAAGATAATGGAAAAGTCAGATCCCTCTGGTGCTTTCAGTAACGCCATTGCTTTCAGCAGGGCAAAGCACGATAAATTCAACAGGGGCGAAATTGGCAGGGTTCGCGGGGTTAATATTCAAGGGACAGATATTGTTAGGGATGAGATAACACTTAAAAAGCTGATAAGGCGCGAAGAAGAGGGGTTAGTTAGTACCGATGATCTGTTTAGCGCAGTAAAGGGTGGTGATGGTGTTGCTCCCGCCACGCAAGAAACAGTAGATGCTGTATCTGATTATGTTACAGGGCTTTTTGCAAACACTGTCGTAAAGGATGGCAAGGTTAATAGGATAGCGGGAGATAAGTTTCTTAACGCTTACTCAGCTATTCTTGACAAGACCCCCGCAGCAAAAGCACTGATACAGAACGCGGTATCAACGGGAGCAACAGCAGAAAAGATTACATCTTTGGGTGAGCAAGCTGTCAAGCAGTTCTCTGGCACACAGGGGAATAGAAGGGCTTTAATGAAGGTGTTGGACTTTTCAGAAGATCCCGCAGCGGCTATATCGTCTATTGCGTCAAGCAGGAATCCTGGAAAGCAGTTTAAAGAATTAGTGATTGATGCGTCAGGTGATCCAAAAGCAACAGCGGGGCTAAAGGATGTGGTTGCTGATTATGTTATAGAACAATCCACTGTCGCGCAAGAGATAGGCGGTGTAAACCTACTCACATCAGGCAGTATTAATGATAAGCTACCCGCGAAGTTTATTGCCGCTATCGAAAGGTCTGGTTTATACACAAAACCTCAAGTTCACAGACTGAAGACTGTGATGAAAAACATTGCACAGAACACAGCAACAAGTAATGCCGTAAAGAAAGATGGATCTAGCACCTTTCAAAACTTCATTAACCACGCCGCTAGGCTAGTAGCACTAAGACACGCAGCACCAATCACAGGTGGTGGACCAGGTTCGCTTGCGGCTAGTCAAAGAATATCATCTATGGTGGGTGAGTTTGTGAATAAAATAGGCGTAAAAGAAACAAAAGCACTCATTAATAAAGCTGTGCTAGATGATCCTAAATTACTATCAACTTTATTACGCAAGCCGCAAACACAAAAAGAAGCTAAAGAAATAGTAAGAAAGTTAAACTTATTCTTGCTGTCATCAGGTACAAGAGCAACCGAGGAACAGGAAAATTAAATGACTGATTACACAAAAACCACGAACTTTACAGCTAAAGACTCCCTCACCACAGGCGATCCCAATAAGGTCGTTTCCGGTGCTGAGATAGATGCAGAGTTTGACGCTCTAGCCACAGCCAGTGCAAGCAAGGTTGATGATGGTGCTAACTCTACTCTTACGTCCCTCACAGGACTCACCACGCCACTCACTGTAGCGCAAGGCGGTAGCGGAGCAGCCACGCTTACCGATGGCGGTGTTCTGTTAGGCTCAGGCACAGGCGCAGTCACAGCAATGGCAGTTCTCGCTGACGGAGAGATGATTGTTGGGGACGGCACAACTGACCCTGTAGCAGAGAGTGGACTAACACTATTACAGTCTATTGGCGTTGATAACCTTGTAGACAAAAATCCCATAATCAACGGTGACTTTAACTCATGGCAGGAGGGGGAGGCACACTTAGTTGAAGTTGGAAACGGATCAGCCAGTCCGCATTTTGCTGATATGTTTACGTTCATTGAGAATGGTACGCCAGCCAGCACATGGACAATCACGCAGGACACATCTGTGCCTACCGTAGCGGAAAGCGGGCACTTATCCACATCATCAATGAAAGCAGTGTGTGTGTCAGATAGCACAGGCGATAGCGGAACTGATGGTATAGGCATAAGATACACTATAGAAGGTTATGATTTTCTTCCTTACGCCCAACAAATATTCACGATTTCGTTCTGGCATAAGCATACAAAAACCGGAACACAAAGCGTAGTTCTACAAAACTCCGGTAATGATACAAGTTATGTTGCTGAGTACACACAAACAACTACTAACACTTGGGAAAAAGCAACATTAACAATACCCGCAAGCCCAAGTGCAGGAACGTGGGACTACACCAACAGCGCTGGCTTGAAAATAATATGGGGTATAACAGCACAATCTTCCCGAACTTTTGCTGCTACTGGTTCATGGGTTGCTGGGGGGTCTAGCATTCAGTATGCAAGTGATGATTCGGTAGATAACGCAGATGCAGCAAGTAATGTATTTCAACTCGCCCAAATCAAAATAGACAAAGGCGCAGTTGCATTACCTTTTATTGGTCGTTCGCATCAGGAGGAATTGAGTAGGATACACCGATATTTCCGAAGAATGACGGAGTCCACAGGCAACTACCAATTAGCGTCAGGTCTCTACACCTCCACCACAGCATTTCGAGCGTTCTTTGAATTTCCTGTAGAAATGAGGGCTGCCCCAACAATGGGGGATAGTGGGGATACTGATTTTAGTGTGCAATCAAATTTGCAAGAGACGGTTGCGTCTGGGTTTGCTATAGCTAACGCATACCCGACAAGCGCAATCATAACTATGACCACATCAACAGCAGTTGATGGGGATGGGGGGATTCTATTCCTTGAATCTGCATCTGACGGTGGTTATTTAGAATTTGACGCGAGGCTATAGAAATGAAATATACAGATAAAGAAAAAACAGTCATTCAAGATGGCAATCGTTCAATCCCTTGTGTAGCCGGAAACCGTGACTATGATGAGATAGTTGC
>TARA_R110000803_G_scaffold90773_6_pt1 | contig 14772 bp, 9 predicted proteins | sample TARA_R110000803 | Tara Oceans TARA_R110000803 (sample SAMEA4397772) | marine metagenome | biome: Polar Biome; feature: [SRF] surface water layer (ENVO:00010504); material: water (ENVO:00002006), including particulate matter (ENVO:01000060) such as... | depth 5 m | reverse complement strand
ACATTTCCTGAAATATTGCCACCTGACCTTGAGTATGAAGCACTTATTTGTGCTTGAATGTCGCCTGTAACATCATTTAAATTATTAATTTGTGCAGTAGTAACGCCACTGACACCATCAAGAATATTTAATTCGGTAGTAGACAATGTAGCACCATCAAGAATTTCTAATTCATTTTCATCAATAGTGGCACTACCAATAGTAATAGTCCCTCCCGAAGCCAATGCAACTGCCCCTGCACCAGTAACACTTAATTGCACTTGGTCTGCACTATCCGTTACTGCAAAAATATCAGTAGCGGCTGTTCCCCCTAATTTAACAGTAACATCATTTTCACTTTCAAGAATTACTGCGGCACTTGTGCCAGTAATAGTTCCAGAAGATACATATTCTGAACTACCATCAGCATAACCTAAATCTAAACCATTGTTTGCTTTATTAGTTGTTAAGAATTGAACTTCTGTGGTAGAAGCATTGTTAGTGTATAAAACTAAAGCGATAGGAATATCGCCTAAAATATAAGCAGGAACTGAATTGGTAGTATTAGTAACTCTTACCACTACTGTATTATTTGCTTGAACTACTATTAAAGCATAGGTAGAACCAGCCGTAGGGGAAGTGCTAACAATAGTTACACCTGTAACCGCAGTAGTGGTGGCCTGTTTAATACCATCTCTAAATACTACACCTGTTCCTACACTTACAGTTGAAGCACTGGGATGAGTTATAACAAAGTTATTTTCTGCTCTAATAGCATAACTGCCGGTCAATCCAACACTTAACGCTTTAATCAATCCTGTATGGGGGTTGTCTGAACTATCTGTAATTTGTGCTGATGAGGCAACTGATTGATTACTATAAAAATAAGGATTATTTACCATTTCACTCGACCTCCATCGTTAAATATATTTGTAATCTTTCAGATGAACTAAACGGCCCAACTCCCGTAAAATTAATTCTTTGCAGTAGATTAGAAGAAGAATCAAAAAGCCCTGCTTCACGAATAACTTTACCTTGAATAGCCGAACCAAGTATTTCTAATTTAACTTGAATTACATTTTCATCTGATTTACCCACTGTATCACTAACTGTAACAGTCAAAGGCACATCTAAGGTAGTGGAGGCTGGACTAGTAGAGTTACCCCCTAATCCTATTTTATGAGTCCCTCCACTAATTAAGGTTTTTAATTGGTCTGCTAATAATTCTCTTGCTTTATCTGTTATAGTCATTATAAGTCCTCCTGCAATAGAACGGTGTGGGAGACACTTCCCCCGAATCCTAGAGTAGTGCCATCAGTATTTAAAGGTTCACCGAAGCCCAGTGAAGTTCCAGATTGAATCCTTTTTCTAATAGTAAGTGATATTTCTTTTATTTTTAAATTATCAAAGAAATTAAAAGAGTTTTCATTTTCAATAAACTCTTTCTTCCTTAAATAAGAATTAGTCTTGCCGCTTTCTAGTAATAGTTCAGCAAATCTATCCTCTAGGTTTTTTACATATTTACCTATCTTTAAAGAAACTATTCCACTAAAATCATGAATTATTTCTAAAACCATGTAATTGTTTCGGGTTATGTTTTCTTGTTTAATTTCACAAGAAACTATGTCTCCTGCTGATAAAGTCTTTACTTTACTGACTGGTAATTTTAGTTCTAAGTTCTGAGTAAAATTACTATGTATTTTCAATAATGTAAATGCGTGTTTATCTACATCCTCTTGAGTAGTTAATTTATTATCAAACACTTCTAGTGTTTTTCTTCCTTGGAGTTCTATGTTTTTCATATCTTTACTAATAGCCTTAATTCCACTACCATATACAACAATTTCATTATAGAAATCAAAGCCACTTTCTGTTTGAGTATATTCTAAAATGTCATCATCATTAAAACTAAATTTGGTTAATTTAGTAGACTGGGAAGCCATCTTAAAAGTTCCGGCATCATCAACTAGTTTTTTATCTTTTAAGTTGAGTAAGTAGTTTACCATTGAAAACACTGAAGTTCCTTGAAAGTCAGGGGAACTAAATATAGGATATTCGGAGGCAGTTAAAGAATAATCAACTGCCGATTCATTAAGTAATTCTTCAATTAAATCTTCACTTTCTTTAACTATACTAACATTTGACCCTATCATAGCCCTAGTGTCGGTGGTCTTAACTTTACCATTTACTTTCAGTTCAAAGGGTTCGGAGATAGAAAGCACCCCATTTAATTTTTTACTAATTTTTCCAAACTTGCATTCAAATAGTTTATTAAGATGAACCTTATTATCAGTTTTTAAATTAGTTATTACCGTAGTTTCCCCATCACTTATGCATACTTCTTTATCAATTTCACCAATAGCGGTATTTACTTCTGCAATAGTTTTTAATACTGTGTTGTCATTTCCCCCTAGATTATCTACATCAACCACTACATACATAGAAGAAATACCTTCGGATGAATGAACCGTGTCGCTATTTCCACTACCTGAAGAAATCTGGAAATCATTCATGGAACTATACATATTATCACTACTTGCTTCTTTAGTATATCTGGAATTTAATTCATTTAGTTTAAAGTTTGAAGGAGAGTTAGGCCAAAAACAAACAGGATTAGGTTGCATTATTTTATACCTTACATTAGTCAAAAAGGCTTTGTCCAGTATTAATTTAGAGTTATCGGTAGTGATTGCACTCATCGCTGTTTTAGTATCATATTCATGTGAAACTACACAAATAATATCAGCCACAGTAACGCCATTACAAGAGCCGGAAGAAGCGGCTTGGATGCTACCTTCCCTATATCCATATTCAGGAACTAAATAACATCCTGTAATGTCTATAAATTCTAAAAACTTATATGCTGTATTATGGTTAATTGTATAATTATAGTAGGTTTTATTATTAGGCCCTAAAGAATTAGCATTGGCTGTTATCTTATTACCACCAAATGTATTTACATCATTTCCTATAAAACTAGGTTTAAATCCTAATACAGCCCCATCTAATGTTGCGAAGTTCATTTCCGCAGTATTATAGCCAGTTCCTTTAAATCTAGCATATAAAGGAGTTGTAGCATATAAAGGGTAACTTAAAACACTGTTATAGGAAGAATGGTCGTCGGCTATACCTTTACTAATAAGAACATGCCCCCACATAAGAGAAGATAAAGTAGTAGTAGTTCCCACAGTTAAAAAGCCACTTTGGTTATTTGTAGTGTTATTTTGTAAAACAGTAACTAAAATCTTTCGCATGTCATTAGCACCTGTGGTATTTGGAGTAAGGGGGGCTGAATCCAACCACTTAAATATTGAATTCATATAATTAGTCTTGACTGGCTTTTTGGAATAAAACACTCCTTTATTAGTGAAAGTTAAAGTTTCATTAGTATTGGCACTTCCTGTGGTAATAACCTCCCTGTTTAATACAAAGTGAGTAGAGTCTGTAATACTAGCAATAATAGCATTTGGGGGCATGTAGGCCCCTGTAACGGATAGACCCACCACAATACTTGAATTAGCATCATGGGTTATAATATTACTATTATGATAATCACAAGTATGTTCGGTAAAATATGCTAGAGTTGCCGCAGAAGTAGTAGCCGCAGCATTTAAAGTAACATGTGTAGAATCTGGAATTCCTACAATATGATTCCAAGCACCATTTCCAAGCGCAGAAACGCCCAAAGTAATATTAGGTTCAATGTAATCACCTATTTGAAATACGCTAGAATCACCAAGCGTTAAACTAGTAGTGCCGTTGGATGTGCAAATTTGGTTATTGATTTTAGTAATAATACTACTAGTGGCATAATTATTATCTCTAAAAGTCAAAGGGGATAAAAATGCAGCATTATAACCGTTTTGTGTGTTGATTATCAAAGACCTATACTCTTTATTCCAATCTGAGTTAATATCAGCACTGAATCCTCCTAAACTTCCTTGAAACACAAGCCCTTTAGATAAATTAATAGAAGGTGAAGAATTTGTAACGGCTATATAGGAAGAACCGCTACCATACCCCCCAATAACCTGTTGACCGTTTAATGAACCCAACACTCCTGCACCGGATATTTTATAAATATTCCCTGTTTTATAAATAGGAGTAAAACTACTAAAGGCTGTCATAGCGTCATCCTCAATAGTTACTGCATTAGTGCTTATATTAGTAACTCTACCTATAACTTGATGCTTAAGTCTATCTACTAATAAATCCCCCACTATACAGTTAGGAGTAGAGGCAAAGGTAGCGACTTTAGCATTCCATGAGTTAATACTTCCAGCCGAATCAACAGTATGGGAAAAGTTTTTATGGTTGCCTTGTAATACTGTTTCTGTATCTTGCTTATTTTCTGGATTTATAGGATTCCACATTACATCATAAACACATTCAGTTAATCTCATTAAACCAAACCTAGTTAAAGTAGATAGTGTAGAGACTGAATTAGCATCTATTTTATCACACTCTATGATATTATTATGTTTATAGGAAGTATCTAAATAGGTTAATCTAGAAGTTCCGCCCGAAGTAGATTCTTTTTGTTGGGAAGAATTAGATATAGTGGGTTTTCCCATAGTTAATAGACCATATTTACGAATGTCTGTTGTTACTGCATTTAAAAGACTATCTTTTCTACTAGATGAGTATAAATATTTATCCGAATTGACAAACAAGAAAAACCTAGAAGCCGTTGGGTCTATTTGATAAAAATTACTTTTACTCAGGATAGTTGGTAAGTGAGTATTGTTAGTGGCACTACCAATTTGCTCAATAGGAATAACTGTTTTAAAGTTAGATAGTAAATTTAATCCCGCCCCATCAGTTCCAGTATTAGGGAATAACTTTCTATCAAAATAATTTGAACCAGTAATAGGAACAATTCCTCTTTGTTCAACAGGCCACACTGAATTAGGATATACTCCTGTTCTATTTACTCCATAATAACTAGAGTCTGAGGGATTAGTTCTATGTTTATATGCAGTAGCATAATACTTTCCTTCGGGTTCATTATCATAAACACTTTTATTATTTCCATGTTCATAATTAACATGGTCATTAAAACCAACAGAATGAAAATCAAAACTAGCCCCAATATTTCCTTTTTCTACACTAATTAATCTAAAAATAGATGAACCAAATGTTTCAGCATATGATTTTTGATTACCGTCATTATATAGAGCATAGTCATATAAAGTATTATTTGGCCCTAATAGACTAACTATTTTTCCTCCATGCAAATGTGCGCCATTAATAAAGTGTAAGTCATGTTGTTTTTTATCTGCACCAAAATTGGTGCTAGCAAGACCATAAATACCAATCCCATTATCTACTAAAGATATTTCAATAGACTGTTGTATTAAAACAGTATAATTGTCTCCGCTTGTCGGAAGTTTCAACGCTAAAAATCTCCCTACAAATTGAGTTACATTTCCGCTTGTATCTCCTATGTATATAGGGTCATTGTAATCAAGGGCTAATAAAAGATTTATTTGAGCATTAGTAGGGCCATCTATTATAACACATGCTATATTAGGTAAATCCGTAGAGTCTTGATTAATAGTAGCACCTAAGTAGACGAATGAAGCATCATTAGTATTGGCATAATTAATTTGGCTTCTGCCTAAAGTTATTGGAATATAAGGGGCTAATTTAACAATAGAATTATTATTATCTTCTTCTACTGAAATAATAGTAAAATCCATTAAGGTATTTATTGTTTTTCTACCAACTGAATTCGCCATAAAAACTGAATCTGAATCTATTCTAGATATAACATCTATATCATACCCGATAGAATTAGGATTACTATTCCCGCTAGTTCCTGCTAAAGACCCTGATTCAACTAAAGCACTAGTATAACCAGTCAAATCTACTCCATCTTTAAAGAAAATACCTTTATCACTAGCACCATTTAAGTCAGTAGAACTATCTATATAAGGATTAGTAGAAAGGGCTTTATTATACATATCTTTCTGTATAGTTTCTTTCCATAGTTTAGTTCCAGCAACGCCCATTACTTTAGGGTAATCTACTAGAACTACACTATTACCGCTGGAAGTAACGCTAACCTCCCCTATATATCCCCATTCTGTCCATAGATGAGTTCCTTTATTAAATGTATAATTAGCACTTAAGGCAATAGTTTTACTATTAAATAGTATAGTGCCAGTTACGCCAGTTACGCCATTAATAATTCTGGCTAAAGGATTATAAGGACTAAAACTACTATACATTATATCTGCTGAAAACTCAGTGTCTTTATTTGTTATAGGGTCAATTAATTTAGAAAAGTTACTTCTTCCTTCTATTGTAATAGAAGGAATGTTATTTTCTATGGTTCTATTTATTTTCTCTACTCTACCATTAAATACTTCATATAAAAGAGTATATTCTCCTTTAGCGTATTGAAGTCCAGTAGTAGTTTCTTGCCTAGTTCCATACCCACGAAGGTTAGCATCAAAGGTTAAATACAGTAATTTATACTTATTAGTTACTCCCACAGGGGGCGCAACTAACGATACTTCCACTCCTTTAAATGCTTTACTATGAAGAATTAATTTCATCTTATTAGTTCTATTATCTACAAAATCAATATCGGTTAATAGACTATTATCTTGACAATTAAAGGCTCTTCTATAAATCTTAGTTCCTGCTGTAAAAGTATCTAAATCAAAAGAAGTAGCAAAAGTAGAATCAGTATCTAATCGGCTATATGTTGTTAATGCTATTCTGGTAGCACTCACTGTTCCATCCACCCAACATATTCTATTTCCTATTTTAACTTCATCATATTCTCTAAGATAGTAAGCAAGTTGTTGAGGTAATCCACTATTACTAAAATCTACATCATATTGACGAGTAGAATGAAAAGCCTCTAATTCTGCTATTTCTTTCCATTCATGGAAAGAATCACGACCTATACTTTGACGAACAACATAAGCATCATTTAAATTTATTTTCTTACCATAAATTTTACTAGTATCTATTATCTTACTTTCCGAATACCCAGATTTACCATCAACTGTTTCTTGAATAAAAGAAGAAACTACACTAGGTAATAGATTTGATTTAGAGGGAGATGAGCCATAGCGCAAATATCTATATGGGCCAGTAGAAGCACCTAAATTTTGAGTATCAGCATATGAATCAGTGGCACTTCTTCTAGCATTTATAAAGTATTGGTCATAATCAGAATGAAGTAAGTAGTTTTGCGCTGTGCTGCCTTCATTAAATTGCTTTATGTCTGGGTCATCTCTATTCTTTAAGTTATCCCCAGTAGTAATATTATAAGAAAACTTACTATAATCAATCACTTTATTTCTATATTCATCAACAACCGTAAATGGTGCTATTGCAGAAGGGGAAGACATATTAATACTACTTCCACTACTAGCAACTCCCATTTTTGCAAAATACTTAGTGTTGTGGTTAAGTTCACCTGATTTATTTAATTTACTATCATAAAAATACCATAGTGGTCTAGAACAAACTACCTCAACATGGGGAGTGCTTTTTAACCCTAAAGAAATAGCATGTATAGTATTACTTACAGCCGGCCCTTTGAAAACCATAAACTTAACATCTTTGTTTATTTGGTTTCCTAATGAGGGTTCAAATTCAATCTTATCCCCGTCTATATCAGCACCCTCAATAGATGTAATTTTAGCAATATGATGTAAATTAGCATCATCTGAATGCAATAGAACAAAATAATCATTAACTGTTATGTCAATGCTGGCTAGATTTAACCCAGTGCCTTTCTCAGCATTGTAGGTAAAAATGCTAAAACCGTCACTAATTTGTTGAGTTGAATACTCCGTTATTAAACCTGCACTTGAAACCGGCTCATATATAGTAGTGGTGTCTGTGCCATTTGAGTCAATAATACCAAACACTCTATTTGTGGCATCTGCTGTCAAAGCAGCATCTAAGAATGGATTAGTAGGGGTATTAAAGTTGTTATCACTAGCAGCATTATGTAAGGTTTTAAGCCCAGAAATAACTATTACACTCACAGGTCTTCCTCCTCAAATCTAAGATAAAGTAGGGTTTCACTATATTTAGGAACTAGAGTATTTAAATGAGTGTATTTAGATTTATTTTCTCTTTCAAAACTCATTTCATGCATCTCGCCCATAAATTGCTTTGCCGTATCAGCCTTATTAGCAGTCCATTGAGGGTCGAATATACCGCCTGATGGAGTGTCATTAGCAGAGGCGGTATTTCGGCCAATTATAATATCCGACCTATCTAATACAAAAACGGGAGAACTGCTTGCTCTAAGTCCACTACCTACTAAAACACCATTATAATAAATACTAGTTCTTTTAGAAATTTCATTGTAACTTACTGCTATATGATGAGTGTCATGCACATATTTAGGTTCTTTATAGGACTCTACAAATAACCTGTCTTGATTAGAAATTGATAAGTTATCAGCAAAAACAAACTGGTTTCCATTCCCATACCCAGTAACTCTACCAATAGAAGTAAAATCAAAGCCACTTTTAGTAAATATTTCAGATGTTATAGGAACATAAGGAAAGCCACCCGAATTAAGACCGACAATAAAAGTATTTGCATTAGTAATGCTTTCACCAGCATGTCCTATGTCATCAAACTCTCTAAAACCATCTTCATTAAATCCTTCTAAACTATTATTATATCTATTATTACCTAATTCTTCTAGTCTTTCTTTAGAGGCTACAAAAACAGTAGAACTGTCTATGGTAACAGTTGAATCATCATAATAAGAAACTCTAATCTTATATTCAGCCGGACTATTAGAAATATAACCAGTGTAAATACTATTAGAAGAAGTTCCATTAGGAGTATCATTAACTAAACTAATAGAAAACTTAGAATTATAAAATATTAGCATTTCATAATTGGCTCTATCACCTTGAGGCAAATAAGCATGACTAAATCTATTGGCACTCGTAATGTTTGCTGGCATAACCTGTTCGGTAACGACGCTAGCCACTCTATCACGGGGGTTGGTTTCACCATTTATGTCATACGGAGTTACAATTGCCTCAAAAGAAAAAGACCCCTCATGCGCCCATAACCCATAGGGTATATCATCAGTTGTGTCACTTGGCGTTCCCTCTACATCGGGTATATTTTCAGTATAACCTATTTTAACATAAGCGTTACACATGATTGGAAACACCAAACATTTTTGATTACCTACATAAATATCATACATAATATCACTTCAAGGGAAAATGCTGGCTTGTCTAAAAGTCATATTAAAAGCAACTTCTACTGTTTCTGCATCTAAAGTGTAGTCAAAAGATTCAATAAAACCTTTAATTCCTTCTCCTCCTTCATTAACATCCGAGATTTCGGAAAAAGGAAAAGCCACTAATTCATTATCTTTTTCTAAGGCTATTCCTCTAGAAGCAAAATTCAAAGGTATTTTAATAGTAGAATTTCTTTGGGTATAGGCAGAAGAAACTTTAGAATCAATAAAGATAGTTAATTCGTTTATATTTTGGTATTTGGCAAGTCCTGATGAATCTACATTAGCACCAATCATTTGAGCCACTTCATGTGCGCTAAAGTCTCTAGCAATAGGATTCCCATTACTTTTAGTGTGGCTTCTTTTAAGACTCATATCTCTTATAACTCCACCTAATGTAATAGATTTAGAAGCCATTCCTAAATCAACCCCTACTGTAATAGATTCTCCTCTAGCAATACTAGATAAAGGTATGGGAAAAGCAGGAACAGTTCTTTGAATCTGAACATTAACTGTTGAAACTAATAACGGGATAACATCTAAACTCAAGTCATTGGTTGAGTTATCAAAAGCGTTTAATTTTAGATATACATATGACATTCATCTCACCTCATAGTTCCCGAAGAAGTTCTTCTGTTAATTTTGTTATTTACCATGTTACCTATTTTATCAGCAATACGGCGCAGTTCAGTGTCGGAAGTATCTTTAGCATTGATAGTAATGTTAATGTTATTTGTTACACCACCCATCATTTGTTTAGATTCAGCATTAGAATGAACTCTAGAACCTTTTGGTAATCGAACTAATTCCGGCCCTTCTTCCCCAACAAGATTAATTCTACCGTCAGTTACTCCGCCTCTAGCCTTTCCTCCACCAAACCAACCCCTACCATCACCAGTAATTGTATTCTGAGTTCTGTCAAAAATACCTTTATCTTGGTCGTCTTCAAGAGCCTCTCTTATTTTAGTAGCGGTGTCGGATATAAAATCCATTATGAATTTAAAAGGGGCAAGAATAGTGCTTATTACAATATCTATGTGTTTAATTATCAATAAAACTAATAAACCTATTGCAACACCCGCCACCACAGCCAACACAATAGGCCAAGTGAAGAAGAACACAGCGACGGCTAGTGCAATAGCCGCAATAGCGACAATAGTAGCATAAAGAGCCGGCCCTTCCATATTAGAAACTATCCACTTACCTACCGCATACATAAGTAGTCCTACGGCAAGAATAACTATAATAGGTGCGCCCAACATATAAGCCGCAATCATACCAAGAACTGCTACTACAAGACCTACCACTTTTCCAACCGATTCCATATCTGCTTTAAGACCCATAACCCAATTCCACGCTTGAAGTAATAAATCAGCAACAACTGCTGCTAAAAAGACAATTAGAGTTCCTAAAAGTATTACTATAAGACCCCATGCTATCTCTAATAAACCCCAAAGAATCATTGCTAGTCCTGTAATTAAATCCATCATACTTCCTCCATTAAAAACTGAATTCCATATTTTACTAATCCCCTCAAAAATAGTGCCAAATCCTTTCATAAATACACCAATCCCATAACTAAGAACAGCCATAGCGGGTTTAATTGCTTTTTTGATTGAAGGCCAAATTGCTCGTAATACAATTAAACCAGCAAGTATAGAAACCAACCCTATTAACATAGCCCCAATAGCAGTTCTTAAATACATTTGTAGAAGACCTTGAATTGACCTAAAGAACCCTTTAATAGAATTAGACATCTTCTTAAATCTAGCAAAAAATTTATTTCTTTTCATTCTGTCCTTCATTTTCTTTTTTATTTCTTTAAACTCTCTTTGTGCCAATTTACCGGCAAAAACTTCTTTTTTGGTTTCTTTAACTATTGTGTCTGCGTTATCTTTCTGGCCTATTAACATTTTATGTTTTTTACCCGCAGTAGATGTTTCAAGTTCTTTCATTATTTTGCTTCTCTTTTTATCATAAATTGGGTCGTTAAGTCGCTTTTTTATTCCAAGTCGCTTAATAACTTCCTCTTCCATTTTTTCTTTTATTACCAACGATTGTTGGTAGTAGAAAACACTTTTTTCGCTTTCTTCCTCTATTAATTTTTCTCTTCTTCTTATTCCTTCAGTAAAATTCTGTAAATCAATATTGGCTTTAGTGCTTATAACTTGTAAAGCGTTATTTTCTACTGTGGTTGCCGCATCTATTTCTGCATTGAGTTTATCGGTAATTACTTTTGAGTCAGCCCGTATTTTTGCTTTTTCAGCCACCTTGTTGGCCTTATTCAGTATCTTTGTTCTTGATTTCATTAATTTTACAAAAGATTTATTTTCTCTCATTTCCTTAACTTTAGAATAAAGTGCATGGTCTTCATCAATAACTTTTCCACTCATAGCAATTTTTGCAACTGCTGTGCCTCGCACTCGTGGCCCCGAACCACCATCTGCTTTTTTCATTCGCTTTTTCATTGTTTTCATTTCTATTGCTGCTAATGCTTTAGCATCTTTGATAGCCTTTGCTGTTTCTATTCGTTTAGTTTTACCGCTAAATACTTTACCAAAACCCTTACCTACTTTCTTAAAAAGAGTATCAGTTTGTGCTAAGTCTCCCTTAAAAAGCCTAACAGTTCCACCCATAAATCTAAGAACAGTTGAAAATTTATTTGCTAGTCTAAACATTCCGGGCGGTAAAAACCCATACATGATTTTTCTAGCAATAGAGGCTTCTACTCCAAAGATTTTAACTTGCTCATTAGCAGAAGATAAGGCTAAATCCAAATACTCAAACATGTTTCCGCCTTGTTCAGCGGCAGTATATAACTGATAAGTGTTATAACTTAGTAACTCAAATTGTTTGTTTTGTTGATTTAGTAATGGTATAGTTTTATTTAAGGCTTTTCCTCTTTTAGCATATTGTTCAGTTAATTCTTGACCAATTTTAATTGAGTCTTTTTTAGTCTTGTTACTAGAAGCAGTTACCTTTTCTGCTTTAAGCATCATATTTGCTAATTTTTCTACTAGCCCTGTAAGGTCTTTTATATCCTTAGCATTAGTAGTAGCAGACATTCTATCACTTCACCTTTTGGGCTTTTTGTAGTTCTTCAGCCTCTAATTGTTTAATACCCTTATGTATAGCCAACATATCTTTAATTAAAGAAGCGGGCATAGCATAAACTTCTAAAGGACTTATCCCGAAAGTTGTGGCTATAAGATATACGATTAATTGAGATGCAATCTTTGGAGAGGTTTCACCTCCCTTAAGTGCTCTCATTATTGCTCGTTTTTTTCGTCATCCTCCGAAACACTATCTAAAGGATTTGGGAGGATGTCTTTAAGTTGATTACCCACATATGGGGTTAATCGGAGAATATCAATAACTGACAAATTAGGTTCAGTCTTTACAATAAAGTTCTCAACCATATACTTAAACATAGCATTTAAGTCAATGTCCATTGTTTGCTTCTTAGCATCAATGTTCATAAGACTATTCATGGCTTTATCCACTTCTAGCCATGACGGGTCTTTAACCCATACTTTTAAAAACTCTTCTTTTTCGGGTGCTACCTTAATATAGTGTAGCGTAGGCTCAGTAAGTGCAAATAATACACTCTTATCAGTTATAATTTTTTTATCGCTTAACATGTTATCCACCTTTTTTTTTACCAACAAACATACAAACGGTGTTGGTGGAATGTAACTATTCTAATTTAGATTTTTTGGGAGTCTCCTTAACTACTTCTTTTTTAGAAGTTACTTTTTTTGGAATTTCTTTCTTATTAGATGCTTTGGGCGTTTTACTTTCTAAGAGTAATTTTTCTTTCAATTTCATTTTTTCTCTTTTATCCATAAAATCACCCTTGTAGAATCCAATGAGTAGTTACTTCGCATAAATGTAAATCTCTAGGTTGAACAGTTCCTTCAATAGTAATTGGGCCTTTATCTTCAGGAATAGTTACAGTAGCAACATTAAGGAAATAGTTCTTAAATTGTAATTGAATTTTTTCTTCATTTGGTTTATTGAAAGTTATATCAATAAGGCCGTTGGCGATTGTATCTGCTGAAGTTTCTTCCGTTTGCTTAACCAATTCCTCATAAAGTGCATCATCTGTTACCATAGCAGTAAAAGCAATTTCATATTCTCTTTGTGCAGGAATAGCGTCTTTAATAGATTTACTACCTACACCAAGAAATCTTTTATCCTGTAAACCATTATTAATAGTTAGTGATAAATTAGTAATCTTTAAAAATTGTTGTCCAAAAATACTAAAAGAACCACTTGAGAAAAAGAAAGGTTCAAGAGTATTTTCGCCTGTTGCTGCTAAGGTATTTGCGCCCGAACCAAAATTAAACAAAGTAGTATTATCAGAATTTCCGCCTCTTGCTTGGTAGGCTTCTCCTTGTGTTAAAGTATGCACTGTTCTAGCGTTTGTATTTATAACCATTTTAACTTCTTCGTTTTCATTAGCAGTTAAGTTAAGGTCGCTAACTCTATTACCTCTAGCAATACGAACAAAGTTAGTTGATTCGGAAGCCGCCCCTGTTTCAGTATCATAAGTATTTGACGATTCTAATTTACTTAAAGTTTGTTCAAGAGCAAATGAAGGTAAATCTTCTCCATTAGATTCAGCAAAAGTATATTTAATTGGGTTGTCAATTAATCCATCTGAACCAATAGAAGGTAAAGTAAGTAAAGCCATATGAAGAGGATTGTCTTGATTAGCAACCGGAGGAATCATAAAAGTAGAATCAGTAGCGGTTCTGTAAAAGATTGGCCCAGTTGAAGTATGTCCTGTTGAAGCAACACTATCAGCCCTTGTAGCGGCAGTTGCCCCAATATCTAAATAATGAACATTGTTTGCATGAGCAGCATAAGGTGAAAGATGAGTAGCCGCAGGGTCTAAATCAACTGAACCAGTAAAAGTAGCATTAATTTGTGTGCATTGACCTAAAGCATAATAAAGCCAAGCACCATGATTTGCCATGATATTAATAGACCCAGCCCCTGCTGTTTCTATTCCCTTATATTGATGAGTCCAATTTCTTGATGTTCCAAGAGATAAATTAAGTCTTTTCATTTCTACTTCAAGTGGAGGGAAAGTAGCCGTTTCTACAAGACCTAACCAATTATCAGCACTAAGTCGTGCAATTGAGCCGGTCTTAGTTGTAGGTGCAGGTGCGCCATATGCTTGAATAATAATAAAATCTGCTGCATCTTCAATAGTTAAAGTATGAGCAGGAGTAATAGTAACACTAGTAGTGTCATTTGCAGTAATAGTATGAATAGAATGAACAGCAGAAGTGCTTACAGAATTATCATATAATTCTACTTTACAACCAACATAAAGGTTTTCAACCATTCTTACATTATCAGACCATAGCGCATTTGCTACTAATTTAGTGGTAGTAGAACCAGTAGTTTCTAATATAATCTTTAAATCTAACTCCGGTATCATCGTTAAACTTGCGCCGCTTCCTAAAAATATATTACTGTTTACCATGTTATCTCTCTCCTTTCCTTTTACAAACTTACTAAGGGAGTGTTAATGCGTA
>TARA_R110000803_G_scaffold104705_1_pt1 | contig 14803 bp, 30 predicted proteins | sample TARA_R110000803 | Tara Oceans TARA_R110000803 (sample SAMEA4397772) | marine metagenome | biome: Polar Biome; feature: [SRF] surface water layer (ENVO:00010504); material: water (ENVO:00002006), including particulate matter (ENVO:01000060) such as... | depth 5 m | reverse complement strand
TCATTTAGTTCTAAGCCAAAATTTATGTTTTCTTTTCCTACGGTTGGATCTTTAAACAAGCTATTGGATGGTATCCAGTATTGACTTACAGCAGTTGCTAAAGTTGGTGTTTCTTGAAAACTAAGATTAGACGTACCTGATCCGCCTTGTTTTACTCCATAGAAAATTAGCGGCTTACCAATGAACGGCTGGGCGTTCTCATTAACTGACCAGCCCCACTGAATAGTAGTAAATGCCTGTGACGGTATACCTACATTTAAAAGCCTTTCATATTTCATATGCTCAAAAGGTGCTATAACTTTATACACCTGGGTTGAGGCGTTAAAATTTAACCCGCCTGTCCCGTCTGAATCAGTACCTCCAATATAACTTAATGAACCCCAGGGGCTGCCAAATAATTGATTGTGTTGCTTTGCTAAATAAGTTCCTGTGCCTTCATAGGCATAGACTACTTCTTTATATGGCAAAGCTATATCAACAGTCCTTTGCATTACATCTACATATTCAGTTATATTATAGTTTATAGGCGCGTCTGCGCCACTTACATCCGCAGAAGTGTAATAGCTATAACTAATACCAGAAGAGGCTTCTAAAGGCCTTACAACGATAACCCCGTCATCATTAGCATATGCAACTAGGTTAAACATTTTAAATAACCCAGTTAAAAAAGACATCACAGAAACGTCAGGAATTTGATTTGCTATCTGAAAGTCAAACGAAAGAGCTGCCAATAAATTGCTTCTGGTCACTGTATCCTGCCAATTAACCCCCGCTTTATTACCATTTATTTGCCAGGAAATACTTGTAAAAGTTAAAGCCGCCTGGTGTCTTATCGTTACGCTGTAAACACCATTAGCAACTAAAGTTGGTGTAGTAAAACTTCTAGTACCCGCGGCCTCTGCTGATGTTAATACTGGTGTACCGTTTAAATTTAAAATTAAGATGTAAGGTATAGCAGCCGATGAACTATCTGGAGTTACAGTAATATTGCTAGATAAAATTCTGTTTGTACCTGTTACAAGATTGGCTGGAATTGTAATGGTAGAATAACTTAGGATTATTTCAGTTGGTGAACCTGACCAGTTAGCAACGCCTGATTCATAAAATGTTACCTGTGATGGTGGTTGTACCGATCCGCTTTTACGGTGTAACCACATATACAACTTATAAAATACTAGATTAGTTGTGTTAAAAAAATCTGTTGAAAATACTATGTTATTAGCGTAGCCGTTTGCAATAGTATATTTAAGCTCTATCTCTTCAATTAATTCGTATAACCTAATAGCATACTTTAACTGATCCCAGTATACACCTTTTGCGTTGTTAGCTCGATAGTGTAAATTATTACTATCAACAACTAACTCAGCAGAATCAAAATATAATCTGTCTGTATGCGTTATTAACGGTGTAATAATATAAGCAGTTGCACCTGCTGCCTGTTGCAGTTTTGATTTTATACCTGCGGTATTATAAGTCAAGTCCCATTTAGCGTCACTAAATCCTAGTGAACCTAACTTATCTTCACCTATAATATCAGGTAATTCTACTGTGTTTCCAAAAAAAGTAATACGGTAAGTATGTGCCAGGTTGTCTTTTAATTCAACACCTTCTAATTTTATTCTGCCTGTTTTAAACGGTAAAGTGTTTAGCTCTATTCTACCAGCTTTTTTCTTTCTAGCGTCATAGCCACCTACAATATTAAAATTGTAATAGTGTTTAAATATCTTGTTATTATTTTTACTAGCAGGTACTGAAAAGCTCTTTGTGAACCCTGTAAATATCTTATCTAATTCCTTAACATTCTGGATAGACTGAGTAAGCGAAACTGTTTCGTCTTTAAATAAGTCAAGCCTGTCGCTCTCAATATATAGCTGTAATTCCTGCATCTATCTTACGTTATTTATGTAATCAAACGCATCTTCAAAGTCAATAGTGTATTCTATAAGCCTGTCATTTAAAGAAGTCTTGTAAGTCATATTTGAGTCCTTTACTATTACAGGAATAATTTCTGGTGAATTTGGCTGTTGTATTCTTAGTCTTGTAATCCAAACGTTCTCACTTAACAGTAATTCCTCAAAATATTTATTAGCAAACTCAGGATAATAACCACTTGAAAATCTGTGGCTTTGTTTTGCCTGGGTATTTAATATCGTTACTGGTGAATTTGTTTGGCTGTAAGTAGGTGATGCAGCTTCAGGAGTATATATAAGCGTGTTAGCCTGGTATGTTTCTTTTGTCTTGTTTAGTGTTTTAGTCTCTTTAAGAAAAAACCATAGATCTTGTAATACTCCAAATCTATTTATAAATGTAACCTTAGTACCTACACCGTATTTAGTGCAACTTATTCTGTTAATAGTAAGTAATATGCTGTTTATTGTTATAGATGTATCCGTTGTGCTGTATAAATTATAAGCAACAACTCCAGCCGCAGACATAGAAGCGGCATAACCATTGTAACCTTCTGGTACAAATATTTCAAAGTCATCATTAGTAGCAGCTGTTGCAGGTGTCTTTTCCGCTAGTAACCAAGTCGCTGCATTTTGTGACCGATTACGATATGGTATAGAAGAGTTAGTGCCATCAATGTAAAGGCTATAACCCTCGTATCCGTCACCGCCTAATGTGGTTACAGTTCCAATTAAGCTACCAGCAGCATTTGCCGCATCATAGAATAAAACTTGAGATGTAAAGGTTATAAATTGAACCGTTGGCGCAGCTCCAGGTGTGTCTGATAAAGTAATTGTTAAGTAGTCTCTGAGTAGCTCCGCAATTTCAAACGTTACAGGGATATCTACTGTGGCTTCTTTTGTTATCTGATATATAACTTGTCCACTTATAGACAGATATAACGAAGCTGATTTAACAGTTGCATCTGTTGAGGTTGCCTGTGCATATAGTGGGGATCTTAAACCGTAATTTGCCATATCATTTTTTCGTTCCTAGTATTATTGCGTTCTCTATATCTAATTTAAAAGCCTCAAGCATATCTGTGGGTAGTCTTTTTAGACCCGCTTCAAATGGCTTAGTAAAAAAGTTGTTACCCTTTAGACCCTGTGCGTATATGCTGCGCTGTAAAACGAAGCCCATACTTCTATTGCTACCTTTTGCGTATTGTCCTTTTGCGTTCCTAAATCGTAGTTTTTTACTCTGCGCCCAGTCTGCTAGTATTTGCATAGGCGGCATTTTATTTGTGTACTTATATATACTGTTTGGAGCTTTTTGTACCCCTCCTTTTATTAAACTTGGATTAGCACCTTTTACACCTTCATCTACATATGCACCGTAATCCTCCATTAAAAAATCTACTAAAAAGTCACTGGCCACTTGCTCGACATCATAAGTAATTGAGTTGTATAAAGCGCCGCCACCTTTTTGATCTTTTGTGAGGTTAGACTTTGCCTGTTGTACTACGTACTTGCTAAATTTATTAAGTATGTCATCTAGATTTTCTAAGTCCATTAACAGATGTATATATCGTTATAAATCATAATGTCCATAGTTGCAGACCATCCTGCTAGTTGGTTTTCAAAGCGATCATAAAACGGGGTTAGACTTGGATTACCGTCGAGCTGGTACATATCGGTAAAAAGAGTACCCATTCTTAACCGTTGTATTAGTCTATTTAAAACAGCTAGTTGAGTATTTAATATATTCTGGGTGTCATCGTTACCTCTAAACCTGTTTAGGGTTCTATCTTTTGATTGATCTACTATATCACAGGCTAAGACAGTAATATTAAATCTTAGTATTTGCTCTTCGTCTACTACGCTATTAATAATGATGTGACCTAGTGGGAAAATGTCCTGCTTATTTAAATTCACGTCCGTTATGTCACCCGTCGTGACAGTGTTAATGTTTACATCTCTTAACAGCTCGTTTTTTATAGCCTGTGTTAATTGATAAAAACCTCTTACGCCCTGATTTGCCATTATTTAAAGTTCTTTTTTATTTGTTTTGCTTCTAACTCGTTTTTCTCTTTTTCAAATGTTAGCATAGTAAAACAGGTATGTATTTCTAATTCAGTGATATCTTCAAATCGTCTAACATCCCCTTGAGCGAGTGTATAAATTGACTGATACCAGCCCCATTTTTTTCCGAATCCAGATATTGCGTCAGTGCCTCCGTCTCCCCCTTGTCCAAATAGCCCGTCATAATCTTGGATAAGTCGAGTCCTAAATTCCACAAAAAAAAAATTGAGGATAGAACAGCATCCATTGGCATATCCAATAGAAATTCATCATTACTCACAACGTATTTATCAATGTTGTATTTATCTTTTAACTTGACTATGATCGGCCTGTATAATACGTTCATTGCTCTTTCCATATTTTCCCAGTCACCAATAAAAGTATCTAAATCAATATATTCACCTAGAGTTAATTCATCTAGTTGAGGCTGAAAACCATATTCAACACCGTTTAGCTCAAACCGTTTTACCAGGCTAGGCTTCTCTTCAAAAATGTCTGTTATAATATTAGATATCTCAGTAGAATCTTTAACCTTCAGAAGCATAACCTTCTCTAAAGGAACGCTGCAAAATATTTCAATCATTTTAGCATTCAAGAATCTTTGATCCTCTACTGAGTCTTCTAATCTCAGATACCTTTTGTACTGTCTTAAAGTAATATCCTTTAGTCTGGTTGGTATGTTTATCTTAATTGACATAACTATATAACGTAATTAATTGGGTTTCTTAGTGTATCTAAAGTAATAAAAAAAAGAGCAGCCATTTCTGACTGCTCTCTGCGTTAACTTCAGTGTAAATTTATTTACCAGGACGTTTACACCCGTTCCTCTATTCTCTTAACAATTTCGTCCTTAAACTCTTTGGCTAATCTAGCCCATTCTACCTGATAAGATTCGTATTCACCGCTTACTATAATCTCTAAGTCACTAGGATCATAGACGGCTTCATAGTATGCAGGAGTATCATAATTACCTTCATCACCAGCATAGCCAATAGAACCATTAACATATACTGTTTCACTACCATATATAAATTCAAAGTCCATTATTTTATGATGTTTTTAAGGTTAGTATTTATTTCCTGGGTTTGAGCTTTACCATTTAAAGAATCAAATAAAGTCTGCATTTGATCAATAGCGTCTGATATAATCGTAGCCTCTAAATCTGCGTATACCTGTCTGTTTTCCATTTTAGATAAGTTCTGAATTGATATTAACGCACCTAAAATTTCCCCGTACTCATAAGATTGTGAATTTGTCATTGTGTCTGTTTTTATTTGTTTATGCTAATATACACAAAAAGCTGGATAACTAATGTGTGTTTTTATTAATCTATAAAATAAATATTCTCTAGTAGGAATGTTATCATTCTCTCCATTCCCATTTTTCCTGTGCGCTGAACATTTCCGCTAAGATATACCTGAAAGTAATCTCCCTCTCCTCTGACTTCTACAAGTCCTTCTCTAGATCCTGCAATAGCTAATCTACCTGAAGCGATTACTGTCTCTAAATCTTCTCTTACATATCCTCTTAGTAATGAATAATCGTTAGTCATAATCTTAGTGTTTGTTACCGCTTCATTGCGATGGTATAAACATACAACTTATAAATGATATACACAAATACTTTTATAAGTTTTATATAGTCATCAGATAAAGTCCATAGCTATGATCACTAGATTCTTTATAATCCTTTGCTCTATGGCAGTTACTAGGATCAACTCTAAGCTGCGTACTGTTGGGGTATTCTAATTGATGTGCCTTAGATCTTGCATTGACCTTTGCAATAGCTTCACGCTTAGTATTAGCCCAGACTGAATTGCCTCCAGTAGTAGGCTTAAACTCTTTACTGCCTGGATCAGCTTCTAGCCATCCGTGTAAATACATTGATTCACCTTTTATGTTCTTGTAAGACATAATACTGTTTTTAACTATTAGTAAATCAGGACTTAAAAGCCAGTCCCGTAATTAGTGTTAGCGTGAGTTAAGAACCTTTCCCATTCGTCAGTTGACCAATCTACACCGCCAACAATACCAAAGTGACGCAAACCTTTATCACTCCATAATTCGTACATACCACCCTCAAACGCTATCATATAAAAAACTTTCCCTGTGCTTACTAATTCTTTGTACCCTGGATATCTCATTTTGTGTCTGTTATAAGTACCGCGTCATTGCGATGGTGTAAACATATAACATATATCTGATATACACAAATAGTTTTATAACTTTTATGAAATAAAGTATGTGCCCCTATGTGGATTTTGTAGCTGATACGAGACTGCGTAACGGATTGCGTCGATTAAATGATTCCAAGAATCCTGTGGAGTTTTTGATTTCTTTTCTAACCAGGAGTAATTATTCAGCTCTTTGATAAGATTTATACTATCCTGGTCTATTACTAGATCATAGTCCTGGAGTAGTGAGATACCGTAAGTGATCGACCCCTGGCCTTTTATTGCCTTGACCACATTACACCCCTTTGACTTTATTTCAGACAGTAACCTAGGTTCTGCTGAATCACCTACTATAAGGTCTGTATTAGCGTGTTTAAGGTTTAGTTCAGCTATCTGTGATGTGGTTAACCCATTCAGATAAAAGCACTCCCTTAGATAGATTATTTTATTTGTACTGTCTATATTGGTTTCTACTAGAGTAGACGGATCAGCTGCGAATCCATAATCTTGACCGTACACAGAAACACCAGACTTTTTAAATTGGCCTACTTTCCAATTATTAAATATTACACCCTCCGCTTTAGCTAACCAGCCGCCCAGCATTTGATGCTTATATTTTTCTGGTCTTCTAATCTTAATGTTTTCTATTTGCTCTAGGTAGCTCTTAGATAGGTTTTCTATATTGTCCTGATATGTCGTGTGTATATAGGTGGTATTCTCTTTAGTAACATTGCTAGATTCCATTACTCCTTTATCCTCAAAAAAGCGTGAGTATATCCAATGCTCCTTAGTGACAGGGTTTAGAATCATTATTATTCTGTTCTGGTTTTTAAGGTTTCTAACTGATAGATCTATCTTGTCAAAGATGTTTTCATCTACTAGCTCTTCTGCTTCATCCATAACCCACGTACTGACATTGGTCAGAGACTTCAGATTAGCCGTTTGATCACCAGAGGATGTCTTTATGCCCTTAAAAATTATCTTGCTACCAGAGCGCTTATTTATAATTTCATCTTTTGTAATATGAAAATCCTCCTGAATATTTAAGGTTTCTATCTTATCAATAAATTCTGGAATGATTGATATATATGCAGACGCTAAAGTAAAACGGGTAAACAGTATGGTATGCCCAGCTTCATAGGTAAGCAGAACCAGGAGCAGGTTTATAGAGAATGATTTACCAGAACCCCTACCCCCAGTTACAATGAAATACCTAGAATTAGCATTAGATATAGGTGCATACTTTTTGTTTACTGCTATCACTTAAATTCAATCAGGTCTTTAAAGTTAACTGTGAAGCCTTCAGAGGATGTTATGTCAACGCTCTCTTTAGGTTTGCCGTATCTATATCCAAAGTATAAAGACATAGCTCTAGAGTCTCCCTTGAGGATTTGCTTCCCTAGTGTTCTGATTACTTCATCATTGTCAATCAGATTATCCAGCTTTTCAATTAGCTTAATCTCGTCTGCCTTTTTAGGTCTACCAGCTCCGTCTCTAGCACCCCCGTTATTTTTTCTGTTATCCATAATTGATATTATTTTGATTATTCAATCTTATTATATAACGTATGCTTTAATCTATTTTCTGTAAAATATCTAAATACTTTTTTTCTAGATCAAAATATTTACCCTCTAATACTGTATATTTTTTTTCTAGATAATCTATTTTATCAAATTCTTTACCTGGCTTACGTGTGAAATGAAATTGATCCTCTAGGTGATATAGGTGATGTTTCTTTTTTCGCCAAACGGCATACTGGTTGGTTAAGTGTAAAGCGTTGGAATGATCCATATGTTTACCTTGACTTTGAAAGAGCTGTGCAATAGATGTCCAGCGCATAGCTAGTTCGTTTCTTAATAGATAACACATTAAAGCCCTACCATCTACTAATTCAGGTTTTCTGCTGTTTAGGTATATATCAACACCTAATTCTTTAGATATTGCTTTACCTAGTTCTAGAGGTGATAGATCTTTGTATATTTTCTTTTTCATTATTGTGTTCTTAGTTTTAGCAGGTTATAGCATTCAACATATTTTTGTCTTGCTTTTCCTTTATATTTTTCTTTAAATAGCTCGTATAGCTTCCTGGTGTATTGGTAGCTAGTCTGACAGTCTGCAAAGTATTTTTCTGCAAACCTTTTGCCCTTACCTTTAAAGTAGTTAACGTTGTCAGCTGTGTCACCTATTATACACTGTTCATAGAAATTATACATAGCCTGATCTTCGCTTATGTCATAGATTTCTTTGTGTTTGTAATGGTAGTTATACATAAGACAGGGAAACTGTTTATAGTCTTTGTCAATGCTTACAATCATTACTTCATCTCTGCCTATGTCCCTACTTATGTTGTACCAGTATCTAGCTACTACGTCATCTGTTTCTACGCCATATCCATAAATGCTATCATATTGTTCTTTTACAAAATCGTGCATCTCTTGTAGTAGTGGAGGTAATTCTTGTTTTTTTCTGTTTGCTTTGTATTTGTTTGTTATTAGTTTTCTGAAATTACCCTTTGAACCGCTAAAGGTTAATACCTTGTCAATAGGATAAATATCTTCTAGGTGGTTTACTATACCCATAAACTGTTCATCAAACTTAGCCCTGGCATCACTTATTTCAGTATAGTATTTTTCGTCGTCAGGCTGTTGACGTTTCCTGTAACAACTGGCAAATATTAAGCTGTCTGCATCTACTAGCAAAATCATTGTTCAGTGCTGTTTTCATCTCTATCTCTGAGACATAATTCTATTATTGTCATCTGTTTCTATTTTATTAAATCCTTCTCGTTCTAATATCTCTTCTTGCCAGTCCTGCATTTTATTTTATGCTTACGTTTAAATAGTTTTTATTATCTGTCTCCTTTAGTTGATAGGTTATTATCACGTCTGTAAGACTAGGATCTATTTTTACGTTTTGTTCTATTATGTCTTTAATTAACACTAGGGTTTCTCTGGTTACTATCATTCTATTCATTGTTTAGATCAATTCTTACCGCGTCATTTTCGTGTAATAGATATACTTCTTTGAGTATTTTTTTCTTTGTCCACATTGTAGTGTCTGGACAATATTTTTTTATTGCTTCTGGCAGCTTTAGTGTATTCAGGTAATACAAAAAATTTCCTTTAGGATCAAAAACGTAGTAAATTTTAATGATGTTCTCATCTATTCTCATTAAGGCATCGTATTTATCTTTTTCTAACATTTTAGTCTCGTAGTGTTTATTTCTGAATTTCATCTCTATCACACACGGATAACCTTTAGGTGTTTTCCCTATGGCATCATATCTAGAGTAACCCTTACCAGCCCATTCTAATTCCCACCCATTAGAATTAAGCAATAAGACCACCGCCTTTTCCCATTGATGAACCTTACTTAACGTCATCTTTAGTATCAGTCCATACTACATTCAAATCTTTAATCCACTTGTTTATAGTTTGCGGTGAACAAGTACACGGTTTATAATAGGAATGTCTGTAATGTTTCGCGTGTAAGTTACATACCAGTTCAAATTCTGCTGGACTGATAACGTTCTTGTTTTCTGCCAGTCGAAAATCTTCCCAGGCTTTAAATTCTTGCTCATTAAATTTTACCATCTTTTAATATTTATCTCATTAAGGTTTTTTCGTCTTTTGTCACAATTACATTTTGTGCCTTTAAAAGAGTGATAGGTTTCAACCAGTATTTTTATACCTGTGTACTTTGTAATGTAGTAAATGATGTCTCCTAGTTTCATAGTAAGTCTTTTAGTTTATTCTTAACCTTAGTGTAGGTAAAATATAGTGTATAATATTTGATTTTAGATTGTCTAGATAATTCTGCAATGCTTGTACCACCGTTAATTATTTCAAATACTTTTCTGTCGTACCAGTACATTTTATTAAGCTCTTCTGTTATTATGTCATAAGATTCTTGAAAATTCACATCCTGTTCCACAAAATTAGTAGGAAGTATTACCTGGCTATTGTTGTTATGTACGTTTGTGTCATCAAATGATATAATACTCATATTCTTGGATCTTCTTTTTAAATCCAGATACAAACTTTTTAGTGTCTTAAATATGTAGTAGTAATTTATGTCATCTTCATACATAATGTTTAAGCCCTTTTCAACTTGCACTTGTATCTTATAGTACATTTCCTGCGTAATGTCTTCAGCAACCGTTCTACTGCATCCAAAAGTTGAAACGATATCAACCCAGGTTTCGTGTTTCTTAGCCACTAAAATCATTACTTTTTGGCTCATTTTAAAGGATCGTATAAATTGTTAACTATAACTGGTAAACCATATTCATTAACCATAAAACTGAATGTCTCGAACGCATAGCCCCTACTTCGTTTACATCTAACGGTTACCCATTCTTTGTTAATAGTGTTTGCTTCAAGTTCAATATGTGTTTCTACCTTTTTTTCCAGGAAAGAACCCAGGTGACCTGTCATTTTAGTTGTGCCGTAGTTGTTGTGAATCACTGTGCAAATGTGAACATTATACAAAGCTGACCAACGCATTAACTTTTGTACGATCAGGTTGCTTTCCTCTAGGTTATTTACATCACTTACAAGGTCTGCTATACCGTCTAACAGCAAAACTGATGGGGTATTGATCTTTTGTGATAGGTAGTATTCAATAAACTCAATACGTTGTTTATATCCAATACTACGCAGTCCAAACGTGTGATAAAAGTGCGGATCAATATTTTTATCCATATCGTAAACTCTAGAGAATACTTTTTGGCAGTGCCATTTACCCTGCTCTGAATCTATATGAATTAAATGTCCCTGTTCTCTATGTCCTTTAATGTCTCCCCCATATATATTAGATCCACTTAAATATACAGAAGCTAATAATGAAACAAAAAATGTTTTTTTAGTCTTAGGCGGTGCTGATATAACACTGATGTTACCATATGTACCCAAAGCAATAGGTAACAAGTTGTCACCGTCTGGATGTTTAATTAATTTCTCACCAAAAGATAAAGCCACGGGCGGGTAATCTATTTTTTCTTTAGCATCTACAAAACAGTCAAACATTATTGACTGCATTTTTTGATTATGTTCTGTTCTGTCTGTCATTGTTTAAGGATAAAAAAAAGGGATGTAATATTATACACCCCTTTCATTATTGATATAAGATCTAAAACGGTAAACCCGAGTCATCTTTAGCTACAACTGCTGCCCTGGCATCTTCTGCAACTTCGTCACTTTGAGCTAAAAGTATTCTACCCCCACCCTGTTCTACATCTTTAACCCAAACAACTTTACCGTTGCCAAAATAAACATTAGGCTTTTTAGCCTCACGCTCTTCTTTGGTTCTGCTATCCATTAAGCCAACATTGTTACCAAAACGTGATTCATCATTAATGGATATTGTGAAGTTGTAATAAACAGCTCCATCTTTACCCTTAACAAATTTCTCTTTTGGTAGCTTATCTACCCTCATTGACGCATTTAAGATTGCTCCCATAATATTTGATTATTTAATTAAACTGATTACTTTTTTTTAAAACTTTCACTTTCATCTTCGCCAAATACTCCCAATTCATAGAAGCCAGTTAGCTTTAAAACCGCCCTGCTCATAGCTCTTTTTTCTGCAATTTCTGCTACATACCAGGAATTGGTGTTACCGTCTTTGTAATTTTCACCTTTCAATGCACTGCCAAAAGTTTCAATTGACTTACCTTCTTTGGATGCTTGAGCTTTAAATACTGCATAATTAGGTTCACACCTGATTACCTCATAGGTAACATTAATCTGTTCAATAGCCATAACCTTATCAATTCCTTGTCTGGTTATAATTACATAATGCTGATGTTTAAATACATCTGTTGATTGCAAATCGTACTTCTTGTACAATTCTACGAGTTTGTTTCTGTCCATCCTACTGTTTGATTAAAGTGAATATTTGCTATGTCTTTGTGTAGTATATCTACCTGTGCTTCTAAGAACTCACAGTGCTGTAATAGATCCTGGTACTGTTGACCATCCTCCAGTTCTGCAACTCTTCTAGTTAAAGCTCTGATCCTTTCATTCTTATATTCGTGTGTCTCGTAAATATATCCCATTATCTTATAGCTTCTATTAATGATTTAACCTTGTCTAGTTTTCGGTAAATATCCATTAGGTCAATACCGTTGCTGTATTTGTTGGCAGCGTTAAGCTGTGCCTCTAAAGCTCTCTGCTGAGCTTTTAGGTCATCTCTTTGTGTCTTCATATTATTTAGCTATTACTTTAGCGACATAATCAAAAAAGTGCATTACATCACCGTTATGAAAGTCAATTTTTACCAGATTAGTCTTGGCTTTAGCCTGAGTGTCAGCAGACATCTTACACATAAAGTCTACTATAATTTCTAGGGGTATAAAGTTTATACCGCTATCACCGTCGACCTCACACATTGTATCTAGTGCTATTCCCTTTTCTGCTAATAATGTGTTTAAATAATTTCTCACTTTGTTCTGTTTATGTGGTTAATACTTCTGCTAATATACACAAAAACTTTAATAAAAAACAAATAGAGCAAAAAAAAAGAGGCGGTACAATACCAACCTCTCTTTCCTAGTTTAAAACAGAACGCTTAAATATAGTAATTATTCTTTATTAACCAAAGAATTATATTTATTTATAAGATCTTCTATTTCAAAGTCTGCGTACTTAACAGTAAGCTGTGCTTTAATGTGTAAACGTCTAGCCGTACCCTCTCCAAATTTATTATCTAAGTTTTGCCCAAAGATAAATTGTTCGCCAAATCTAAACACATTACACCCCGCACACTGAACTTGACAGTTCATAATGTCCCACCTGGTACTATAATGTCTTCTAGATTGAAAGTGTCCGTTTTGTAATTTTTTCCAGTGATCCTTTTTACCACAGGTAAAGCAGGTGGCTATTTCTTTTACAGCGTTTTGTTGTCTTATATACTGGCTAAATACTGAGTCAAGTTTTTTAACTAGTTTGCTTCTTGTAAGTTTTTTAGCCACTTTTTTTGTTTTTAGAATATTTAAGTAATAACTTTAAATCTTTTTATTAAGGCTATGTACTCTAAATGTTTAGATATATATAAGTCAATAATTAGTACAAAATACATAAAAGTAATGTGATCGGCATTATTAGGTATTCAAGAACCACAGCCTTCACAGTCTGGATTATCAATATTACAGGCGTTTTCATTTGTTTCACTTGTTGTTAGTTCATCAATAAAGTCAGCAAAGCTGTCGCTAGTCGCGAAGTCATCAGTCATATCATTTTTTTTGTTGGTTACTTTATGGACTTGTATTTTTCCACACCTCTTGATCCAAAGTATGCGGCCACTATTAAAGACAATAAACCAGTAATAGAATCTAGGGGGTATTCTAGAAACCAACCAGCAACATAAGAAACGGAAAAAAACACCAGGGTTAACGGCCTTACATTCTTAGCAAGAAAAGAGTCGGATTTTAAATCTGATTCCCATCTTTTACTTATTTCTTGCATTTCAACTATATCGACTTTAAGAAGCTCTAAGGCCATTTCTTTGTCTTTAGCTGTAAGTGCATCGTCTTTGGTAATAAGGTCTTTAATCACGCTAAAAATACCCGCATCTGGTATAATAGTACCTAATACGTCAAGTATCTTAGGCGAGGCAGTCTTTAAAAAAACCCCTGCCTTAGTTTCTGCAAACTTTTTTTGCATTACTTCTTTTTATTTAGCAAATACCATTTTTGCAAAGTATATAATATAGTAATTGACAAAAGCAGAATTTTTAGGGCTACGTCTATATTACTCATTGAAATACTAAAACTTCCTAGGTTTATTAGTAATGTTTGATAGTCGTGTTTCATTTTTTATCAATTTGTTCAAGTTTTTTTGATGCCCAATTTATTCCTGATGTACCACCCCAACCTAACCAGGCTACATAACCTTTATCTTTCCAGGGTGTCTCTTTAAACTCTTCACTTACTTCAGCGTTTTTTTGATGTCTTTTAAATGCAGACATTCTTGCTATTGTTTCTCTGCTTATGTTTTCACGTTTTGCTAACTGGTTAGCTCTAACCCAGCCAATTCTAGTCATTCCCTTGACTTCATCACCGTGTTTATCTCGCCACCTTAAAACCTTCTTAGCATTATTAGAAACGCTTTTAGGATAATCATTGTAAGTCTCTAGGTTAATCATTTTACCTTGAAAAGAACGGTAACATATTGCAATAGCCTGTGACTTATCGTGGTACTGCATCATTTGCGGTACGCAGCGTATCATATAAGCAGCTTGTTTTTCACCAGATTGTTTATTAGGTATAGGCATTTTAGCAGGTTTTACAGGGTGACCATTCGTGATATACTCCTGATCTTTTAATAACCAAAACTTGACCCCTGTTTTCTGTTTCATTTACATAAGAAACGTGAAGCCAGACAGGCTCATTTCCAAATTCCCATATAAGCTGATCAAAAGGCAAATTGTCTTTTATGTAATAAAACATCTCTAGATTTGTTTTACCACCCATAGAAGTAATATCAAAAGCCTGTCCTTTCATATGAGAAGATCTTGCTGCGCCTTTTAAGGCAGTATTTAATTTGATAGACCTAAACATACTGTTAATTCTTATAGGCGCGTCTACCCACTCCCTGAGAGGCTCAAAAACCTTTTCAGCTAGTAGCTCCATATTCTCGATATCCTCAGAACTTGGCTTATT
>TARA_R110000803_G_scaffold210718_1_pt1 | contig 14864 bp, 14 predicted proteins | sample TARA_R110000803 | Tara Oceans TARA_R110000803 (sample SAMEA4397772) | marine metagenome | biome: Polar Biome; feature: [SRF] surface water layer (ENVO:00010504); material: water (ENVO:00002006), including particulate matter (ENVO:01000060) such as... | depth 5 m | reverse complement strand
TCCACGGAACGCGAGCCCGAGCCGACTTCGGCCAGTTCGAGGGCAACCCGGACGGCACATTAAACCAAATGATTATGTCGCACTTCGCGGTATCGTTGGAAAGTGCGAACACGTTCGCCGACGATAGGGGCGCGGGGCTCGAAAAGAATGCGAGAATCTTCCCCGTCTACCTATCGATAAAGAACCCCAAGATAATAGCGCAACCGGTCACGGACTTCGAGCATTACAGCAAGGTCGAACACGACGCCTACGCAATCGCCACCGACGTAGTCAACGAAGTGTTCCCGAACGACCGCGAGCTATTCCTAGATTGGATCACGGCGTCGCGAGGGGTTGAACGCGAGACGGGCGAAGAGGTTTTCGACCGGCTGTCGCGAGGGGAATCAATCGGTCGCGGCGACATATCGTACACGCAAGGATTCCTTGACCGCTTCACGGTCGATACGGAGTCGCCGGTAAGTGCTATCGCGCAGTACGTTATCAATGCCGACAGCGCCTTGTGGATGATACGCGAGCGACGCGAAGGCATTATCGAAACCTACAAGCAACGGCTACGCGACCAAGGATACGACGGCTTGCGCTACATCAACACCGCCCCGATGGAAACCGACAAGGACTGGAACCCGATAGTTTACGTCCCGCTCGACCCCGAGCAAGTGAAGTCTGCCACCGGGAACACGGGGGCGTATAGCCGGGCAGACAAACGCATCAACTTCGCCCTGCCCTTTGACGAATCCAAGCACCGCCGCACGTCGGGACGGTTCGCACATAAGAACCAAACGGAGTCGCCCGCGTTTAAGCGATGGTTTGGCGATTCCAAGATCGTCAAGGGCGAAGACTACCCGGAAGTCGAGCAAGGCGAGCCGCTTATGCTGTACCACGGCACGGCACGGCTGTCCGCTTCGGGCGGCGACATCCAAGAGTTTCGAGATAGTGCGTCGGATAATGCACACTCGCGAGCCGTCGGCGTACCGATGCACTTCTTTACCGACAGCCGACCACTGGCAGCGGCTTACGCGATATCACGGGTCGGGGGTAGGATCGGCGCGGGAGTCGATAACCATAGAATAATTCCGGTCTACATAAGAATGGAGCGACCGCTAATTATAGAAGCCAACGGGCGCGAGTGGACCGAAGCCCTTGGCGAGTTCGTCGATAACTTGCAGACATACCGCACACCACTCGAAAGGGAATTTAAGGAATTGCGACACGAACTTGGCGAGCGGTATCCGTTTGCTGACGAATTCCCAGACGAACCGGACGCGAACCCGACCGCCGATGAGTCGGAGCAATTCAGTTCGCTACACGCTCGACTAGAAAGCCACATTCTTGACAACCCCGGACTGTACCGGAACGCGCCGCCCTTGGGTGTCGTCGGATACGACGGGGTCATATTCAGGAACGTACACGATTCGCCCGGCGAAGTTCACCCCGAAACCGAAACCTATAGCCCGTACAATGACGTCTATGCGGTGTTCGACGGGAATCAAGTCAAGTCGCCCTACGGTAACAGCGGCGGATTCTCCCGTACCGACAAGCGTATCAACTTCGCCTTGCCCTTTGACGAATCCAAGCACGTTCGGTCGCAAGGTCGGTTCGACTTCAAGAATCAACTCGACTCGCCGCAGTTCAAGCGGTGGTTCGGGGACTCCAAGGTCGTCGATGATGGTTACCCGCTGGTCGTGTATCACGGCTCGACGCACACCTTTGACCAATTCGTCCTAGACCGGGTACACCTAGAAAATAACTTAGGGCAGGGTTTCTACTTTTCCACATCGACGGACGACGTCAACGCAAACTACGCGAGCCGCACCGGTCCCGACCTGTCGGGTAGGATCAACGATCGCATCGACGCAATATCGGAAAACGTCTTCGAGTACCCCGAAGAGTACGGGTTTGAAGAAGACTATGAGCCCGACGACGACGACATAAGAAGCATAGCGCGGAAGCAACTATCAGGCGGAGCGCCACAAATCTACCCGGTTTACTTGTCAATCCAAAACCCGGTCGTTCTTGGCGAGAACAATACGTCGTATTACAGCGACGTCAAAGAGACGTTTTTGGAAATCGAATACGAGTACGGTGAGGAAGAGGACGAATACGGCGACCGCGAATACTTGGGCGAGCGCGGCACGCTGGTCGAGTTCGTCGAGAACTTACGGGAAGCGGCTAGCGCATACGAGGAAGTGGACATCGACAAAGCGATAGGTGACTTGCTCGAAGACGGCGAAGAACGGATGTCGGCGCGGGACATCATAAAGACGCTGGTGCAAAGCGAAGGGCTAATGTACGCGACCGATTACGAAAACTCCGAATATGGTTCGCCGCTTGTGGTGGCGGAAATCATCCGAGAAGCTTTCGAGTTGACCGGTTTCGATGGCATCATAGATCGCACGGTTGGAACCAAGTTTGACAATATGGAAGGGGTCGGGTCGGGAACGACCCACTACATCGCCTTCCGTCCCGAACAAGTGAAGTCGGCAAGCGGCAACAACGGCAACTTCGACCCCAAAGACAAACGTATCAACATGGCGACCGACTTGGTTCGCTTGAGCATCGACAACCCGTTGACCAAGGCGGACGAAGACGCCATCGTCGCGCACACTCGCAAGCACCGCGCCGGTGTGATGTGGGAAGCGGGCGGCGTCACCGGCTCGATGGAACCGGGCGGAAGCCTTGCGGTGACATTCGCAGGGATCGACGCGGCTGTCCGCATGGCTCACGACGAAGGCGACGACAAGGTCATTCGTAGGATCATCGGGCGGGGGTTGCTCGCGTCCGAAGCTGCCGCCCAAGAGATACGCAAGAAAATAGTCGGGCGGCTTATCAAGGCACGCGGGAAACCGCTCAAGACTTTGCTAGCGATCGCGCGGAAGTTGCTCAAGGAATTCGAGCCGACGTTGGCGGCGAACCTTTACGACACGGAAATCGCCGGGTGGATTCTTGGGGCTGACCGTGTGGCTCAAGCGATCCTAGACGCCAAGGCAAAGCCCGGCTTGTTAAGTGCGGCAATTCAGGCAATCGCGGAGCTTGACGTAGCCGGGGAAGACGACCCGGATAGAGCCCCGCAGACGCCCCCTAACGACATCCTTTGGCCGGGCTCTGACGAGCCGTCTATTTCCTTCCCGGTCACGGACATCGCCGCAGAGCGGCTAGCCAAGCGGAATATCGTGACCCGCCCGCAGTTCGACAAGCTTGGGGCAGACACCCGAGCCCAAGCTTTCACGGTCGCGGGCAAGATCACGACCGACACCATAGGCTCGATTCGCGACGTGCTGGTCGAAGACATCGAGTCGGGTACGTCGTTGGGCGGATTCAAGCAGAAGCTCGACGACGGCTTGCGGGGGTCGTTCCTTGGTCCTGCCCACTTGGAGAACGTCTACCGGACCAACGTACAAACGGCGATGGCACAAGGGCAGGACGAGCTTGCAAGCGACCCGCTCGTCATGGCGCTCTTCCCCTATGCCGAATACTTTAGCACCCACGACGGTCGTGTCAGGGACAATCACGAAGCGCTCGAAACCTTGGGGCTCGACGGCACGGGCATCTATCGGGCCGACGATCCATTCTGGCAAATCTTCACGCCGCCGTGGGGTTATCAATGCCGATGTGCTAAAAACATACTGACCGTGGAAGCGGCGGCACGCAAAGGGGTCACCGAAGCAAAGCTTTGGCTCAAGACCGGCAAGCCGCCAGCGAACCCACAACACCGGCTCGCCGACATCCCGTTCCGACCGACGGATGGGTTTGCGTCGCGCCCCCAACTGGTTGCGTGATATGCCGACCGTCACTTCAAGGATTACATTCAACGGGGAAAATTGCTTCGACCCCGTCCAAGCCGTTGACCAACTGCGCAAGGCCGGTATCGAACCCGACTGGATAGGCAAGGCCAACAGCTACCGCACGACACGCGGCGCGGAACACGGTCGCGGCTGGTTGCTTCTGTCCGGGGCGCAACTCGACACGTTCGACCTAGACGCCACCGACCACACACTAAAGTTTATCGTCGGCGACGACACGGTCGAAATCAAGAACCTTTTTATCGAGCGGTGTGACGCAATCATCCCGAGCTTGTCGGGCTCGCCCAAGACGCTCTACTTGGTCAAGATCGTAGACCCGAGATACTTCGGCAAGTTCTCCGTGGCGATGGACCCGACCGGTACGAAGCTTGGTCAGTACAATATGCGGACGGTCATGTACGACGAATTCCCCGTCGATACTGCCAAGCCCGACGGCTACTCGCTTGAGACAACCAAGAGCGGTTCGCCGAATACTTTGTGGACGCGGCTCGAAATCATCGAAGATATTTGTGGGCTACTTCCCACCGGGCTACCCGCTTACGCGGACATCGATGTCACGGCTTTCGCGGCGGCGACTGCAGCGCCAGAAAATTACAGCTTCGCCGGGTGCAACGGATGGGAAGCGGTTTGTAAGTTGCTGGCCGATTGGGGTCACACGATCCTACGCAACAACGCGGGGACGTGGTCGGCGGTCCCGCTTGGCAGCAATCACGCGGCGACTAACGACTTGCTCGCCAAGGCGAAGCATCGAGCCATCACACTATCGCACACCCGGCAAGGGGCGGCGGGCAGACTACCGGCGAACGTGCTGGTCGGCTTCCCCCGGATACGCGGACCCCGTTACATCATGGCGGACGTGTTCCCGGCGGACGAGTTCAAGGGCGACCCGGTGTGGTACTCGACTGCGGTCGCGACGTCATCGATTGCCAGCGGGACAACGATCAGCGGGACGAAGGCAGTATTGATCGACACCAACTCGTCGGAATTCGAGGAAGACACAACCGACCCCGACAACAAGGCGGCGCTCGATACGCGGGCAACCGAAAAGGCAACCCGCTACATCAATAGCATTTTCAACGCTCACTTCGACGACTACCGAAACCGATACGCGGGGGTCTATGAATTCGAGCCGAACACAATCGTCGCCGGTGTGAATTGGTTCGACGTCGGCGGCGGCATCCAAACCGAAGTCGTTTTCCATCCGCACACGGTAAACATGGAAGCGGCGGCGATGGGTTTCTTTCAACCCCGCGATGCGTCAACCGAATCGTGGACGATGCACGACTACCCCGGACCCCCGGACATCGGTCGCCCGCAGTTGCCTTGGAGATACGAAGACGTTGTCTTTGTTAAGCCCGACGAAGACATCGACCCCTACGACACCGCGACCGAAGCACCGGGAAGCGGGGCTTGTTCGGTGTGGGAGTGGGTCTACTCAAGCGGTTGGACGATGACGGAAATATCGCGGACGGTCACCGCGTACAACTTCACCCGCGAGAAACTAGATTCGGCAGACGCCAAGTTGATTATGTTGATCCGTGACTACCAGACAAAGCTATGGGTCGTTGCCAACACGGGCTCGTCGGCATTGATACGCTTCGAGACAACTGGCGCGAAGACATTCGGCAGCAACGTCAAGGGCGAGACGGTGCTATGGAACGGCGCGGCTTATGCAAAGGACGGCGTAAGCATTGGGCTCGTTGACTTCCTTGGCGTGTTCGGCAAGGTGGACATCGCAAGGCCAGCGCAAGGGTGGGCTGTCCGCATGGGCGACCGCCCCTTGGTAACAATCTCGCCCGACAGCGATCTTGACGCCTACGAAATAGTTTTCATGGAAGGACCGAGCCGGTTCATTCATTTTACGCTCACGGAAAACATGGGGGCAACGACCGGGGGTCAGTCAAACGCTGCGACAGTCAATGACGACTACGGCAACCCCGGCAACGGAATCACGCCGGGCAGCACGGTACACGTTTACGACCCGCAGGGATTATATGAGGGCGCGAGTTGGACGACGGCGCTGACCGGCGCAAAGGGGCTCGCGGTCTACGACGAACAGGCTGACAAGTACAACGTCGTCCGTGTTCAGTTGATTGCGCAGACGGTCGCGTTTACGCTCGACGAAGATATGGGGGCGGGAACCGCCGACCAAGCAACCGCGACGGTCGATAGCTTTTACGATGGCGTCGATCCTGCCGACGGGTCGGGCGACATCGAAGTCTACGACACTTGTAGCGTATTCAGTCGGGCGCTTTCTGGCGCGTGCGGGACTGCGGCATACAATTTCAGCACGGGGACGTATGACATTATCGAATGCCAAGTCGAAACCGATATGTACCTTTGCATTGCTAAAGGTGCGGTCACGGCAGCGGCGACGACGTTCACTTGCGACGACCTAGAAGCGATGGGCGACGAGACGATGCAAACGCGACGGGTCGATGCAACCACGTCGATTGGAACGACCGGCACGGAACATCGCTTTTCCATCGACATAGACGACAACGCTTATATGATTATTCAGTACAATCAAAAGACTAACCTTTGGTGCATCATTCAAGCCGACTGCCCTTCATAATGTTCGACCTAGATATACTCCAAGCCCTGTTCTACTTTGCCGTTGGCGTCAACGCTTTCTGGTGGTGTTGTTGCAGCGACGGCGGGTGTTGCGAAAGTGGGACGTCGCCAACGACAGTCGATGTTAAGTTCAATCAGATAGACGGGGCTGTCGGTGCGTGCGCGACGTGCGACGATTACAACTTTGCGGTGAGCGCCAACGTCTATACCCTTACCAAGATAAACGATTGTCTTTTCCAAGGCGACGGAGAGTGTACCCATATCATCGAAGCGGCGGTCGCAGGGGTAGGCGACTTCTATTGGCAAGTCGATGTCTATGAAGCTGACCGAACGGTCATCGCCACATTCTCAAATTCGGGGGCGGAAGATAGCTTACTTGATTGCACGACCGGGTTTACCGATGTTGATGCAATCAAAGACGTCGGCGACACAACAGAATGTGACTTCAACCAAGACGAAGCGGTCGGCGCTAACCGCGCACAATGTACCCTGACCCCGGTAGCTTGATGGAACGGCTCAAGTGTGACTTCGCGGTGTCCTACTCTTGGAAGCGTTGGAGTTACCGGTACGAATGCAAAACCTGCGGGTACGTTCAACACCGAAAAGAAAAGGTGAATCTGCGCAGGCGATGCGGCAAGCAAGGCCAATCCCCGTGCGTCCACCTTGGCAACACGACGGGCAACCTTTACGATTGCCCGTCGTGCCGGGGCAGCGTCAGGATCAAAGCGCGAGCCTGCGAACTACACGGCGAATGTCTTCCGAAGCACGTTGACACGTCGCGGGAGTTTAGAAGCTGCCTTCAATGCGGCGACTATCATCCGCCGCCGACGTCAGGCGACTGATCGGCTATCGTCCGGTACTCCCTGATAAACTTTTCTATCGGCCAATTCAACGCGACCCGTCTGTCAATCTTTAGGTTGACAGCCACAACCGCCAGCAAGGTTTTCGCCTGCGACTCGCGGGTTTCCGGGTTGGTGCTACTGTATGTGGAACAAAGCAACGCCAGATATTCGGCTTCGGTCCCTTCAAGCCGCATACCGTAAGAAAAGGCTTTGAAGAAATCCCCAAAGGTAACAAGGTCAATCGTCGCTTTATTATTCATCGCGTTCTCCCTACTTGCTGACCACAACTAACTTGCAACCGACCGCCCGCGCTACACGCTCAAGCTGGCTGTCGTTCAACCGCCGGTCACGGCGACCGGCTCGACTGGTTGCATTGACCCAATCACTAAGCGTTGACGCCGCCACACCAGAGCGGCGGGCGACGTCATTGATACCGGCGACGCGGATGCGCCGACGGAGTTGGAAATGAATAGATGCCATAGCGTCCCCTTACCAAGTTGGAAATTCTAAATCATCGTGACCCGTGAACTTGGAAACCTTGCGGGCGAGCGCTTGCCCCGCTCGCGTGATGTTGGCAAGTTGCAAGTCGGTCGCGTCGCCCCATCCCTGCGACGCCGCCCAATACGTTGACCCTTCGACGCAATCCACCAGCAAGGCGCGAACGGTCGCGGGGTTTTCAAGCATCGCCGACAAGTAGTTGCCAACGATCAAGTTGGCGCACACTTCGCTTATGAATTCATCGGCATCTAACCCGATGGCTTCGGCAAGCGCGTCGGGAACTTCGAGCCGGTGGTCAAGTATTTTCTTTTGGAGTGGCGATAGTTTCATGCGGTCCCCCTTTGGTGTTGATGTTCACCTGACCATTCCCGGTTGACGTGAATTAAATACTTGAGTTGTTCCCGTCGGGTTGTGGCATTTTCTATCGATGCCATTAAACCACAAGGCAGTTCATAGTACCCGAGCCAACTATACCTTGGCTTGATGAATCCGCGACGCTTGCACGCGGCGTCGAATTCTTTCTTGGTCATATCTTTTCTAATCATCGTTTCGCCTTCCTAGCTATTGTTGTGTTGTTCGCAAGCACGGACAGCCGTTGACTTGGTTCGGTGGTCGGACACGACCCCCCAACCACGGTCGGACACTTCGGCGCTATACCGCACCCGCGCCCGACCACGGTCGTCACGTTCATACCGCGACACATTCTTCACGACGCGGTATCGATTACATCGGCTTCGCCACACGGTACGGTCGCAGATTGTTCCGCGCTCGCATCGTCCACGACCGACAAACTCCAAAACACTTTTCATCGCATTCTCCCAAGTGAAAGGAAACGGGTCAGATTCCATTATACCATAAATGGTATCGCTTGTCAACTCCACTTGAGGGGGGATCGTTTTCGCGGGCTACGAATTACACCCCCGACACTCGTCGTCGTCGTACTCGTCGGGTGCGTCGTCATCCGGTGCGTCGTCGTCTATCAGAACCGTCGGGTCGTCGTCGCAGTCGCGAAGGCGAACGGCGTCGCGGTTGCCGACGTCAAGGTCGAAGTGATGCGTTAGGTTCGACGTCTTGCCGGGCAGGACGCACACCCAAAAAGCACAACCGGGATCAACAGGACCGGTAAGAAATGGATCGACCAAGGCGTCACCCAAGCCCATGCCAATCGGCCAAACCCAATCGGAGCCGTTGAAAGCAACGTGCTGACCGGGGGACACGGTCACGTCGCATTGCACCAAGACGCAAGCAACGTGAACCGCGTCGCGCTTCGATACAAACTCGCCGGGGCTGGTGACGCGCTCGACTTCGCCAAGACCTAATCGTTTAACGCTTGCCATGATGTGTTCTCCAAGTGGAATAAAAAAAGCCCGACGGGGAAGTCCCGCCGGGCGGTGTCGTGGTTATCTCGCGTAGGGAATATCTTTGAAACACGGGAACAACTCGCGGGCTACTTCCTCAAGTAGCTTCGAGCCGCATCGCAAGACTGCCGCATATTCGTCGTCGTGGTTGCGACCATCGACCGCGTCGCAGTACGCCGCCCATTGCCCTTCGATGCGGGTCCGAGCGACGCACATCACGCGGCTCGCCAACGTCACGCGGCGGATAGACGCTTGCCATTCCGCCGCGTCTTCCTTGGTTTCAGGAAAGTCAAAACCATTGATTGTCAACATCGCATTCTCCCAAGTGAAAAGAAAAAAGCCCGACGGGAACATCCCGCCGGGCGAGTCGTGGTTATCTGCCCGCATTCGTGCAACGCACCGGCTCTAGCAGCGTGCCGCGTTGACCAGCCACAAAGCCAATGTGCCGAAGCAAGATCATAGCGGACTCGTCGCCATCCTTGCCAGCCTTGCCGACTTTCTTCGGCTGGTGTCCGCCGCGAATTCGATGCCCGAAGTAAGACGCCAAGAGCGCGGTTCCGTCAACGTAGTCGTGAGCCGTCAACTTGTCGCTGGCATCTTCGAGCAACATCGCGGGATCGTTGTAGCCGGAATCTTCCGAAGCTTCCAGCTTGGCAAGCCCTTCCGTCGCCATCAACGCGGCGGTGTTGTCGGCGTCTTCCTTGTCGTTGGTGAAGTGGTCGGCTTCGATGAACCGCTTGCCGTGTTGGTCCCAAGCCCGCACGCGGTACTCGTCAAACATCTTGGTAAACCGCACCGAAGTCGTCAGGACGTATCGTTGTTCGTTCGTCATCGCTTTCTCCCTTTAATGCGGGGAATTCCGCACCCACAATATACCACGGTGTTCGCCCCCGGTAAACCCTAGTAAATACCGGGGAATAAAGGGGTTGCACCGGGCAGACCGGTCGCATAGTATTACGTTTGCTGGCGAGCAATCAGGGGGACGGAAAGCCCAAAAACCAATCCGACCCCCGACGCACGACCGTCTTCGCTCGCCAGCGGAAGCAAGAATGTGCGTCGGGGGTCTTATCTTTTCTTGGGAGAATGCGATGAAAGACACGAAGCAAGAGTGGACGGGGATCACGTTTGACAAGGGCTCGATCTTGAAGACGGTCGCAGAGTTGAAGCGGCAGCAAGAATCGAAGTTCGACTTGATTGTTCCCGCGAAGCGTATCCTTTACTGCGACGACGGACGGCTTGCCGTGGACGCGGGACCGAAGTCGTTCACGGTCGGGGAGTTTACCTACTTCGATTGGGCGCAGGCCGAAGCCGCCAGCGACGAGATAAAGGAAGCGGGCGGCAATGGCGAAATCAAGGTCGCCGACAGCGAGCCGGTTATCGAGTTGAACCGGACGGCAGCTTCGCAGCTTCGCACACGGCTTGGCATCCCTGCCAAGTTTGAAGATGCGTTGTTGAAGGCCAACCACAACGAGATCGCTGGTGGTCTTCACCGCGACCTGTTGGCGAAGGATAACCGCAGCTTTCTCTTGCGGTGTCTCGACGGTCGTGTTCGTGCGGTCCTGTCCGACCGCTATCGAATCTTAGACAACCACGACCTGTTCTTCTGCGCGGCGGACAAGTTCGGTGACGTCGCTGCCGAAATCTGGAAAGCCCGCGTTTGGGATAACGGCTTCGAGCTTTTCGCTACCAACGACATCGAAGGCAAGGTCCGCACGGATAGACCCTTCGACGCTGGCGCTGGATGGCGAGCCAAGTGGTCGGGCAGCGAAGGCGATGTCCACAATGCGGCGGTTCGTGTGAGCAACAGCGAGACGGGCGGCGGTGGGCTCAACGTCCGCTTGTGTATCCTTCGCAATGCTTGCGCAAACTTTTGCGTGTTGTCTGACGGGGTGTCGATTATCCATGCCGGTTCGCTTTCGGAAAGCGACGACGACGGCTTGATTCGTTCGACCGAACGTCGTCAAAAAGAGTCCGAAGTTATTTGGCTCAAGGTCAAGGATGCAATCGCGACTGCCTTCGATGCCGAAAAGTTTCAGGCTCACATTGACCGCTTGAACGACGCGACGCAAGTGGTTCTTGAGAATCCGACGGAAGCGGTGGACAACGTGGTCGAAGCCTACTCGCTGTCGGACGACACCCGCGACGCCATCCTTGCCAATCTGGTCGGGTCGGGCGACACGTCGCAGTACGGGCTCGTCCAAGCGGTCACGGGGGTTGCTCACGGATTGGACGCGGCACACCGCACGGAAGCGGCAAGCGAGTTGGAAACCATAGGCGCGAAGATTCTCGAAGTCGCGTCGTAGGATTGTGCCGAACGGATTCGGGCGATGGATCGCACCGGTGGGGGAGTCGGCACAGTGCTGACTCCCCCTTTTTTTATTCACACCTAACGGGAGAATGCGATGTTAAGATTGTGGTGGGAAGAGTATCGAGCCCATTGTGTACCTATCGACGCGACGCCGGAAGCGGTCAACGCGGCCCGTGAGTCGTTCTATGCGGGCATCTATCAACTGTCGGGAACCATCGACGCATCATGCGAAGGCGGCGACCTAATGGCGGGCGTTGCTCTACTCGCGACCGTGCGACGCGAGATTGAAACATTTAAGAATCAAATTTTAGACGACGATAACCGACGTAACTAATCACTAACGGGAGAATGCGATGTCACAAGAATACAAGTACCTAACCGCGCTAGCGGTTGTTACCCGAGTCCTGACGCCAGTTTTGGAGTCACCCGAAAAGGTTGACGGCATCGGCGAAGTCGAACTTCGCATGGGAAACGGGTGCGGATACCACGGCTGTCGCGTAAGTGAGCGGGTGTTCCGGTTCCTCTTCGCTGGCAAGGAAGTCGATCATATCGAGGAAGACGGCGGCACGACCGAATACCGCACCGAAGTCGATGGAATCCGTTTTTACTGTTGGGTGTTCGGCGACAAGAAAGTATGCGTCAAGACGACGAAGGCGGTGACCCTATGAAAACCTACGAATGCGAACATTATGTGGTCGAGCAACATCCCGACCGACCGACGTGGCTGGCGGCTCGCAAGAAAGCCATCGGCTCAAGCGACGCCGGTGCGATCCTTGGGTACTCGTCGTGGTCGTCGCCCTATTCGGTGTGGGTGGACAAGACAACGCCGGAAGTCAACGACGACACCGCAGGCGACGCGGACGAAGACGAGACGCGGGAATGGGGGCGGCGGCTAGAGTCGGTCGTCGCTGCCAAGTTCGCCGAAGTCGTCCCGCACATCATACCGCCGGGCGGTGTGGTGCGACCTGACGCCACAATCTACGACCCCGGCGACTTTCTCGTCGTCACGTCGAAGAAATACCCGTATCTATCGTGTACCCCCGACCGGCTGTCGTGGGACATCTTTGCGGGTCCGCCGACCGACGCCGACTTCTGTTGCGAAATCAAAACGGCGTTCTACGGGTCTTACAAGCAATGGTCGAACGACGTACCGGCTGGCTACCAAGTTCAAATCTTGGAGCAAATGCTTGTGCTTGGCGTACCGCTTGGCTACTTTGCGGTATTGGGCAATGGTTGTCAGTTCCGGTATCATCCAATCCGCATGAACGACGGGGCGGCACATTACGTTTTGCGCGGGCTCGATAGGTTTTGGCAGTTAGTGAAGGATCGACGCGAGCCGCCCGCAGACGGACACGAAGCGACGCGGCACGCAATCAGCAAGACGTATCCCGGCAACCCGCGAGCCGAACAAGTAAAGTTGTCCGTCGAATTCAACGACGTGCAAAAGAAACGGGCGGCGGCGGCGGCGGAAGCGAAGCGGCAAAAGGGTATCGTTGACGAGTGTTCTAATCAGATTCGGCTCGCGATGGGCGACGCTGGCGAAGCGGTGACCGACGACAACACGACGCTATTCCGGTGGTCAACCGGTGGCAAGTCGCGTAGGTTGACGGTCAAGGATTTAACCGAAGGGCGAGTTCTATGAGCAACCAACTAACGACGATTGGCGAGACGAAAGAATTCTTGGAATCGAAGCGGGAACAAATCTTTGTTGGCGCGATGCACGGAGTCAACCAAGATAAGTGTCTTTCGCTTATCTGTCGCGCCGTCTACAACAATCCCGAGTTGATGAACTGCAATAAGCCGTCGCTACTGATAGCGGCTCAAGAGTCGATCCAACACGATCTAATGATCGACGGTGTGCTTGGTCACGCTTACCTTGTGCCGTACAAGGGCGAAGCCAAGTTAGTCGTCGGCTACAAGGGCATGATTGAGTTGGCGTATCGAAGCGAACGGGTCGCGGTCATCGATGCCAAACTTGTTTACGAAGGCGACGTCTTCGACTACCGGTTCGGGTCCGACGAATACTTGAACCACTCCCCGCAGAACATGACGGACGTCGTGACGCACGCATGGGCGTTGTGCAAGACGACGAAGGGTGGTTGTCGGTTTATTGTGATGACAGCCGACGAGATAGACAAGCACAAGGTTAAGTATAGTAAGAACTGGCGCAGTAAGAAGTCGGCTTGGCAGACATCGCCCGACGCGATGAAAATCAAGACGGTCGTGCGAGCGCTTTACAAGTTGCTGCCGGTGTCCGCCGAACACAAGGCGCTCGTCGAGCGGGAAGAGTACATCGAGCGCGGTGTGCTACCCGAATCCGTCCCCGAGAAGCTACCTACGGGCGCGGAAGTCTCGCCGGATACACTCGACGCGATTGCCAAAGACCTAGCATCGGGGGAAGAGTCGCCAGCAACCGACGAATTCTCTGACGGCTTTGCGGCTCGCGACACGCCCGCTACGCCGTTGAACCCGCAAGGGGACGTTACGGTCGATCACCCGCCGGAAGTGTGCGTCGAGCTACGACAGATAGCGGCACGGATTCACGCGGCGAAGACACCCGGCGAAGTCGAAGACGGCTTCGGCGAAGTCATGGTCGGGCCGTTCAATCTTGAGCAAGTCAACCAAGCCCAAGCGCTTCGCGACTGGAAGATAACTAAGTTGAAGGGGGTGTCTGGTGATTGAGCATTGGGTCAAGATAATCTGCGACGGTTGCACGCGGACGAGAATGTCGATCCCCAAGAACCGCCGGAAGTGTGTACCAGACGACTGGTCGCTAACTCACGGGGGCGACAAACACCTTTGTCCGCGATGCACTAGGGTCAAGTGCAACCGCATCGGTAAAGAGATCGACCGTCAAGTACAACTACGGGGGGGTCGATAGCGATGGCAGGCGAATGGATACCGGTTAGAACGGACCTACGGGACAGTCCGAAAGTTGTCCGCATTGTGTCCGCACTTTGTCCGCAGGCTTGCGCCTCACTTTCCGACAAGGCCCGCGCAACGTCGCTTGTCGTCGGCGGGTTACACGGTATGTGGTCACTGTTCGACGCATACACCGACGACGGAATCTTGCGCGGGTACTGCGCGAAGACGCTCGATTCGGTCGTGGGCATCGAGGGATTTTCGGACCTTGTGGCAGAAGTTGGATGGCTTGAGCTAGGGACGCAAACCCTTACCATGCCTGACTTTGAGTTGTGGCTGTCCAAGTCCGCCAAGCGTCGGCTCAAGGAAAACCAACGGAAGCGAGGGGCTCGCAAAACCCCGTCCGCAAAACGTCCGCATGGAAGCGGACAAAAAGCGCCTAACAGTAGAGGAGAAGACATTACAGTAGAGGAGAAAGAAACCCCCTACCCCCTTCCGCTCGACACGGCGCGTTTCCGTGAAGTGTGGTCGGGCTGGTTGGACTACCGCCGCGAGATTGGGAAGTCTTACAAGACGGCTCGCGGAATGCAAAACCAGCTTGGTCGTCTCGCCAAGTGGGGCG
>TARA_R110000803_G_scaffold16197_8_pt1 | contig 14888 bp, 13 predicted proteins | sample TARA_R110000803 | Tara Oceans TARA_R110000803 (sample SAMEA4397772) | marine metagenome | biome: Polar Biome; feature: [SRF] surface water layer (ENVO:00010504); material: water (ENVO:00002006), including particulate matter (ENVO:01000060) such as... | depth 5 m | reverse complement strand
ATAGCTATGATAGTTCAAGAGGCCATTTCAAAGACAGGCAATCATAGTGTTATAACTGTAGAGGTTTCTCCGGGATTAAAAACTTATGTGGACCTAACTGATGGGATGAAAGTTGGATCAGGATGGCTATCTCAAATGTTTATCACTAATCAAGAGAAATTAACTGCCGAACTAGAAGATCCTTATATTATTATTTACGAAGGAAAGGTTGCTGCATTCCCAGAGCTTATTCCTTTATTGGAGAAGATAACAGAACAGGGTAGGTCTTTCGTTCTTGTATCTGACAGCTTCGAAGGTGATGCATTATCAACAATGGCTATAAATAATAAGCAAGGTAGACTTAAAGGTTTAGCTATAAATCCATTCGGATTCAACAAGGAGGACATGAAGTCAAGGCTTCAAGATTTAGCAGTAGCTACTGGAGGTAGGGTTATTTCCCCTGACTTTGGGCATAAGTTAGAGGAGATTACTTTGGATATGCTGGGTCAAGCCAAAAAAGTAGTGTCATCTCAAGGGGATACATTATTTATTAAAGGTAATTTGGATGAAAAAGAATTAAGGCAAAGGGCTGCAGAATTAGAATTTCAAGTTGATGAGGCTGAAGGCTATGAAGAGCAATTGCTTAAAGGTAGGCTTGCTGCATTAACAGGTGGATTTGGAGTTATTTACGTAGGAGGAACATTAGAAACAGAAACTAAAGAAAGAAAAGATAGGGTTGATGACGCTCTAGGATCTGTTTTGGCAGCCTTAGAGGATGGAATAGTTTCTGGTGGTGGAGTTTCATTATTAATAGCAAGGAAGGCTATCGAAACTGGGCCAGTCGAACACGCAGACGAGGCTATTGGATTCAATATAGTTTATGAAGCTTTATCTTTACCGTTCAGACAGATAGTGTCTAACGCAGGACTTGATCCTGATGAGATAATGAGAGAGCTGGAATCTTATGATGAAGGGTTTGGTTATGATGTAATGGAGGGTGAGTATGTTAATATGATTGATGCTGGGATTTTAGATCCTGCTAAGGTTGAGATTAATGTAGTAAGAAACTCTGCTGCAGTTGCTACTCAGTTCTTGATAACTGAAGGGTTGATTTGTATAGTTCCTGACGAATGATTAAAGTAACTATACCAATATACTTCAAGGCAACCAAGAAGAAAACAGTATTGCTCGGATTAAATTGGTACAGGAATAGTCATTATGCTGTACAGGATAAGGCAAAGAAGTTTATCAGCTCAGTAGTAGAGGATACCATTGAAGGAGAGCCAATACTGGAAGGGAGGATTCACGCAGACTTTAAGATATACCTCAAAAGAAAAGGAACTGATGGAGGGAATGTTAGGGCTGTCGCTGAGAAGTTTGGATTGGACGCTATAAAGAATGCAGGATATATAATTGATGATAATGCTGAAATAATTAGATCTGATGCCTCTGAATACTTTTACGACAAAGAGTTTCCGAGGGCAGAAATAACTTTAACAAGAAAATTATGAAAGAAACATTTTGGAATCATTTCAAGCACAATCACCTAATAATATCTGTTATTTATTTTTTAGGGGGAGCTATAAGTTTTTCTTGGGTAGAGCCAGAATCTAGGGCAATACCATTGGTTATCTTAATATTAGGAGTAGTACTAATCCCTTTAGGTAGTTATTTAACTTGGAGGAAAAAACAATGGGAGTAACTGGCCTATTGATAATTTTTATGTTCACAATAACATCTGTGATTTATGATGCTGGTATCTTGAACAGTGGTAAGTTTATATACAACCATAGAGGTAGGTTTATAATTAGGTCCTTATTCTTTTCCTTATTCTTTCTTTTCAGTTGGGTGTGGGTAATCGCAGCAGCACTATTCTTTTCATCTACCTTTGATTTATTGTTGAATTATGCTAGGTACAAGTCTTTATTTCATCTAGGAACTACAGCTAAATGGGATATCTTTTGGAGGAAGAGGAAGACACTTTATATTATAGCTTTACCGTTAATGTTTATTCTTAGTATTTACTTATTCTCCTTATGACATTCTTATTAATAATAATACCCCTGCTAATTGTTTATGTAGTTTTAGTTATACTTTCTCCTAGCTTAGACTATACAGAGAAGGATGAGTTATTGTTATGGTATAATGGAGCCGAAGATTCTAGATGCTATGTTAAAATTTTCTAATGGCCAAACCTTGTAATTCAGATGGATGCTTTAACCCTAGATTTTCTGGGGGGTTCTGTAAGTGGCATGGATATATGCGAGAGCCTAAGAATAAATCTTCAAACAAATTTAGTCAGCCGGCTATTAAAAAAGAATACAAAGGCGTTAATGATTTAAGTGTTGATAAAGAGGTTGAGATGTATAAGATTCTCTGGGAGAATAGAGAGCATGAAAGCTTTCTGTCTGGATTACCAATAAACATAAGGGAGGGAAGTAGTTTTTGGTATAATATTTTTGCTCATATATTAGCTAAAGGACAGGCTAAATATCCCAAGTTCAGATTGTACAGTGAAAACATTATATTCCTAACACCTGAAGAACATTTATTGTTAGATCATTGTGCTAAAGAACAAAGAGATAAGTACGCTGAAAAGTATAATTGTGATTGGAGTGTTGTTTATGACTTACAAGAGAAGCTAAAGAAAGAGTATGCTATTCTTTTTTCCTAGTAGTTAGCAGCCATTTAAATCCAGCCTTTCCGATTAGAGACTTACCCGTAACATCTACCCCAGCACCAACTTCGACCTGCCAACCTTTCTTAGATACAAAATCTACACCAACAAACATTGCTTGAAAATTAGGATAAACAACAGCCTCTATCCCATAATAAACTTGATTCACTCTCACCTTTTCTGTAATAGTAGTAATGGCAGAATCTTTTACCGTATTGGTAACTGTCTTTTCAGGAATCTTTAATTCATAATCAAAACTTATAAAGGGCTTATTCTCAGCATAAGCAGAAATCTTAGCCTTAATAAAGCTGTCGTCAATATCAAAACAAAAAGTATCCATCCAAGAAGGGATAGGCTCTGTTGGTAAAAGAATTGTATCGTGAATATAAGTTGGGATATTAACTATCTGTCCTTCAATAATTAAGGTGTCCCATTCAGTTTTAGTAGTTTCTTTATGGAAGTTTACAGAAGTAGAGTCTCTGGCAATTACTTCAGGTCGGTCGGGTATTAGAGAATTAGATCCACACTTATTCAAAATAAGTATAACTAGAGCCATTCCTAACCCTACTATAAAGTATGTCTTAATCCTTTCCATTCATAAATTGTCTAACTAAATCAATAGAGGCTACTCCTCCCATCCACAACATGTCAACATTAAACCAAGCACAATATATTCAAAGTTCTTTTTAATCACTCTTCCGAATTTAATAAGTTTCGCTTCTTTGATGGTCGTTTTGTTTCTGACCAACCGTAAATTGATATTGTTGCAGAAATTGAAACTACTAAAGCTACTCCTACATCGTTTAACTCTTTGAACATAGAATAACCCAAACATAAAAACAAAGCAATTAAGCTGTATGTGGTTATCTTAAATCGGCTTCTTTTTGTGTTGTTAAATATTTTCATATATTATAGTATTTTCCATCAATCATTTTTAATACATTCTTTCTATTCACGCCTTGAAATTTATATGATACATGAATCCAACTGTAATTTTGCTCATCAATTAGCTGGTCAAAGTCTAAATTGTTTTTAATGTAGTTGAATAACTGCTTATTTGTAATACCGTTTAAAGCATCCATATCAATAGCTTCACCTTTGCAATGTTGCGAAGTACTCGAACCCCCTATTCTTTTATTAAGCTCAATAGAACGAAAGAATGAATTAATCCTTATAGGCTCACCAAATTCAGCCCTTAATGGCTCAAAAACCATTTCAGCGACTTTCTTCATTGCTTCAAGTTCGTAAGAATCTGGAATGTTCTCAATATTGTTTCTTGTTGCTGTATTGGAATGAGTGCCTTCTTTGTATGAAATATGTTTACTTATCTTCATTTCTTAATCGGCTTTTTAAAAACTTATACAAATCCTTACCCAACAAAGCAAACCCCCCACCAAGTAAACCAGTTATTGCTGCTAATAACATAGGGAATACAACCCCTTCAAATAAATTAAAAGATAATATTGTTGCAGGAATACCACCTGTAAAAAATGCTGCTATTGATTCGCTTGTGTTTGTATTTAAAAATCCCTTCATGACTTATATATCGTTGTTAGTCCAAGTTGGTTTAGCTAATTCTGCTAATATTTCTTTATGCGTAAATTTTGCATTTGGCTTCATAAAAGGTGCATCAGAAATACCGACATTAGTCTTGCAAACAAACTTAGTCTTTGCTAAATTATATCTAACTGTTTCTGAAGTTTGTGTAATTTCAGGGCGTTCTAATATGTTTAATTGTCCTGTTGCTAATATGTAATACTCGTTTATCATTAGATTTCTTTTTCTGTAAGTGTTTAGATAATATCAGATATTAGTAAATTAGAAACATTAAATTTTTCCCATTTTATATCTAACATAGTTAACCATTCTTTATTTGTTGGCTTTAAAACTAAAAACAAACCAGATTTAAGCTCCAAAGGTTTACAATATTTAGAGCTATTAAAGTCAGCTAAAGGATTTAATAATAGAGTTATCTGATTATTTAAAGTGTTTGCCTCTTTTTTATTTAGTGCTATTCCATCCATAATTATACTGTTATTCCAAATTCATTAGCAATTAATAACTGGTCAGATAATACTGCCGCATCGCTTATATATGGAGTGTAACATACATATCCTTGATTTGAAACTAAGTAATTAGCATTTCCAATTTCTCTACTCAATAACTCTAAACCTGTTGTCGTTCCTGCAATATCTCCGAACCATCTTATACCTGATGCTCCAACAGCATTAAATTGTAATGTTGTTCCAAGAAACCCCTTTAATAAACTTCCATCACTGTAAACAGAAAATATATAATCTGTATTTGTAGATAGAGATGTTGCCCCACCTATTAAGGTGTTTATGCCTCCACTTGAAACGATAATCCTAACTACTCCACCAATGACGAATAAAAAGAATCTATCCGTTGTAGCTGCACTTTTTGAAACAGAAAAAAGAATATTATTGTTTGCTGCTAAACTGCTTGGTGTTCTAAAAACAAAGTGCATTACCCCTGAAGTGTCAGAACCTCTAAAATCATTTACTATCGCATCTTGCAATATATCATCAACCCCATCTGATAAAGCCGATTGCCTACTACCAATACTTGAAAAAGTTGGTATCTGTGATGCTGTTGGATTTATTAACGTCAACCCCCCAATACTACCAGTGTCAGGCTGTGTCATTGTACTTCCTGAGATTGATGCATTTACACCATACCATTCGTGTAATGCAGTTGGTAGATTAAATATGTATGGCGTGTCTAATTCTATTTTAATCTGTTCTACATTTACATAAGTACCATTATTACTTCCGATTGAATCATTACAAGTGTTTACTATATCGCCATCTATTTTGAAATAAGAAACTCCATTAGATATAGCTGCTTCATCTTTAGGTAAACCACCGTTGTAAATGTTTTGAACTTGTGCTAATGTCTTAGCATCTGATGTGAATACAATATCATCAAAATTACCATTACTATATAAAGTTTCTCCCCCATTATTAATATTCCGACTGCCTATTCTTCCATTATCTAAACCAGCCATACCAGAAAACCAAATAGTTTTGTCAGTAGTTACAGAAAATGTTTGTGGAACTAAACTTCCATCAATATAAATTTTTGGAGAAATACCGTCTTGAACTAAACAAACATGCGACCATACACCAGTTGAAAATGCGGCTAAGTCAGTAGTTAAATTAAATTGACTAATACCGTTAATGGCAGAACTAATAGTTAACAACCCTGTCGTTGACCTAACATAAGCATTTATAACTGTTGATGCATTAGTATCTCCAAAGGACATTAAAACTTCAAACCCTAATGGAGTAGCATCTACAGGCTTCCACCAAAAACTGATAGTTCCTTGAGACGTACCAGACAAGGCTGTTTGAACACCATCAATATTAATGTATTCATCTACACCGTCTAATAAGACAGAATATAAATCTGCGAAAGGAGTTGCACCGCCTCCGACAGGAACACCAAATCCAGATCCTGAATTAAATCCACTACCTCCGCCAAGATGTTTTCTAAGATTAAACCCCATGACTTATTCTGCTGATACGTAAACTATATTTGAACTTGCTGTTGTGTCAATTAATAATGGAGCAATTCTTTTACCACCTCCAGATCCATTAGCTCCACTAGACATGGTCCTAGAAGTAGACGCTGGATAAGTCATATTGTTAATGTCAGCCACTCCAACAGAGTCATTCATCCAACTAATATTTTTATACCCAGTCTTCCTAACAACACTAAAAGCTACAGCTGTTACGGTTGTGGCTACTGGAAATTCTAATGTCAAATTAGTATCATCAACAATGTTTTCGATTCTCCTTACTTCATCAGTAGTTGTGAACCAAATATAATCCCCAACCTGAAAGTCGGTTAGGAATACTGTTGAGGCTCCAACTATTTTTTTGTCTAATCCATTGACAGAGGAAATAGTTCCAGAAGTTGAAGCTATTGATTTTGGAAACGTATCTTTTACGTTATCGTATGAGGCATCTGTCATGCCGTTTAAGTTATTTGTAGTTACTGCCATTATTAAAATTTTATATTACAAATGTACGGCTTTTTTTTGCCAATACCGAAGTGACTTCATTATTTCAGTCGTTTTTTCTTTTCTTCTAGCTCTTTCATCTTTTTTTCCATCATTTCCACTTGTTGTCCATCTCTTTTTGAGCTGGCTTGTTATTTAATCTGTGTAATTTTTTTTCCAGAGGACTTAAATCATTATAATAGTATTCCATATCAAATACAGCCTTGTATATCATATCATTCTTAGGCCTAAATTCTTCCCTCTCTTTTTTAGTATTCCAATTCATTAATGCCTCCCAAAAACCTTTCTCCCCCTCTGATGCCTTGATTATATTATTTCTCATCTTTATTAATGAGTTTATTGGCAGCGTCCCCCAGACAGCCTTTTTCTCTGCATCAGTCATATAGTCCCAGTCTTTCTCACCCCGCATCCAATCAATTGTTGCGGGTCCACCCCTTCCTATTTCCCTAAGTTTTTGCATTATTGGGATACTATTCTTCCATTCATCATCCCTAGCTTCACTTATCATTAGATTAAGTATGACTCCAGACATTCCAACCCCATTCAAGGTGGACTGAACATTATCCATAGCAGTATCGTACAAGCCTTTATTGAAGTCGTCCTCATCTCCTTCGTCAGTAAACATAGCCTTATAAGCTTCCCTTATGAATCCATTCGCTACAGCAGCAAATAGAACATTCGCTACAGAATAATAAACAACCTTACCCATGTGATCCCTTGTTTCTTTTGCGGTTAAATCTGATTTAGAGGTTAATGTTTTGAATGACTCTATTAATTTATTAGTCGTCTGCGTTTGAGATGTTGTAAATGCAGAAAACATACGACCAACAGGATGTCTTTGCATGTGAGAAGTTTCAGAATCCCTAGTTGATTGTTGAGCTTTCGAACTAGCAGTAACAAATTTTTCGTAAGCAGCTTCGTAGGCTTGATCATGAGTCATTCCATTATTTATTCCTTTTCGATAAGCAGCAATAGCGAATGGAATACCACCAATAGTCACACCTCCAATATCCCCAATAGTTATTGCTCCCATAGAAGCTCTAACAGTTCCTTTCAGTAATCTCTTCGAAGTACTCAATGAATTTCTGTTCATTAGTTTATTGGCCTCTATATCTATACTCCGCCCCTTCATTCTATCGATAACAAAATTTGAGGTTGCTATCTTAGCAACAACAGCCATTTCATTCTTAGACTTCGGAGCAAATCCAGCTACCCATTGTAAAACAGAAACATCTGGATCAGCAACAGCATAATGCGTGAATGATGTTAATTGTTTTGGTATTGAAGCTAATTTGAAGGCTAATGCTCCAAACACCTGCAGCCCCATAACAGCATCAATCTGTTTTTGAAATTTATCACTCTTGGATTTCATTGGATTAACTCCAGTTATTACTATGGATAGATGATCTACTATACTATTGAACTGATCATTACCAATCTTCTCTATCATTTCAGCAGAGCTTGCTTTATTAAAAATATCATTAACCATTTCCCCTACAGGGATAAAGTGTTTAGACCTTTCCATTGTTGAAATATAATTCAAAGCAACCTCGTGAGCCCCTAGCGTAAGGTTGATCATGTTCTTATTTTCAACCCTCTGTTTTAAGCTTCCAGCTACAGGTTTGGAATAATTAACGTTAAAGTTTTTATCCATAATACTCTCAGCATCAATGGTCTCTGTGGCTGTTTTCTCTGAGAACGTTGGGATGAAAATACCATCTGGAAAAGCTGTACCTGTCAAATACTCGTACATGGTTTCGTACTCACTTTTTAGTGATGGATAAAATTCATTCAATAAATAATCGGCATATTCTTTTAGGTCAGCATTTTTCTCAAGAGCCATATACTCATTAATAATATCAAGGTCAACCTTAGCGTCTTTCAGCTTTCTTAATCCCAATTCAGTTCTGGATAAAGTGAACCAATGAACCAACATACTATTTGTTATTGGAGTTGTAAATCCCTTGTGAGGTGGTAATACCTCAGCATAATTGCCTAACCTAGTTGTAGCGTATGCTGATTTAGTACCAGTAAATTTTGCAAAACCGTTACTAATTTTACCTCTATTTTTCGAGAATATATCTCCAGTTCTCCTCTTATACTCTTTCGTTTTCGTTATCCTACCCTCATTCATTAAGAAGTAGGCATGATCTACAGAACTAGTCAATTTCTTAACTAACACTCTCATTGGCATACTGCCGTATATTAAAGGAATCAAGTTGTTTGCTAAGTTTGCTTTAGCACTAACAGGGTTTATCCATCTTTTCCATGGGCTTGAGTTTTCTCTATTGTATTTAGATATAGCCTTTGATTTTGTTTCGTATACCGAAACGCCCTCAAGATTTGCATCAGAATTATCTCTCATTAAATCTTTAAAAGCAGACCTAGATTCAATAAGCTGTCCTTCTATAATTATAGCAACATCACCTTCAGCCAATGCCTCTAGTATAGCTTCCTCTCCGCTAGCTTTAGTCTTAGATTTATTCTCTACTCCTTCAACTCTACCTTCACCCCTTATTCTGTCTCCAATTTCAAAATGTTTGTCTGTTACTTTTTTGAAAGCTTCATTTATTTTTTTAATTCCACCACCACCATAATTAAGTTCATTATATGAATCCCAAAGTTCTCTTACTTCAGCCTTATCAGCTTCAGTTCCTTTTTCTCTTATTAATACTCCTTCTTTAATGATAATATCTGTTCTTTTATCGGCTACTTCGTCTTCTAACACGCCTTCTTTATCCAGTCTTTCATTATATTTTTTCTTACTTTCAACTATATGTGATAATGAAGCTTTATTATGACCCTTAAGAAGCTCATCGTATTCTTTTCCAAGCCTATCATACTCCTCTCTGGGTGTAGATTCTTTTGTTTCGCCCTTATTGGTTTTTCCTTCACCACTAATCTTAGTTGCTTCCTCCTTTTTTATTGCCTCAAAAGATTCAGCCTTACCTCTTCTAGATTGAGCAGCTCTTGCTCTTTCTATTGCTTTATTTGTCTGTACTCCTCTTGCAATCATATCTTGAAGTCCTTCATAAACAGCATCAGCTTCCTGCTTAGACAGCCCATCCAATGTTGAGGTATTGTATTTTTGAAAGTAAATCTGAACAGGGATTGGAACTTTACCAACCATTCTCTTACCCTTCTTTTTAAGTATTGTTTTTCTGCTCTTTACATAATCCTTTATCTGTTTGATTTTGCTAACTCTAGCCTTCTCAATATATTTATTTGCTATAGCGTCTATTTCAGCAAATTTTGTTCCGATATTACGTCTAGTGGCACTTTTAATTTTGTTATCAATAACATCCCTTGTTGCTTTAGTAACGTTAAGGCCAGCAGTTCTTGCTTCGAAATAGTCGGTAATCTCATCCTGAACCTTCCTCATTTCACCCTTAACAGCTTTGGATGCCGCCTTGGCTCCTCTTGCCATATCCCTAATCTTATTCTTTAAATCGGTCCTAGCACGTCTCTTAACGAAAGGATTTTCTACCTTTACTTTCTCACCAACCTTAACCTCAGCACCTAATGCTGTCTTAAAGTCTTGATTGAACGCATCCTGCTTTTTTGTGGATTGATCTTGATACCATTCTGTAGACTGCATTTCCTTGAGTGCAGACTTTGTTGCATCATTCTTATTCATTCCAGCTTCTAGATTCCCTTGGAATTTACCTATAGCTTTCTTTATAGAGTTCTCAGGAATCTTATCTCCCTTGTATTCTTCTATTAATGTTGCAGCATTTAGTTGAGGTGGTTGTTTTTTATCTAATGCCCGACCGTCTGAATCTGTTTTATAGTTTTTTGCTAAAACCTTAGCAGCGTCATAATCATCCATCACAACACCATCCCCTTCTTTTTGTTTACCAGCAGGATCATAAGCGAAGAAAACAACATCAGGTTTATGTTTTAAAGTAGTCTCTTTCCATCCTTCTTTAGCGTATTCTTCATTAAAAGGTATTCTAGCAACAGGTTTAAATCCGTTTTCAATATAAGTCGCCTCTAATTTAGTTCCCTTTCCTGTCTCTGGATTAGTAGTGTATGCGTCTGTAAACTTACCTCCTGCTTGAGTTCTGGCAGCCTGAAGTACTTTTGCAGCCTCAGACCTTCCTGCTGTTGGATCTTTAAACAACCCACCCATATAACCATCCTTAGTAACGTATCCTCCAGACTTCCCATCTTTAGTCATGAAAATCTTACCTCCATCATCTAATATTTGTTGAGCACCCTTCTCATCAACAAGGTCAACTTGCATTGACTCTTCTTTTCTTCCTTCCATAGCTACAGCCATAGCTGAAGAATATTTTTTAGCGTCAGTAGTCTCTTCAACTTCTTCTTGCTTATATGCTGGTTTTTTTGGCTTTTTAACTTCTTCTACTTTTGACTCAACCTCACTAGTTTTTTGTGTTGGTTTTAATAAAGGAGATATAACCTTGTCATACTTATCGTATATTTTTTCAAACTCAGCTATATCTTCAGGATTAGTTATCTTTTCTTTATCAACCTTACCATCTGTCAAATATTTCTCAGCGTTTGGAATAGCTTCAAGTAATTCTGCTTGCTCTTCTTGTCTCAGTCTCTCAACCTCACTAGTTTTTTGTGTTGGTTTTACTCCATTATGTTCGTCTACCTTATCTTTTAACTTATTTCCTAGCTCTGGGTTGTTCTCTATGTTAATATTAACCTTACCTTCAGCAACAGCAGCTATAAAATCAGGATCTTTCATAGATTCTTCCATTTCTAATACCGAAACTTCGTTTTCCATCCCATCTTCTTTTACTGTTACTTTACCCCCTTTATCTTCTAATCCTTCTACTATTGCAATAACCTCATTATCAAGAATCTCTTGCTCTTTCTCAATCTCTTTAATATCCTCTACAACAAGCTCTTTAGGTAGTTTTGATTTTGTTGCTTTTATTTTTTCTAATTCTCTCTTTTCTACTAATGCAGAACTTAAGTCTTGCTTCTTTTTCTCAGAATACTTACTAGGCAATGCATCATAAAACTCTTTATACGCTTTAACAGAGCTTCTTATATTATCTATTTTTTCTGAAGAGTATTGGTCTTGTATTTTCTCTGACTTTAGTATCAGCTCAAATCCAGCAATATCACTTGATGCAAGATGTAATGATTCTCTTTTAATCTTATTACCACTCTTAAGACTACCCATTCCAAGCAATCCAAACCCAATACCTCCTACAATAATCTCTTCTCCAAACTCCTCAATGGTTGTTGCTGTTGATAAATCTGATCCAGATAAATAATTTGTTGATGCGTTAGTAAAGTTCTTAACAACGTCTCCTGTAACTATAAATCTAACGTTTTCTAATTGAGATTTTACAATATCACTTACTGCTTTTTTAGTGACTTCTTTTTTACTAAGGGCACTTGCTATAGAATTTATATTTACCGTTGGTTTAGCAAATCTCTCTAATGGATTAATAGTCATTACAAGTCCTGATCCTGCTGCAGAAACGAGGCTGTATCGCATTGCTGTTTCATTATCTTGTGTAGGTTGAGTTTGTTTAAATGCTTGGTAATGATCGTTTTGAGCAGATAAAAAAGTACTAATAAATAAACCTCCTTTGTGAGACAATTTAGATCCCAACCCCAAACCTTTCAATCCAAGTTCAACTTCTCCTGCTCCTGTCAATAAAGGAAGTAGCCCTCCAATCATCTCAGAAACTTTTGGTACAATCTTTTCTCCATCAAATCCATCTTCTCCAATTAACTCTCCCTTTAACTTTGTTGGCATCTGATAAACAGATCCATCTTGTTTGAATAGCTCATCAAAGCTATCCACAGCATTATTCATTTCTCTAGAAATATCTGCTGGCTTACCTAAAGAACTTAATCTTGCAACACTAGCTAATACTCCAACACCGAACTTCGCTGCCCCATGAAAGAAAGGTTTAACAACATTTTGTAATACTATGTTTCCAGCAGCTTCCTGTTGTTTTGCAGGATTAGAAAAATCAGATACATCTTTTAATGATTGCTCATAATCTGCATCCAACTTTTGTTGGCGTTGCTCTATAGACTTAACTTCGTTTGCATATTCATGAAACCCAATATTCTCTAAAGAATTAGCCCACTCACTAAATCTTTTGTCTGACTGTATTAGCCCTGTGTATTTTTTATTTAAATCTCCTTTGACGTAAGCGTAAGTTTCTTCATCAACTTTTCCTGAATCAAACTTAACTTCTAATAATCGGTATTGATGATCCAGAGCGTTTGTGTAAAAATTATAACCTCTTTCATCTCCCTTACTATATCTACCTTCTTTAAAATCAGCTACAGCGTCATCATTTTTTCCACCTAAATAACTTACATAGTCATTATATATTTTGTCCTTTGAAACTAAATCTGGCTCTATTTCTGAAGCAGCTTTTTCTCCAAGTAATTCTTTGTTTATTTGAAGGTTTATATTATTAAAAACTTGTTGATATTGTTCTGGGATATTTGTTGGTTCTACTTCAGTGTTAATTACCCTCTCATCATCTTTTAGTTTGTCAAAATACAGAGAAGCTTTTTCTGCTAAACCGTTATCTCTTGTTACTTTATATACTTTGTCTTTAATAGATTTTTTAACTGTTTCTTCATCAAGAGATTTTAATTCCTCATAATTATTAGCTATGTCAGTTTTTATAACACCTAACTGTGCTTTTTCTTTTTCATCACTAATAGATTTTCTTTGTAAGAATTGAAATTCAGATTCATGTTTTTGAGATTCAACTTGTTTGTTAAAATCTATTAAGCCACTCCTATCTATTCCGAACTTATCCTTGTTGTCTTCTCCACTCTCTACTAAAGGCTTTGATGGCTGCTCTGAAAGAGCTGAGAAATCTCTTGGTGTAGTTTCTATTTGATTAAATACTGGCTTATTTTCTACTCCATTCTCTGTAGAAGGCTCTGCAGGAATCTTTGAATCGTTTGATAAAGTTTCTTCTTTTTTTTTTACTTTATAGCTCTTGATAACAAGGGCTATATTCTCTTCAGACTCTCCAGCGTCAATCATACGCTGAACTATACCTTTTAATTCTTCGTCCATGTTATTTGTACTTGTTGATTAAATCTTCTGCTGTTTGTCCTGAGCTTGATTTTCCACCTTTCAACTCTTTTGAAAAGGCTTCAATATCAGTTATATCGTACTCAGACTCTAAGTGAGCAGCCATTGTGTTGCCTACCGGTTCAGTTATTGTCTCTCCTGTTTGTGTTATAGTTCCTAAATCAGTCTTAGTAATATTTCTTGTGACATACCATCTACCATTTTTGTGTTTTCTGATCTCAGAAACAACACCCGTTCTTCCGTTTACAGTTATTGGAGTTAATGCCGAACCTGATTTTTTACCAATAGTAATTACATCAATATCAACTTTCTCACCTCTTTTTGCACCAACAGCGTTTTCTTTTCTACTCCTCACCGCAAAATCATACTTACTAGATTTCCCACCATCATCACTACTAGTGCTATTATCTTTTTTGGCAGCTTTAAAGTCTCTATCATCTTTTACTGTTTCTCTAGATGCCTTGTATTCATCGTAAAACATTTGAAATTGCTCCTCAACTGGTACTCCCGGATACTTAATCTCCATATCAGACATTAATCTTGGATTAGCCCCAACAGTAGCCTTAAATTTTGGTAATGCCTCTTTATCAGTCAGCCACTTCTTAGTATCTCCAGCGCTAAACATTCCGTCAGCCCCTTGATATGATTTAGATTCTATCTTATATAATTCATCCCCATTAGCCTTAAAGGCATCATCGACCCTGCTTAGTGGATCACCAACAATAGTATCAGGAGCATAAAGCCCTCTTTTCTTCATATCGTCAACAGTGGAACCTGTAGCCAACATATAGTCTTCCATTTGTTGAACCTTTTTTGGGCTATAACCAGAATCAGGAGCTATAATAGCAGAATATAATGTTTTCATCTCTCCTTTGGATTCAACAGAATTAGAGATGAATATCTTTTGAGCCTGCATTGTTTCTCTATATTTATTTCCCCAATAAGGATCTCCATTAAGAACATCACCCCAATGCCCTTCAAATTCCTTACGACCTTCTTCATTCATCTTAACAGCCATCTCTTTGTCAGATTCCCTCATCTTAGAAGTGTCGTACTTTCCGTAATCCCCCTTCAATTCACCCAAGGCTTTATTTCTTACAGCTTCAGCTTGTTCTCTCCTTAAGGCT